>ENA-UAMP01000686-UAMP01000686.1-human-gut-metagenome-genome-assembly--contig:-NODE-686-length-13716-cov-5.952712_pt1 | contig 13716 bp, 10 predicted proteins | sample MGYA00243285_ERZ654501 | MGnify/ENA primary metagenome ERZ654501 (study PRJEB26926, sample SAMN06164850) | human gut metagenome | biome: ENVO:00009003; feature: ENVO:2100002; material: ENVO:00002003...
ACGAGATGCTCAGGAGTCTCGTGGGCTCGGAGATGTGTATAAGAGACAGTCCTTGCTGTTACCGGCCTTCAATCCTTCCAGGGCGGAGGCGAAGCCGGGCAGGAACTGGTCGTCTTCCACCTTCATCCACTGGTTTTCGCGGCCTTCCAGGAAGCCCACCGGCTTGCCGACGGCTTCCGCTACGGGCTTGTCTTCCAGCGTGGTCTTGAAATCGATAATCGCTACGTCGTCCATCTTGGCGGCACGGTCCACGGGAACAAATTCCGCAATCTGTTCGGCCAGGGAGTTGAGGGATTCCTCCACGTCCGCTTCCGTTACTTCGGAGGAGGGAACCTTCACTTCAATTCCCTTGTACTCCGGCAATTCAAATTCGGGCACCACGGTCATCGTGCTGGTGGCGGTGTAATTGCCCTGTTCGTCGATGGACTGTTCCGGCTTGCCGAAATTGAGAACTTTCAGCTTGGGGTTCTGTTCCAGAGCCGTGGAGCAGGCCGTTTCAAACAGGGTGTCGAGCAGCTCTTCCTCAATCTCCTTCTTGAAGCGCTTTTCAATAATGGACTTGGGAGTCTTGCCGGGGCGGAAGCCGGGCAGCTTGGCCTTGCCGGCGTAGGAATCCACAATGGAGGCGCGGCGCGCGGCCGTGGTTTCTGCGGGAATGGAAGCTTTCAGCGTGGCTGTGCAGTCCGGTTGAATATCAACGTTGATTTCCATAAATAATACGGTCAGTGTTAGAATGAAAGTGGTTTATCCCGGCTTCCGGCATCAGGGCGGCGTCAGGACACGGGCGGCGGTAAATGTAATGAGAGGCTATCTTAAGTGCAAGCTATTGCACAGGAATGACACAATTGCCATTTCGGCGCATGAGGGCGCAACAAGTAAAATGCGCGGCAACTGCGTTCTACGCGGAATGTCGTCTTGACTATGTACGGGGAAAAGTCCTTTATATCCCAAGTATTAAGTTCCGCTCTCATGATTCGTCCCGTTTTCCTGATTGTTTCTCCTCTTCTTCTGGCGTGTTCGTCCGCCTTGTCCCAGGACAAAACTACTCTCAACAGGGGCGGTTACGGCTCCGTGATGACCCCGGAGCAGGTGGCCCGCGAACTGGGGCCGGAAACAGGTATTCTGCCCGGCGACCAGGCGTATGAAGGCAAACCCGTCAAAAGCGTTTCCGTGCGCTACAGAAGCAGCGGCAAAACCGTCTCGGAAGACCGCCTGAAAAACCTGCTGGCTACGCAGCCGGGCACCAAATACTCCCCGGATGTGGTGAACAAGGACCTGGAGCGCCTGCTGGAAAGCGGTCTGGTAGGGGGCAATACGACGGTTGCCGTGGACCCCTCCGGAGACGGTGTCAGCGTGGTATTTGAAATGGCGGCCCAGAACCTGCTGGGCGGCGTCGGTTTTCAGGGCAATACCGCCTTCGACAGCCGGGACCTTTCCGAAGAATGCGGGTTAAAGGGTGGGGAAGCCCTCAGTGACAAAGCGCTCAGCAGCGCCATCACCAAACTGCGCACCTACTATCAGGAATCCCGGTATCCGGACGTGCAGGTCTCCTATTTTTACCAGAAAACGGAACGGCCCGGCTTTGTGGACGTGATCTTCAATATCAATGAAGGCAAAAAAGCCAACATCATCAACATTGATTTCGTCGGCAACGAGCATGTCAGTTCCAAGGACCTGCGCCAGGTGATGAAGACCAAGGAAAAGGGCTGGCTGACCTGGATCACCAAATCCGGCCGTATTGACCGCGAACAACTGGAGGACGACCTGGCTGAATTGGTGACTTATTACCGCAACAAGGGTTATCTGCGCGTCAAGTTGGAAAAGGTGGAATACTTTGATTCCGGCAAGGGCAACGAGCAGAAGCTCACCATGAAGATCACGATCTCCGAAGGCCGCCGCTACAAGGTCAACCAGGTGGCGTTCGGACCCACCAAGGTATTCACTTCCCAGGAACTCGTGCCCGGCCTGAGCATGTACAACGGAGACACCTACTCCGCCCAGAAGGTGGCCGACGACGTGACCATGATTCGCCGCTATTACGGTTCCCGCGGTTATGCGGATGCCACGGTTCGTCCGGACATCCAGGAAGTGGGCATTGACCCCAAGACCGGCTACGGGCAGATCAACATCGTTTACCATGTGTCGGAAGGCAATCCCTACTGCGTGGGCAACATCCGCGTCATTGGCAACAACCGCACGAAGGACTACGTCATCCGCCAGGAACTTCCCCTCCAGTCCAATGACCCGATGAATTCTGTGGACCTGGATACCGCTCAGAAGCGCCTCCAGAATTTGAACTACTTTGACCTGGTAGACGTAGCCCAGGTGGGCTCCACCCGCCCCGGCTACCGGGACGTCAATATTGAAGTGGCGGAAAAACGCACCGGTTCCCTGAACATCGGCGTGGCGTTCTCCTCCATTGAAAGCGTGTACCTGTTTGCGGGGATTACCCAGTCCAACTTCGACATGTACGACTGGTCCTCATTCGTGGGCGGCGGCCAGCGCTTCGCCATCAACACGCGCGTCGGTTTTGAAACGCAGGATGCCAGCATCTCCTGGGTGGACCCCTGGTTCCTGCACCGCAAGCTCGCCTTCGGCACGGAAATCTTCTACAGCAACTCCTCCTACTACTCCGACTACTACGACCAGCAAAACTACGGATTCGCCGTTTCCCTGCGCAAGCCGATCGGCGAACTGGACTATGTGAAGCTGGAATACCGCCTGGAACAGTACCGGATTGACGCCAAAGGGAACGCCCCCATCTTCTTCTGGCTCCAGGACGGGGACTACCTGCGCAGCCATGTGGAATTCTCCTACACCATTGACACCCGCGACGCCCAGATATTCCCGCGCAAGGGCGGCAAATTTGAGGTGCTGGCCGGTTATTCCGGTCTGGGCGGCGACGTGCATACCTACAACTTCGGCATCAACGGCGCCTATTACTGGAACCTGCGTGGAGACACCATTTTCAGCATCAATGCCGGTGTCGCCACCGTGGACTCCTACGGAGATCATGACGTACCTATCTTCGAACGCCTCTACCTGGGTGGCCCGTACAACATGCGCGGCTTCCGCTTCCGCGACGTGGCTCCTTACAACCCCGCCCTCAGCGGTGACGAAACCATGGGCGGCCGTTCCTCCTTCTTCTGCCAGTTTGAATACTCCATCCCGGTCATTGAGGAAGTCCGCATCGCCGTCTTTTACGACATCGGCTTCGTAAATGGAGACGCCTTTGACTTCGGCACCTCCAAAATCGTTTCCGACTACGGCATCGGCCTTCGCCTGAACCTGCCCATCGGTCCGCTGGCCGTGGACTACGCAATTCCGGTTCAGAAAAACAATGCTATTGACCGCGGCGGCCAATTCCAGTTCTATCTTAACTATTCCTATTAATTTAACTCCTCCCTCCTGACCTATGAGCAATTTCCGTATCGTTATTCTGGTGCTTCTGGTAGTGGCCCTGGCTGTGCTGGGACTGATATACGTGAATCTTTCCGGAAGAATGGACGTTCTCCAGCAACAGCAGCAGCTTGCCGTCTCTTCTTCGGCGCCTGCCGCGAATGCTCCCTCTCCTTATCTGCCCATGCCCACGCAGGCCGCTCCGGCGTCCATGCAGCCGGCGGTGGTGGCGGACCCCGTGATGGTTGAGGAACTGGCCCATGCAACGGCGGAACTGGAACGGATGAAAAAGGAAAATGAAGACCTGCGCCGCCGCCAGGATGTAGCGGAACAAGAACGTGCCCTTTTGGTACGGCGGAATTTGGAAAAAGGGGATCCCCAGCTTCAGTGGCTCAACGACATCAGGGACGCCGAGCAGGTGGGCCGGGTGACGGAATACATCCGTGAAGCGAACCTCGTGTTGTTTCAGGCGATCGGCAAGCCGGAATTGACGGTGGGCCAGGAACTGGGCATCCGCCGCCGCGGGGGCATCTTCGCCGCGCTGATCGTGGATGGCGTTGATCCGGACGGCAAGACCTACCAGTCCTATGTGAAACGAAACAAGCTCTTTGACAGCAACGACAAGGAACCTCTCAAACCAGGGGATGAGGTGATTATTCCCCCTGCAAGCTGGCATGCCGGTCTGCCTGAGCTGGACGAAAACAATGCGACCCCTGCCGACGGCGCTCCCGCTGCCGCGCCCGCCTCCCCGGCGCCCGAGCCTTTTGTTGTTCCCATGGAACCCTGATCCGCCCCGCCGGATGCATCCAAGCAAAAAAGAAAAGACGTGCACTTGAAAGAAAGATTGCAGTCGGACGCCGGTCCCACCCTGTCCTTTGAATTCTTTCCGCCCAAAAACGAACAGGCGGCAGCCGCCTTGTACCAGACTATTCGTGAACTGGAGCCCTACCGGCCCAGTTTTGTCAGCGTGACGTATGGCGCGGGCGGCTCCACCAGGGAACTGACGCATGAAGTCGTCTTGCGCATCCAGAATGAATCCCGCATTCCCACGGTGCCCCACCTCACCTGCGTAGGGCACAGCCGGGAGGAAATATGGAACATTCTGGACCGGTACGCCCAGGCGGGAGTGCGCGCGGTGCTGGCCCTGCGCGGCGATCCCCCCCGCGGCGTGGAACATTATGACCGTTCGGCGGATGCCTTCAGATATGCGGCGGATCTGGTGGCGTGTATCCGTGAATACAATGAATCCGGCCGCCATCCGGACCCGGACGGTTTTGCCATTGGCGTGGCGGGCTTCCCTGAAGGCCACCCCTCCACCCCCAACCGTCTGCGGGAAATGGACTTTCTTAAAGCCAAGGTGGACGCCGGAGCGGACTATATCTGCACCCAGCTGTTTTTTGACAACCACTGTTTCCTGGATTACCGGGAACGCTGTCTGCTGGCCGGAATCAAGGTGCCTGTTCTGGCTGGCATCATGCCCGTCACCAGCCTGTCCGGCATGAACCGCATGGCGGAACTATCCGGAGGCACCTGCTTCCCCGCCCGGCTGCTCAAGGCCCTGAAGCGCGCCGGGGGCAATGCGGAAGCCATACAGGAAGTGGGCATCCAGTATGCTTCCAGCCAATGCGCGGAACTGCTGGACGCCGGCGTGGACGGCATCCATTTTTACACGCTCAACCAGAGCCGCGCCACCCGCCAGATTTACCGGAATCTGGGGCTGAGAGATTCCCTCCAGCTCCTGGAACATGGCGAAGATAAGTAAAAAGCTGATTGATTTGGTCGGCGCAACACTGTAGAACCCTCTTCAACGTACTATGGATATCAAGGATATTAAGCGGGCCATGGACAATATGCCCATGGGGGATGGAAGCGCTTTTGCGGAAATTTCCGTCGGACCGGCCAAACATGAGCAATTTCTGGATGAGCATTACGGCAAGATTGCCTTAATCGTGCTGCTGTGCATTCTTGGCGCCGCCGGCTGGATCATTTACAACGGCATGCAGGAATCCATGGAGAAAAAGGCTGGAGCCGCCCTGGTGGCCGCCATGCCTGAATCTCCGGCCACCGGAGAGATTTCCCTGAATGAACAGGGCCTTCAGCAGGTCATGGCTGACTTTGATGACTCGCGAGCCGCCGTCACGGCTTCCTATCTGCAGGCAGTCGCCCTGTGGAATGCCGGAAAGGAAGAGGAAGGCATCTCCAAAATGAAGGAGTTCATTGATTCCGCTCCCACGGAAGAATGGAAAGCCCAGGCATCCGTTACGCTGGCCTGCCGTCTGATGAACGGTGGTAAGGCGGACCAGGCGGCAAGCCTGTTCCGTTCCGTGGTTGATTCCGGTGATCCCACGTTTTCCGCTTTTGCCACCATGTGCCTGGGCGATATCGCCAGGGCTGGAAAGGACAGCGTTGCGGCCGGAACCTTCTACCGTGAACTGGCCGAGAAATTCCCGTCCAGTGCGTTTGTGCTCGATTTGCAGCGGAATGGCTATGTGCGCCGCAAGGCTCTTTTTGATGTCCAGAGTCCCGTAAGGATTGAGCCCGTTGCGGACAAAAAATAAAACCTTCCCTTTAAGAATACAGCTTCACCGGACCGCATGCCGCAGTAATGCCGTGCATGCGGTTTTTTGTGTTCTGATGTCCGGCTGACGGTCCGTTGTTGACGGGTGCGTGACATATTTAGACAAAAAGGGAACCTTGTCCGCGCTTTACGGGTGTGGATCTGATGGCCCATGATTCATTAAACCATTTTCCGAACCATGAACAAGTACATGAAATCTTTCTGGCTTCTTCCGCTGGCGGGACTGTCCCTTTCCCTGCTGCCGTCATGCACGACGGACAGCTACGGGAATACGGCAGTAACCCCCGGAGGCGCTGCCGCCATTGGCGTGGGCGCCCTGGCTGCCGGGGCGGCCATTGGTGCGGCTGTCCAGCACGACCGTGACAAGGACAGGTACCGCAATGACTGGAATCATCACCATCCGCCGCCCCCTCCTCCTCGTCCCTACCATCGGCCTCACCGGCCGAGGTAACTCTCTCTTTTTTGCGGAATGATTGAAAGCGGCCCGTAAACGTACTTGTTTACGGGCCGCGTATTTTTCAGGGAAATCGAAAAGACGGAAACCGGAAAGCAGAGCCGGCCCATCATTGCGGCATTCCGGGAGGCATCTTCCCTTTTAGGCCGCCTTACTGGCGTAAAGGAAGAGGTTTGGCGTGGATGCTCAAGTGCGTTCTCCCTCGCGGATGCCGTTCAGGGCCCAGTGCATGCGCTGTCTGGCGCTGTCCGGATCACTGAGAATGGACCCCAGTAACTCCAGAACGGGACGGGCCGCCTGGGAATCGTGTACCTGGAGCTGGCCGGAAAGAATGAAAGGAGCGCCGCCGCAGCAAACCAGATAAATAAGAACGTTCATGGGATTCCCGCTCACGATGGACCCTTCCTCCTGGGCCGCCTGAATGGTCTCCAGCAGCACGAAAGGATGCCGCGTATGCAGCCCGGAAATAAAGCGGATCGCCTCTTTTTCTCCTGCCAGGGCGTCCAGCACCAGCTGGGCGATAAACTCTCCGTGGAGAAGGAGGAAATCCATAATATCCTCTAAAATAATCTCCAGCTTTTTTAAGGAGGGCAAATGAACATTGGCATGCGTCCTGACGCCGGTAAACAGGGGCTCATACCAGCGTTCCAGCAATTCATTCAAAAAGGCGTCGCGGTTTCCGAAATGATAGACGAAACTCCCCGGATTGGTTCCTGCACGCAGGGACAGGCCTCGTACGGTAAGGCCGCGTAATCCGGATTCGCTGGCGATCATGGCTCCCGTATTGAGCAAATGCTCTCTGGTGGATCTCCGTTTGGTCATATGGAGGGAATGATAAAACCATGTGTGCTCCTTATGATCCGGAAATGCAAGGACTTGTTACGTCTGTTATTGTAAAGGGCGGAACCGGGTCTTTGTCTATTCCCCGGTTCCGCCGTCCGGAATCCCGTCTGGTCAGGACTTGGATTCCAGTTCTTTCCTTCGGGCCGAAATCCAGCGGGAAAACAATTTGGCCGTAGCCGGAATAATGAGCAGGTTCAGGATGGTGGCTGAGACCAGTCCGCCGAACTGCACGATGGCCAGGGGGCCGAGCAGTTCACCCCCGGGCTTGTCAATGGCCCAGATCAGCGGCAGCAGGCCCAGAACCGTGGTCAGGGATGTCATGATGATGGGAACCACGCGCTCACGCGATCCTTCCCGGATGGCTTCCACAGGCTCCATTCCCCTGTGTTCCAGGGCCCGGTACCTGTTGAGCAGAATCAGGCCGCTGCGGATGGCAAAGCCGATGACGGTCACGAACCCGACGATGGAAGCCACGGACAGAATGGGCGGAATATACGTGGCGCCGAACAGGGAGGACAGGGTGCCCGGAGACGCCAGGAAAACGGCCACAATGCCGCCCACCAGGCACAGAGGAATATTCACCAGCGTCAGCATGGCGCGGCGCACGCTTCCCAGGGCGGAGGACAGGAGCAGCACGATCAGCACCATCACGATGGCTCCCAGCACGTAAAGCCGTTCGGAGGCCGACTCCCTCGCCTTGATGGTGCCGTCATAATCAACGGTGCAGCCCATGGCGTTCATGACCGGGTCCAGCTTCTCCCGGCATGCCTTCGCCAGATCCCCCAGATTGGAATTGGGGGAGGGATTGCAGGAAATCATGGCTTTCCGCATCGTATTGTCTCTCAGAATCAGGTTGGAAACCTCCTCCCGGTACACCTGGGCCACGTCGTCCAGGCGCACGGTCTTTTTGTCCGGGGAAATAAGTTCCAGACTCTTGACATCCTCCATGGACGTCTTCAGCTTGGGGTCGATGCGGAGAACGATATTCCAGTGATCCTGATTCTTGATCACCTCTCCCAGCTTCTGGCCGTTCATGGCTGTGGAAACCTGTTCCGCGGCATTGGCCATGGTCAGGCCGTGGGAGGCCAGGGCCTCCTGGTCGTACTGCACGCGAATGGTATCCACCATAATCTCCCGGTTGGCGCGTGCGTCGGCCACTTCCGGCAGGGAAGCCAAAATCTCCTTGGCCTTCTGTGCCGCCAGCCGTAGCTGGGGCAGTTCCGTTCCGTAAATGTTGATCGCGATTTCGGAATTGGAACCGGACAAGGCGGAACTGATGCGGTGGGCCAGCGGGTAGCCGATCATGGAACTGGTACCGGGAATATCGTCAATGCACTTCTTGATGGCGGCGCGCAATTCCTTCTGGTCCTTGTTCAGGTCCACCCGGACAAGCAGCTCGGAGGCGCTGACAGGTTCCGCGTGCTCGTCGTTCTCAGCACGCCCCGTGCGCTGGGTAACGCTCAGCACGCCGGGGATGTGTTCTATATCCTTCATCACCTTGCGGGAAATGCGCTCCGTTTCGTCCAGGGACGTTCCCGGCACCGTGCTGACGAACACCGTATAGCAATCTTCGTTAAACGGAGGCAGGAAGCTCGTGCCGAAAGTGGAGCCCAGCCACAGGGCCAGCAGGGTGATGGCCGCCATGATGGCGCAGACCGTCTTGGAAAAACGCAGGCAGAACTCCAGTACGGGCGTGTAAATGCGCTTGATGAGGCGGGAGCTGAAGGAATCCCCGCTCTCCAGGGTAGCGGCGTTCTTGCTCTTCTTGAACCACATGTAGCACAGCACCGGCGTGATGGTGACGGCTACGATGAGGGAGGAAAGCAGGGCCAGCATGTAGGAAATGCCCAGGGGGCGGAAAAACTGGCCTTCCAGCCCGGACAGGAAAAGAACCGGGGTAAACACCAGCAGGATGATCACGGAGGAGAAGGAAATGGACCCCACGATCTCTCCCTTGGCCTCCATCAGCACTTCATACTTGCTCTTTCGCTGTTCTTCAGGCAGGGCGGCGTTCCGGTTCAAATGCCGCCACGCTATTTCCACGAAAATGATGGCGTTATCCACCACATCCCCCACGGCCACGGCCAGGCCGCCCAGCGTCATGATATTGATCGCCAGCCCGAAAACCGGAAACATCATCATCCCGAACAGGACGGACAGGGGCATGGAAATCAGCGTAATAATCGCCGTCCGCAGGTTCAGCAGAGTCAGGAAAATCACGATCATGACGACGGCGCCCGCTATGAGCAGCGTTTCCGTGCCATTCTCCAGGGACATCTCGATGAAATCCGCCTGGCGGTACGCGCTGGTGTGCAGCTTCATTCCCTTGGGAAGCTGGCTCTGGCTGAACTCCTTCATGGCCGCATCCACGGCTTGCGTCAGTGCCAGCGTATTGGCTCCGGGCACCTTCTGCACGGAAAGCACCACGGCATCCTCTCCCATGAATCCGGCGTCGCCGCGCCGCGGAGCTCCGTCGATCTTCACCTCTGCCACGTCCTGAAGTCGTAGAATGCCGGAAGGATGCCCCGGAACCAGGGCGCGGTTGAGCTGTTCGATATTGGCCGTGCGGGTATCCTGCTGAATGGGAAGCTCCTGCCCGGCCACGTCTTCCAGATACCCGGCGGGCACGGAAGACTGCGACTCTTCAATGGCCGTTTTCAGGTTGGAAAGATCAACCCCGGCCAGCTTCAGTCTGTTGGGGTTGTAAACCACCTGGTATTCCGGCAGGCGGCCGCCCAGCACCGTCACCTGGCCCACGCCGGGAATAGCCAGCAGGCGCGTGCGCAGCTTGTACTCCGCAAGCTGCCGCATATCCAGCGTGGAAGTATCCTTGTCCCCCGTCAGGGCAATCAGCATAATCTCCCCCGTCACGGAAACGATGGGGGCCAGTTCCGGGGATGTATTCTCCGGCAGGGTGTCCCGAACCGCGGCCAGACGTTCCGCCACGATCTGGCGCGCCTGGTAAATATCCTTGTCCCAGTCGAAATCCACCCACACGAAGGAAAGGCCGCTGCCGGATGAAGAGCGCACCCCCTTCACCCCGGCCGTGCCGTTCATGGCGGACTCAATGGGAATGGTGATATACTGCTCCACTTCCTCCGCCGTCAGGCCGGGGGCTTCCGTCTGGATGGTGACGCGCGGCACCTTCAACTCCGGGAACACGTCCACCGGAATATTCTTCACCACGAAAATGCTGATCACCGCCAGGGCGAGCGTCAGCAGAATCACGGTGATTCTGTTATTCAGGCAGAATGAAATGAGAAAATTCATAAACTCTTGGTGATTGAATGCTGATGATTAAGGATCGGGGAAAATATTTCGAAAACCATGCACTGATTCATTCTCTCTTTAATCTTTCGTCTTTGGTCATTATTCAGTGCTCTCCTTCGTGGAACTGTCCGTCCGCATGGAAATGCCCGGCCGCTTTTTTGCTGCCTGAACCTTCCGCGGGCAGAATATACTTCAGCTCATATCCCCCCTTCGTGACGATGGTCTGGCCGGGAATCAGACCCTTCACGGGCGTCTTTCCCTGGCGGGCGGGCAGTATCTGCACCTTCTTCATGACAAAGGCGTCCTCTCCCGTCTTGATAAACACCACGTCATTCACTCCCACTTTCACCACGGCGCTGTTCGGTACGGGAATAAAGCCGTCCGTAGCGGAATCGCGGGAATACAGGTCCAGCCGTGCAAGCTGTCCGGCATGCGTGCCTTCCGGCAGGCGGTCCGGCGTAAAATACAGGGCGCGTGACTGCGTGGCGGGGTCCACCTGGTCCGCCACCCTCAGAGAACCGTCCAGCAGCTCCGTATTCTTTCCCCGGGTCAGCGCAAGCTGGGCCTTGGCGTAATGAACGGGGTCCGCCCCGTAAATAGTGGTGGCGAATTCCAGCTCCCCCTTGTTGGTCATCACGAGCGCGGGAGCGCCCTGTTCCCCCCAGGCCCCCTGGGTCATGTCCACGGACTGCACGGAGCCGTCTGCGGCGGCGTACACGTAAAGCAGATTGTCTTTCAGCTCTCCGGAAGCGGTTGCCAGTTTCAATTTGTTTTCACTGGCCTTCAGGGCGGCTTTCAGGCTCTCTTCCTCCGTTTCCTTGAACCGGATGGTGGTGTTCAGCTCGCTGTTCTTGGTCCCTATCTTTTCCAGTGTGTCCCGGCGTTCCTTGAGGGCGGCCAGGTCTGCAATGCCGCGGTTCAGTTCCGCTTTGGCCTGGGCGGCTGCTCCCTCCATCTCCACAATATCCGGAGAGGCCAGCGTATACAGGAGCTGGCCCTTGCGCACCTGCTGGGCGGATTTCACGTGGAACGTGACCCGGCCCGCTGCGGGCAGGGCGTAGGTATTCACGGCGTGCGGAGGAATGACCATCTGGCCGTGCAGGGTCTTTTCCGCCCCGTGGGGCACGGCGGTCACCTTCTCAAAGCGCATGTCCAGGGAATGGCGGGCTTTTTCATCCACGTGCAGGGGAATCATATCCGCCAGGACGCCGGCTCCTCCTGCTGAGAGCTTGCCGTGATCGTGATCATGGTCGTCTGTGCAGGCCTCCCCTTCCGCATGCTGGTGGCCTTCATGGTTGTGGTCGCCGGTGCAGACGGCGCCGTCCGGATGAATATGCTCCTTGTGGCCATGGTCGTCTGTGCAGGCCTCCCCTTCCGCATGCTGGTGGCCTTCATGGCCGTGGTCGCTGGTGCAGACGGAGCCGTCCGGATGAATATGTTCCTTGTGGCCGTGGTCGTCCGTGCAGGTTTCCCCCTCCTTGTGCTGGTGTTCGTCATGGCCGTGGTCTGCCGTGCAGGGAGTGCCGTCGGCGTGGTTGTGTTCTGCGGAAGCCTCCTGGGCGCCGAGAACAGGGCTGAGACCGAAAACGGGGGCAATCCCCAGAATGATGGAAAAATAAAGACGTTTCATGTTTGTAAAAATGGTTGATGGAGGTGAATGAACTATTTTGATTGAAGATTGGCGTGGGTGATGTAGCGCAGCTGTGCCTGAATACCCAGCAGCTTGTCCAGACTATCCAGGAATGCCAGGCGGCTTTCGTAAAGCTGGTGGCGGTTTTCCGCCAGTTCCAGCAGAGAGGCTTCCCCAATGCCGTGCAGCTTCTCCATGGTCTGGACGGAAGAAGAAAAGGACTCCATGCGCTGAAGCTCCGTCCGGCAGTGGCGGATCACCATCTGCTGGGTGGCCTCAAGCTGGCGGGCATTGAACAACTCCGTTTTCCAAAGCTGGACGGTTTCCAGACGGGCCGTATTCCGTACGCCGCGCGCCTCCGCAATGGCCTTGCGGTTGCGGTTCCAGAGGGGAATATTGAAACCTATTTCCCCTCCTACTTCCTTCTCCTCATCGTCGCGGGTGAAGGACGGCCCCAGTTCCAGTTCCGGATACTGCCTGCGGATTTCCGTCTTTAGCAGGGTTTCCGTAGTGGCATAAGTGGCCATTTGGGCTTTTACCTTGGGAGACTCCATCAGTGCGGCGGGAGACGGGGCGGCTACGGCGGCGGGAAGGCTGAAGCCCTGTCCGGTGAGGAAGCGGAGCCTTGGAGCGCTGGAAGGGTGCATGCCCATCAGCTTGACCAGTTCCATCTGCTGCTCCAGTTCCGCCTCCGTGACATTCTGGAATTCCCGGATGGCGTCGTTCATGCGCTGGGAGGCCACCTGGCGTGAGGAAAACTCAACTTCTCCCGCGCCGATCAGCTTTTCGATCATGCCGTTCTCCTTCTTCAGCACGGCCAGGCGGTCCTGAATCACGGACTTGCGGCGTTGCGTAACGGCCAGCTTGCTCCAGGCCTGGTCCAGGGAACGGAGAAAATCCAGTTCCGCCTGCCGCAGCATCCAGAAATCCGCTTCCTTGTACTGTTCCGCCACCTTCTTCTCCAGGGCGGGAAGGCCAGTTACGGGAATCGTGAAGCCCAGGCTGCCGGACATGTTGAGCGTATTCTCCTGCAGGACTTGTTCAATGTCCCAGGAAAAGGAGGGATCATTCCACCAGCCCGCTTGTTTGGCTGCCTCCTTGCTGGAAGCCAGCTTCAGGCGCGCCTTGTTCAGGTCCGGATTCAGAATCAGGCCTATCTGGCGCGCCTGGACCTGGGTGACGGCAGTATTGCGGCCGATGGCCCCGGACTCCTGTCTCCACGCGGCTTCCTCTGCGTTCAGGTCAATGGGGGCGTTCTTGTAAACGCTGCATGATGCCAGGAGAGCCAGCAGGCCCAGCCCGGAATAAAATGGTATGGATTTCATGTAGTGAAAGAGATGGGTAAACAAGGGAGTCCAATTTGAGTTGGACAATGCGGAAGACGATTCCGCGGAAAAAAGGGAACGTCCGGATTCAAAAAACAGACGCAAAACGGAAACACCGCCAAAAAAAGGTGTTCCTGAAAAAAATCCTCTCTAAATCAGAAGGGGGCGTTGAAAACCCGCATGTCTGTCTCTTATACACATCTGACGCTGCCGACGA
>ENA-UAMP01000687-UAMP01000687.1-human-gut-metagenome-genome-assembly--contig:-NODE-687-length-13713-cov-4.664153_pt1 | contig 13713 bp, 10 predicted proteins | sample MGYA00243285_ERZ654501 | MGnify/ENA primary metagenome ERZ654501 (study PRJEB26926, sample SAMN06164850) | human gut metagenome | biome: ENVO:00009003; feature: ENVO:2100002; material: ENVO:00002003...
GGTTTAAAAAGACAGTTTCAGTACATCCATTAAATAAATGAAAATAGAAAATGAAAAACTGAAAATTAATATATTTTATTGTGATTTATCGCTTATTTCGTACCTTCGAAGCTGATAAAACGAAAAACCAAAAAACACATAAATATTCAGATCATGGCCATTATAAAAGAATTAAACGGACATACTCCGAAATTCGGCAAAAACTGTTTTCTGGCAGACAATGCCGCTATCATCGGAGACGTAGAGATGGGAGATGATTGCAGTATCTGGTTCGGTGCTGTATTACGAGGCGATGTACATTACATTAAAATCGGTAATAAGGTAAACATACAGGACAATGCAACCATACACGCTACCTATCAAAAATCCCCGACCAACATCGGCAACAATGTGTCTATCGCTCACAATGCAGTAATACATGGCTGCACGATTCATGACAACGTATTGATCGGTATGGGGGCCATCGTTTTGGATGATGCCGTTGTCGAAAGCAACTCCATCGTTGCTGCCGGCAGTGTCGTAACCAAAGGAACCGTCGTGGAATCCGGTTGGGTATATGCCGGTATCCCTGCCAAAAAAATAAAGCAAATGGGACCCGAATTGCTGAAAGGCGAAGTAGAAAGAATCGTCAATGCCTATTCCATGTATGCCGGCTGGTATAAATGACGGAAGACAGAAAACTGAGAAGACAAGGAAAAAATTTATTTTTGTATCATATTTCTGAAAACAGCCTGATGGCTTATATTTTCAGAATCCAACTATTGATTTATGAGTGTAATTATTTCACCCTCCCTTTTATCTGCAAACTTTCTGAATCTGGGAAAAGACATCGAAATGGTCAACGAAAGTTCGGCAGACTGGTTTCATATAGACGTTATGGATGGGGTATTCGTACCCAATATTTCCTACGGTATGTCGATTATTTCTCAAATCAAATCGATGGCCCGTAAACCTCTGGATGTTCACCTGATGATTGTGCAGCCGGAAAGATATATCGAACAATTCCATAAAGCAGGAGCCGATATTCTGACTGTACACTGGGAAGCAAGCACCCACCTTCACCGGACTCTGCAATGTATCAAATCATACGGTATGAAAGCCGGTGTTGCACTGAATCCGCATACACCCGTAAATGTTCTCGAAGATATCATCCAGGATATTGATATTGTACTCATCATGAGCGTAAATCCGGGATTCGGTGGTCAGTCTTTTATTGAAAATTCACTTCACAAAGTAAAAAAACTCAAACAACTGATCCGGGAAACAAGCGCAAAGACATGGATAGAAGTAGACGGAGGCGTTAATCTGAAAACAGGAAAAGAATTGACAGAAGCCGGTGCCGACGCATTGGTAGCAGGCAGTTTTGTCTTTGGTTCCGAAAATCCACCGGCAACCATCCAGGCCCTGAAACAACTATAATCAAACAAGCAGCTTATTTATATCATGTCTGAAACAATCATCAAAACTGATAAAGCCGTCATCCGGCAACAAAAAATAACGATATTAAAAGACGTCTCTTTGGAAATCAAGAGCGGCGAATTTATCTATATTATCGGTAAAGTAGGAAGTGGGAAGAGTTCTTTTCTCAAAACACTGTACGCAGAATTACCACTGGAATACGGAAATATTGAGGTAGCCGGATTCCAGTTGAAAAAGATAAAAAAATCGCAGATCCCTTTATTACGCAGAAAATGCGGCATCGTTTTCCAGGATTTCAGACTTCTTACTGACCGGAATGTACACGATAATCTTGCATTCGTACTGAAAGCAACGGGATGGAAAAATAGAAAAGCCATAGAAGAACGGATCGATACGGTCCTGGAGAAAGTAGAAATGCCGGATAAAAAATTCAAAATGCCTCACGAGCTATCGGGAGGAGAACAGCAACGTATCGTATTGGCCCGGGCATTACTCAATGCCCCTCCCCTTATTTTAGCCGACGAACCTACCGGGAATATCGATCCAGAAACTTCTTACCGATTAGCCGAATTATTGAAAGATCTTTGTGAAAACGGTAAAACCGTAATCATTGCCACACATCAATACGACCTGCTCCAAAAATATCCGGGACGGGTACTACGTTGTGAAAACGGAACTTTGATAGAAGACGAAAAGTTATCGGTACAACAGCACACACTGGCCCCCGCAGATATTGAAAGTATCGAAAACACACCGATAGAAGGTGATATTTTAACGGCTCCGGCTCCGGAAGAACCGTCAGCCGTTCTCCCGGAAGAAGAAGAAAAATTACCGGAACAGGAAGGACAAGATCCGGAACAGGAAAAGATACCGGAACAAGAGGCAGACATGCCGGAAGAAACAGCAATTGTTGCTGAAAATACCTTGACATCTGAAGAAATTTCCGAAATTCGGAAAGACAATATCCTTCCCGAAGATAATAGCCAGTCTTTACGGGAAAAAGATACCGCAGAAAAAACAGAAGAACAACATACTCCGGCAGATGACAGTACGGTTTCCCCAAAGGAAGAAAAGAAAGAGGAAAAAGATAAGACGTTATCTTCTCCCTTTGGCTTTGAACTAATCGATTGATAAATAAAAAGTCCGGAAGTTTTTCCGGACTTTTCTTATTTCACCAATTCCATTTTAATTCTATAATCGGATCCGTAATTTACAATATACAGTCCCCGGTTCTCCCAGCCGCACTCCGGACAGAGACGTCTGAAATTAAAAGCGGAAAAAAGTCCGGTTTTACCGGTATATCCGATAGCTTCCAACGTCCTCGTTCCATATTTCGCCACCAAAGGAATAAAATACAACCCCATATCGTACGCCTTAGCCGACAGGGTATGCGGTTCCGTATAAAAATAAGTCCGGTACTGATCTGCAAAATATTTGGCATTATCCGAATAATTATCGACATAACTGTATGTGAATAATTTCACATTCAGTTTATAATACATTTCATGGTCTACCGAAGTAAAATTCTGCCAATCCGGAAAACCGATAACCGTAATCCGGTATTGCTCCGCCAAGGCTGCAAGAGTCGGCAGTATTTTGCTTACATCAGCTTCTTTGGATGTAGGCAACACCACTATATTCTCCTGATCCGGATTCAACAGCAATTTCAAAGCCTCCAGATGCTCTTCTCCGAAATTCCATTTGTAGAAACCGATATCCGTCAACCGATTCAATTGCTCCGTAAACAAATTTTTCTCTGTTATATCCGTCAGCATCTGTTCTTCCGTTTCTCCCCCCTTCGACAAATTGATACATATAATATTAGCGGTTTCATGCCGGGCAGCAATCCAGGCTGCCATGTCTTCCGCCAAAGCCTGAAACGAAGGATTCACCTGTATAAAATTGGGATATTTCCCGAAATCTTCACTTCTTGAAGATAGCGGATAAACAATCGGAATCTGCCGGTTCATAAGGCTTTCCGTCAATACTTTAAACTCCGAACCATAGACCGGACCGATCACCAAATCCGGATTCAACTCATTTATTTCTGCTGCAATTCCATACATCCGTTCACTGCTTTTCTGGGTATCGAAAATGTGCAGGTCTATTTTATAGCCTTCGTTTTTCAAACTATCCAAAGCCAATAGCATTCCTTCATAGAAATAAAGGAATTGTTCGGATTTATGCAATATCTGTACAGGATGTTTCCGTAAAGTCAGGGTATCTACCAACACGGCCCCCAAATTTGACTCTATATTTTCCTGTACAAACAAGGGCAATAATAAAGCTACCTTTACATACTTATTATCCGGAATTGCCATATCATCCATAAACTCCGGCCGGCCGGCCAGTGTATCCCCTACCAGCGGGTAATAATTTTTCCGCACCTCTTCCGGTTCATGTCTCTTCTCTTCCAGCGGGATTGTCTGTTCCAGTCCGATCACCTTCTCTTCCGTTTCTTTTACCGGCATATCGACCGACGTACCGATCTGGGCGACATCAATTTCTTTTATCGGGAGTCTTACAATCGCCCCGATTGATAAAGGAGTATTCTCATATTGTTTATTTTCTTTCAATATCTGCCTTACCTTAATACCGAACTTTCTGGATATCGAATACAATGTCTCCCCTTTTTCAACTTTATGGTAATAATATTTACCGTCTTTTTCCACATAAGGCTCTACATAAGGTATTTTCAGCACTTCAAACATACTGATTGCATTGTCTTGCTTGCCATTCAGCTCCTTTACCGCATTGATATCCACACCGTACGCCTTACAGATGGAATAAAGCGTCTGTCCGTCTTCCACCACATGTAAGTAATAACTCTTACCTTTTATGACAACGATATCCGTCGATTTATGTACCTCGACATGCTGTGCCGAAAGCCGGCCGCAAGCCAGTAATACGAAAAGAACAATTACAAATTTCATCATAAACAAACCTCTTTGCGCCTGTATTTAAGAACACCGGAACGTCTTTCTTACCCCCGGAAGGGCAAAAATACGAAAAAGTAGTAGATAATTTAAAAATCTACGCTAATTTTGCATAGCCATCTTCACAATACAAAGATGGTAAAACAGAATCATAACGATAAAATGCGACCGGATTTATGTTATTTTCCAAATATCCTAAACTGACACTTCTTTTGCTGAATACATTAGCTGCCGTAATCATTACTGTAGTCATCGGATATTTTGTGTTGGGTGCACTCGATAAATACACAATGCACGGTCATTCAATATCCGTTCCGGCTTTTCAGGATTTGACCTGGGAAGAGGCTCAGCAATTGGCGAAAAAAAACAATCTGCGGGTCATCATTGTCGATTCGATATACGATGAAAAAGCCCTCCCCGGTACAATTCAGGAACAATATCCGATAAACGGAGCCAAAGTAAAGGCCAACCGGATGATCCAACTGACGGTATGTGCCCAGAATCCCGAGCAGGTCATATTTCCCCAACTGAACAACTCTTCTTATCGTCAGACCTTACAAACATTACAGGCAAAAGGATTTCAGATCGGAAATATAGAATATGCCCCTTCTGAATTTAAGAATCTGGTATTGCATCTGAAATACAAGGACAACGATATCGAAGCCGGCTCGCTGCTGCGCAAAGGTGTCAAAATAGATATCGTTCTCGGAAACGGAGGAAATGAGATCAATTATGTCGCCCTTCCGCAACTATGTGGTTTGAAAGTCAGAGATGCAATCCGGCTTTTACAGGAAAACTATCTGAACGTCGGACAAATCATTCCGGATAACAGTTTAAAAAATAATTCGGATATCAACTCGGCTGTCGTCTGCTTCCAACAACCGGCTTTCCAACCGAACACGAATGTGCCGGCGGGTAGCTATATCGACCTGGAAGTTTCTCAAAATAAAGCCCGGATTGCAGCATTGGACTCATTGATCGTAACAGAATAATTTTACCGGAAAACGAGATGGTGGAATATACAGAAGAAATCGAAGACTTTGAAGAAGAAATAACGGAAAGCGAGGAAGAAATTCAAGGCCGGGAGATGTTCGAACACCATCGTTTCGAAGCCGATAAAGGGCAAATGCCCTTGCGTGTCGATAAATTCTTACTGGTACGACTTCCCCATGCCTCCCGGACAAAAATTCAGGATGCGGCAGAGTCCGGATGTATTCGTGTCAACGATAAACCGGTAAAATCCAATTATAAAGTAAAACCGAATGATATCGTCTCTGTTGTACTTTCATACCCCAAAAGAGAGATTGAAATCACACCCGAAAATATCCCGTTGGACATCGTATATGAAGACGATTACTTACTCGTTGTAAACAAACCGGCAGGTATGGTTGTACATCCGGCTTTCGGTCATTTCAGCGGTACCTTAGTCAACGCTCTTCTCTGGCATCTCAAAGACAACCCACTGTTTACAGGTAACGATATCCGGCCGGGATTGGTCCACCGTATCGATAAAGATACCTCCGGTCTATTGGTAATTGCCAAAACAGAAGAAGCCAAAAGCCACCTGGCCCTGCAATTTTTCAACAAGACATCCGACCGGAAATATCTGGCTGTATGCTGGGGAAACCTGGAAAGTGAAACGGGCACCATTACCGGACATATCGGTCGTCATCCGGTAAACCGCAAAGTTATGTCCGTCTACCCGGACGGCAGCCACGGCAAACATGCCATCACCCATTATAAGGTCATCGAAAGACTGGGATATGTAAACCTGGTCGAATGTATATTGGAAACCGGCAGAACCCATCAGATCAGGGCACATTTCAAATACATCGGACACCCGCTTTTCAATGATGCGGAATACGGTGGAAATGCCATTCTCAAGGGTACGACATTCAGTAAATACAAACAATTCGTCAACAACTGCTTTGCTGTATGCCCTCGCCAGGCTTTACATGCGCAAACACTGGGATTTACACACCCGGCAACGGGAGAACGTCTTTCTTTCGAATCCCCGATCCCCCCAGATATGCTGCAGCTTATTGAAAAATGGCGGAATTATACCAGTGAAAGATAAAATATAATTGCAGATTGCAGATTTACGATTTTTAATTAATTCATCCTGAAAAGTTGATTTCATAACTCACTGCATAGCGTTAATCCGTGCATGAAACGACATCTTGATTTTAGATTAAATGCGTCTGACAATGAATCAGTTTGTCAAACATCAACATTTTCTTCAAAACACATAAACACATCCATCCTCCTCCCAATCGTAAATCTAAAATAAAAATAGTTTTTCATCAATTGGTCACTTTTACCTGACCGCTGATTAACATCAATGAAAGTTCGGAAACCTTTGCCTGATAGATAGCCGACAGTTTACGATCCACCGCATCGATATAGCTTCGTTGAAATTCCCGGAACTCGATACCGGACAAAGAGCCCAACTTATATTTTTCCAAAGCGGCGTCCAGATTCTCAAAAGCCACATCTGCACTTTCATTTTCAAAGCTGACAATCTGCAGATTATTTTCATAAGTATTATACAATTGGGCCAAATCGGCCAATGTCTGCAATTCCGTCTCTTTATAACTCCATTCCGCATTTTCGACTTCCAATTCCGCATTCTTGATTTTGCGGCGATTTTCCAGACGATCAAAAATATTCATCTTCAAATTAAAGCCCCAATAAAAACCGTTGGTCCGGTTCAAGGAAGTCGTCGCCGAAGGCGTTTTCGTCCGGCTGTAGTTATAACCGGAATTAAAATCGAGTGTCGGAAAAAGAGCCGAACGGGCCAGCTTTACATCCATAGCCGATATCTTCTGATCCTTACGGGCAATCTGAAGCAGTGTGTTCATAGCCAGTGTATTATTATACAATTCACCATATATCAACGGTTCCCGTAACATTATTGTATCATGTACATACATCGCCCGTTGTAAATCGGCATTCATAATCATATTCAGGGATATATAAGCACTCTTCAACAGTTCTTTTTGTTTCATATACTTCGAACTATCGGCATTCAGGTCTATTTTTGCCTGCTGTAACTCCAAACCGGACAACACCCCCAATACATACTTGTCCCTGGCTTCATTAAAACGTTCTGTTGACAATTCCAGAGAGTGCTTCGAAGCATCCAATTTGCTATGTTGTACAATGACATTGTAATATGCCTCACTCACATTCACCGTCAGATTTTCCAAAGCCATCTGTGTATTCAACTCTCCGATTGCCAACATCTCCTGATATTTGGCATAGGTCGTAAACATGGCCATACCATCAAACATACGCCAGTTTAAAGAAACACCGGCTGAAAGTACATCGCTCGTCGCTCCGTTCACTTTACGGTCTTCCCCGCTTACAGTCGTCTTTGTATCGTTAAGTCGCTGAGTCTGCTGTGCATCAATCCCGACCGAAGGCAGAAAAGGCGCGTAATTGGCATTATTATCTGCGATATACTCCTGATTACGTACAATCTTTATGGAATAGTTAGCCTCTAACGCCTGTTGTATGCATTGTTCCAGCGTAACACGGCTTTCCTGCGCAAAAAGAACCGTACCCATAAAAAACTGAAAACAAAAAAACGTACACAATACTCTAATCCTTTTTCCCTTTTTCATCATTTTTCCTTTTTATCTTTCAAAAGGTCTCTCTCAACACTATTCAATCCTGATCCAAACATTTCCCCTATAACACCTCATTTTATCGTAAACCTACGCTTCATTACTCTTTCCCTTCATCTACCACCTGCATTTTACCTGCTGACAAATAAGAATAAATAGCAGGAATTACAAACAGAGAAAGAAACGTAGCACATACCATTCCACCTACTACAGCTATACCCATTGCAACTCGGCTTTCAGCACCGGCACCGGTAGCAATTGCCATCGGCAATATTCCCAATACCGTAGACAAGCTGGTCATCAATATCGGCCGGAAACGGGCGACAGCCGCATTTTTCACAGCCTCCAGCATCGATTCTCCCATCGCTTTACGCTGATTGGCAAACTCGACAATCAAAATACCGTTCTTAGACACTAACCCGATCAGCATGATAATACCGATCTGACTGAATATATTCATCGTCTGCTCGAAGTACCAAAGGGACAGCATAGCTCCGATCAATGCCAACGGCACAGTCAGCATGATAATCAGCGGATCCCGGAAACTTTCGAACTGTGCTGCCAACACCAGGTAAATAAATACCAATGCCAAAATAAAAGCAAACATCAAACTGGAAGAACTTTCCACAAAATCCTTAGAACTTCCCGACAAAGTCGTTTTAAAGTTATCGTCCAATACTTCTTGGGCTATCCGGTCCATTTCCTCCAAACCCTGTGACAAGGTTTTTTTACGGGCAAGGCCGGCCGAAACAGTAGCTGCAACAAAACGGTCATAACGATATAACTGAGGAGGCATCGAACTTTCAGAGGTCGTCACTAAATTATCCAATGCAATCAAATCTCCCTTGTCATTTCTGACATATATCGTCTGTAAATCAGAAGGTTTGTTCCTATTCTCCCGGTCGATCTGACTCAATATCTGGTACTGCTTTCCATTCAATATAAAATAACCAACCCGTTGCTCACTCATCGTCAACTGTAATGTCTGAGCTATATTCTGCATAGAAACTCCCATCACGGCAGCCTTATCCCGGTCTATATTAATGGTTAATTCCGGTTTGGTAAATTTCAGGTTCAAATCTGCCACTGAAAATACGGGACTCTTGTTAACTTCTTCCATAAAACGAGGTAATACACGCTTCAAATCTTCCAGATTTTTGGCCTGTATAACATATTCTACCGGTAATCCTCCCCGGCGCCCTCCGAAAGTCTGCTGTTGCGATACCATCGTACGGGCTCCCGTAAACTGTCTTACCTTAACTCCCAGTTCGTCGGCAATTTCCTGTTGGGTTCTCTCCCGCTGTTCCGGTTTCACCAACCACAGATTCAAAGTCGAACGATTCGTATTGCCTCCGCCGATCATTTCGATGATCATATCCTGCTCCGGCACTTCCTGCTCCACATAAGAAGATAATTCGGTCGTATAACGGTTCATGTAATCGAATGTCGCTCCTTCCGGTGCCGTTGACATCACCCGAATATTGGAACGGTCTTCCAGAGGAGCCATTTCAGAAGGTGTCACCGTCCACAAAAAATAAATCACAACAGCTGTAACACTCAATATCACGGGAGCCAAGAAACGACGTCTCATAAAACTATCCAACCAACGCCGGTAATACTCCGTCAAGCCATTGAAAAAAGGTTCTGTTTTCCGGTAAAACCAATTATCGGTGACATTTCTGGTCAGCAATTTGGTCGAAATCATAGGCGTAAATGTCAAAGCGACAAAAGAAGATATAATCACCGCCCCGGTAATTACAATACTGAATTCCCGGAACAGCCTCCCCGTTGTTCCCTGCAAAAAAACGATAGGAAAAAATACAGCCACCAAAGCGACCGTCGTAGCGATTACAGCAAAAAATATTTCTTCCGATCCCTTAAACCCGGCTTCTCTCGGAGACATCCCCTGCTCGATCTTCGTATAAATATTTTCCATGACCACAATGGCATCGTCGACCACCAACCCGATGGCCAGCACCACCGCCAATAAAGTCAGGATATTAATGGTAAAACCAGCCAGATACATAATGAAAAATGCTCCCACCAGAGAAATAGGAATCGCCAATACCGGTATTAAAGTGGTACGCCAGTTTCGTAAAAACAAGAAAATAATCAATACCACCAATATAAAAGCCTCAACAATCGTACTCTTCACTTCATCAATCGAATTCCGGATAAAGACCGTATTATCGAAGGCAATCCCGGCTTCGACATCGGCAGGTAAATCCTTCTCCAAATCCTGCATCACATCGTAAGCACGGTCCACAATATCGATGTAATTTGCTCCCGGCTGAGGAATAATCACACAAGCAACCATAGGTATGCCGTTACGCTTCATAATGGAACGCACATCCTCGGCATCCACCTCTGCAACACCGATATCCCGGAAACGTACAACCTTACTATCCGTTTCCCGGATAACCAGATTGTTGAAATCTTCAATCGTCATCAAACGTCCGAGAGTACGAATGGTCAACTCCGTATTCTCACCTTCAATACGCCCCGAAGGTAATTCCACATTTTCACGACTCACAGCATCCCTGACATCCATCGGTGTTACTCCGTAAGCAGCCAACAGAGCCGGATTCATCCGCAAACGCACCGAATACCGTTTTTCTCCCCAGATAGAAACACTACTCACACCATTGATTGTCTGCAAACGTTCTTTGTAATACTGTTCGGCATACATACTCAAATCTATCAACGAACGCTGATCGCTTCGCAAAGACACCCCGAAAATCGGCTGGGCATCGGCATCGGCTTTTGTTACCGTCGGCGGATCCACATCTTTCGGTAAACGCCGCATAGCCCCGGATACCTTATCACGCACATCGTTCGCAGCCGTCTCCAGATCAACTTCCAATTGGAACTCCACTGTAATATAGCTTCGCCCGTCCCGGCTCGTACTCGTCAACGAACGAATACCCGGAATTCCATTTACAGCAGCCTCCAAAGGTTCCGTTATCTGAGTTTCGATAACATCGGCATTAGCCCCGGGAAAACTCGTCGATACAGAAATAATAGGCGGGTCCACACTCGGATAATCCCTCACCCCTAAAAACACCATCCCGACACATCCCACCAGCATCAGAATTATATTCATGACCGTGGCAAATACCGGTCGTTTTATACAGGTAGACGATAAACTCATTTTTTTCCAGTTACAAAATTACACCTCTTCTACTCGTTCTCAATTTCTATCTTTTCAGGCTCACAGACACATTCATACCTTCCCGCAACTGCATCAAACCACCTGTTAAGACTGTATCTCCGACTTGAATACCGGAAATCACTTCTACATTTTTCTCGTCACGGCTCTCTGTCTGCACAGGCACACTCGCGGCCTTCCCGTTTTTCACCACCCACATCCGTTTTCCTTCCATTTCCGGTACAACAGCTTCCGTCGGAATAGCGATATATTCATTTTCACCTCCCACCATCAGCGTACCTTTGGCAAACATTCCGGGCATCAATTCGTTTCTCCGGTTATCGTAACGGGCCCTTAATAAAATCATACGGGTCTTGATATCAATCAAAGGATCCACTGCATATACCTGTGCCGCATACAACCTGTCACTACCGGTTACCCGGAAATCGATTCTACGGCCGTTCAAATCCCGGGCCGCATATTTTTCGGAAATCGAAAATTCAAATTTCAGGACAGAATTGTCCACAATCGTGGCAATCTTAGAACTAGGCTGTACATAACTACCTTCACTGACATACCGGAATCCCATCACTCCGTCAAAAGGAGCCCGAATCTCCGTCCGGCTGATTTTTACTTTCAATAATTCGATATCTGCCTCCAGCACATTATAATCCGTCTGTAACTGATCGAAAGCCTCCCGGCTGATGGATTCCCGTTTCAATAAAATACGCTGACGCTCTAACTTCTCACTTAACAACTTACGCTGAAATTCTGCCCGGGACAACTGGGCCTGCAAATCGGCATCGTCTACCTTCAACAACAAATCCCCTTTCCGGACATAACTGCCTTCCTGAAAATAGATACGCCTTACCTTACCGACAATTTCTGCCACCAATTCTACCTCCTCATTCGCTAACATCGTACCCACAACCTGTATACCGTTGGAGGAATGCGAATTTTGGGCAACGACACCTTCCACTGTCAGTACTCCACTTCCTTTACGAGGCACAGCATCCGGTATTTCCGACTTTACCGAAAACCATCCCAGACGAGGAATAAAAATAATTCCCAACACCACCAATACAATAATAATGACTAATCCCCTTTTTATCCGTTTATTCATTTGATTTTCAATTTATTACAAATCGACATACAGAAACAAACCGGCCACAATGTGACCGATTTATTATTGGACAATGAAGATAACACAAAGTTTATCTGCATTTTGTTAATATTTTATTAAAAATCGTCTTTTTTTAACGTCAAAACCAATTTCGTCTTTTCAACCCCAGAAATGCAATTCCGGAAAACAAAACCGAAACACTGAAAATCAAAAGAAAACCATATGTTTTATCAGATAAGGAGTTGGGTACGTTCATGCCGTATAAACTGGCAATTAAAGTCGGTATCATCAGCAATAAAGAAATAGATGTCATGCGCTTCATAATCACATTCAAATTATTGGAAATAACCGAAGCATAAGCATCCATAGTTCCACTGAGAATATCACTGTATATACGCGCCGAATCCAAAGCCTGCCGGAGCTCGATCTCAACATCTTCCACCAGATCCTCATCGAAAAATTTCCGCTGAGAACGCAGATTCTTCAATTTAACCAACAAATTATCATTTCCCCGCATAGACGTTATGAAGAAAACCAGAGATTTTTCGATTTTCAATAAACGTTGTAATTCTTCATTTTCAATAGAGCGTTCCAGTTCTTTTTCCACCTGCCGGCTCTGGTTATTGATTTGCTTCAGGTACTTCAAATACCATACGGAAGAAGACAGAAAAAGCCTGAACAACAAGTCCCAGTTTCCGGTAAACGTCAACCGCTTCCGGTTTACATAGCGTATGAAATCCGGCAACATATCCGTATTAAAATGGCATACCGTCACAAAATAATGTTCTTTCATGATAAACCCTAAAGGCACCGTAACATACGGGATATCATTCCCTTTATGCCGGAACGGTATGCGCAGAATAATCAAAGTCCAGCCGTCTTCTTCCTCTATACGGGGACGCTCATCGGCATCTTCGATATCCGACAAAAAAGATTCGGGAACATTTAATTTTTCGATAAGATACTTGATATCTGCCGGAGTCGGCGCTTCAACATTTATCCAACAATCGGCCTGCCATGCTTCTTTTTCCTGAAAGCCCTGATCTGCCCAAAGGAATCTTCTCATAATAATACCCTCCATTCATTGTGAACAAAGGTCCTGAGAATAAACCTTTGCTCTGGTTAATACTGTTGATGATAATCGTCCATAGTTTTCATTATGAATTTTACGCCGCAAAAATAGCTTTTAAAATCCAAAGGAAAGAGTATTCATGTCAAAAAATAGAACCGTTTTTCTCTTTCACTGAAAACAATGACTTGTTTAATCCCTCACCTGAAATATTAAACATCTGTAAAAACAAAATAAAAGGTAGAAAGCAAACTTTTAAAATATATAAAATTTGGCTGGACCGGACAACCATTAATCCTTCCAAATTGTGTAATTTTGTACGCAAAGATGTCATTCGAGGAGTATATAAACACCCCCTGTCTCTTATACACATCTCCGAGCCCACGAGA
>ENA-UAMP01000693-UAMP01000693.1-human-gut-metagenome-genome-assembly--contig:-NODE-693-length-13605-cov-4.266568_pt1 | contig 13605 bp, 12 predicted proteins | sample MGYA00243285_ERZ654501 | MGnify/ENA primary metagenome ERZ654501 (study PRJEB26926, sample SAMN06164850) | human gut metagenome | biome: ENVO:00009003; feature: ENVO:2100002; material: ENVO:00002003...
GCTCATCTCGACGATCGGCATCGGACTCGGTAAAATCCGCTTTTTCGGCATATCGCTGGGCGTGGCGTTCATCTTCTTCGCCGGCATTCTGGCCGGGCATTTCGGACTCACGATCGACCCGCAGATGCTGACCTATGCCGAAAGTTTCGGACTCGTCGTCTTCGTCTACGCCCTCGGTCTGCAGGTCGGGCCGGGTTTCTTCAACTCGCTGCGCGCCGACGGCCTGCGCCTGTTGTCGCCGGCCGTCGCCGTAGTGCTGATCGGCACCGCGCTCGCCATAGGCATGAGCTTCACGCTGAACGTCTCCATGCCCGACGCGGCCGGCATCCTCTGCGGAGCCACGACCAACACCCCGGCGCTCGGCGCCGCGCAGTAGACGCTGCAGCAAATGGGCATCGACCCCAACGGCGCCGCCCTGAGCTGCGCCGTGACCTATCCGCTGGGCGTGGTGGGCGTCATCCTGGCCATCGTCTTCATCCGCAAGCTCTTCGTCCGCCCCGCCGACATGCCGGAGCCGGACGCCGAACACCGGAAAAACGTCTTCATTGCCAGCTACCACCTGACTAACCCGGCCGTATTCGGCAAGAGCGTACACGAAATAGCCGCTCAGAGCCACCACCATTTCGTCATTTCGCGCCTGTGGCGCGACGGGCGGGTTTCGATCCCCACCTCGGACAAGACCCTACAGGAGAACGACCTGATCCTGGTCATCACCACGCCCGGCGAGGCCGACGCCCTGCGGCTGATCTTCGGCGAGCAGGAGACCAAGGACTGGAACACGGAAAATATCGACTGGAACTCCGTCGACAGCCAGCTCATCTCGCAGCGCATCCTCGTGACACGCCCCGAAATCAACGGCAAGAAACTCTCGCAGTTGCGCCTGCGGAACACCTACGGCATCAACATCAGCCGCGTGTACCGCTCGGGCGTGCAGCTGCTGGCCACCCCCGACCTGCGTTTGCAGCTGGGCGACCGTCTGACCGTGGTGGGCGAAGCGGAGGCGATCCGCAACGTCGAGAAAATCCTCGGCAACGCCGTCAAGAGCCTCAACGAACCCAACCTCGCGGCGGTGTTCATCGGCCTGATCCTCGGCCTCACGCTGGGAAGCATTCCCGTGGCGATCCCCGGGATTTCGATTCCCGTGAAACTGGGACTCGCAGGCGGCCCGATCATCGTCGGCATCCTGATCGGCACGTTCGGTCCCCGGCTCCACATGATCACCTACACCACCCAGAGCGCCAACCTGATGCTGCGTGCGCTGGGCCTTTCGATGTACCTCGCATGCCTCGGGCTGGATGCCGGAACCCACTTCTTCGAGACCGTCATGCGCCCCGAGGGGGCCTTGTGGCTCGGCATCGGATTCGCCCTGACGTTCGTGCCGGTGGTGCTGGTGGGGCTGTTCGCCCTGCGGGTGCTGAAGGTCGACTTCGGATCGGTCTCGGGACTGCTGTGCGGCAGCATGGCCAACCCGATGGCGCTCAACTACGTGAACGACACGATCGAAGGCGACAACCCCTCCGTATCCTACGCCACGGTCTATCCCGTGTGCATGTTCCTGCGCGTGATCATCATTCAGGTGATGCTGATGCTGGTGCTTTAGCCTCCTCCGGGGCGGGCTGTTCCGCCTGCGGCCTTTGCGGGGCGGCCGGCCGGGATGCATGCAGGGGCGGCGCATTTTGCGGGGCGGCCTGTGAGGAGGCCTGCGGTGACGCCTGCGGGGGTGTCTGCGAGGGTGTCTGCGCGTTTGGAAAAAAGGCATTGCGCAGCGAGGCGACGTCCTCCCCCGACGGATTCTGAAAGACCCGCAACCCGAATTCGGGAATCACGGCCAGCACATGATCGAAGACATCCGACTGAATCCCCTCGTAATCCACCCACACGACCGTATCGGTAAAGAAATAGAGCTGCATCGGAAGTCCCGTTTCGGTGGGCTGCAACTGCCGCACCATCAGCGTCATATCCTTGTTCACCGGAACCTCGTTCCGAAGGTAGCGGACCAGATAGGCCCGGAAAACCCCGAGGTTGGTTTGATGCAGGCCGTTGATCCGCCGTTCCCCGGAGCCGATGCCGTGCGCGGCGTTGTACTCCTCGACGCGGCGTTCGGTCTGATCGACGTAGTCGCGGATCAGGTCGATCGTACGGTAGTGGTCCAGCATCTCGGGGGTGCAGAAACGCACGCTCGTCATATCGATCGCCACGGAGCGCATCACGCGCCGCCCGCCCGAAAGCTGCATGGCGTGCCAGTTGGTGAACGAATCGGTCGTCAGCAGGTAGGGCGGCAGCATGACGAGCGTGTTGTCCCAATTGCGGATCTTGACCGTCGTGAGCGACACCTCCTCGACGTTGCCGTCGGCCCCGTACTTGGGGATCGAAATCCAGTCTCCGACCTTGAGCATGTCGTTGGCCGCGAGCTGAATGCCCGAAACGAAGCCGAGGATGCTGTCACGGAAAATCAGCATCAGCACGGCCGCCGAGGCGCCCAGTCCCGTCAGCAGGATGGCGGGCGACTTGTCGAGCAGGATCGAAACAATCAGAATCGTGCAGATCAGCAGCGCAATGCCCTGCGCCGTCTGCCGCAGGCCCTTGATGGGTTTGTTCTGCCAGGCGGGACGCGCCGCAGCGATGTGGAAGGCAGCATAGAGCAGGGCGTTGACGAAGCGGAAAACCGAAAAGACGATATAGGCCTCCATGAACCGCAGGACGATGACGCGCCCGGTGGATTTCTCCTCGAAGACCACCGGGAGCACGACGGCCAGCAGAATGGCGCTCAAAATATGACACATGCGCCGGAGAACCGGAACGCTGAAAAGCGTGTCGTCCCATTTGGCCCGGGTGCGCTCCACGAGTTTCCGCACCCCGTGTACGATGCCCAGTTGCAGCAGCAGATCGAAAACCACGGCGGCCAGCACCACGAGCACGAAAGCCGCCCAGCGGTCGAGCGCATCGCCGGTGGCCGAAGTCAGGCCCAGCCATTCGAGCAGGGCGTGCGTCCAACGTTTCAGAAGTGTCTGCATACCCGTACCCGCATCAACTTTCGGGCCTCAACCGCAGCGGCGGCCGAAAAACCGGAAACGACGCCGGCGCGGACAACGGAATTACCCGAGAATCAATCCGGCTTCGCCTTCGAAGTTGGGTGTGAAAACACCCTGTCCGAGGTTTTCGCGGATTTCGTCCGGGGACCAGAAACGCCCGCCGTCAAGCTCCCCGCTCGGACGGACCTCGCCGTCGTAGACCGTGCGGAAGACATGGACCAGTTCGTATTCGCGTTCCGAGCGGAACGGATAGACCGCAACCGCCCCGGGCACGAAATCCGTGATGCCCAGCTCCTCGCGCACCTCGCGCCGCAGGGCTTCGGCGATCGTCTCGCCGTAGTCCACATGGCCGCCCACGGCCGTGTCCCACCGTCCGGGCTGAATGTCCTTCCAGGCGGGGCGTTTCTGCAGATAGAGTTCGCCGCGCGAATTGAAAACATGGAGGTGCACCACCGGGTGCAGGAGCATCGACCCGCCGTGGCACTCGCCGCGCATGGCTTTGCCGACGACGTTCCCCGCCGCGTCGACCACGGGAAAGATCTCTTCGCTGTTATCGCTGTTCATGCCGGGGATATTTACGGATGTAGATCATGGCGGCCGTCATCCCCAGCAGCACGAAAGCCGCGCCGGGAAGCGCCGTATATTCATAGCCAAGCCCGTGCCCGATCGGCAGGCCGCCGACGTAGGCCCCCAGGGCGTTGCCCAGGTTGAAAGCCACCTGCACGAGCGCCGCGCCGAGCATCTCGCCGCCGCGCGAATTTTCGAGGATCAGCAGTTGCTGGGGCGACGATACGCAGAAGAGGCAGGCCGTAGTCAGACACATCAGCGCCAGCGAAAGATAGCGGACATGCGCCCCGAAGAAGATGCCGACGAGCGCCAGACAGGCCGTGCCGAGCGTGAAACGCACAACCCGCTCGGGCGTGAACCGGTCGGCATAGTGACCGCCGACGATATTGCCCGCAAACATGCCGAAACCGGCCAGCATGACGATCAGCGTCAGGTCCTCGGAACGGAACCCCGAGGTGTGGACCATCAGCGGGCTGACGTAGCTGTACCAACAGAAGATGCCGCCGTTGCCCAGCATCACCGACGCCAGCACCAGCCACGGAGCGGCGCTTTTCAGAAACCGGAACTGCCCCTTCATCCCCGTATCGGGCAGCGCGGGCAGAGCCGGAACCCACAATTTCACGAGCAGCATGGCCACGGCTCCCCACACGGCGACGATCCCGAACGTGGCGCGCCACGTCACGACGCCGCTGATATAGGTTCCCAGCGGCACGCCGAAGAGGTTGGCGACGGTCATGCCCACGACCATGATCGACACGGCCTCGGCCCGCCGGCCCTTGTCGGCGACGCGCTCGGCGACGATCGACCCCACGCCGAAGAAGGCCCCGTGGGGAAGCCCCGAGACGAAACGCATGGCCAGCAGGGTCCAGTAGTTCGGCGAAAGCGCCGCACAGGCGTTACCGAGAATGATCAGGCCCGTGAGGGCCAGCAGGATGTGTTTCAGCGGCCGCGTGCGGGCCACCAGCACCGTGAGGGGCGCCCCGAAGCAGACGCCCAGCGCATAGGCGGAGATCAGGTGCCCCGCTTCGGGGATCGAGACGCCGAGGCTGCGGGCGATGTCGGGCAGAATGCCCATCATCACGAACTCCGCCATACCGAGCGCCAACGTCCCGAATGCCAGGGCGATCAGACTTTTCTTCATGGGAAAACAGACATTAACGGCTAACCGGCTGCAAAAATAGCACAAAAAAGGTGAAAAGTTTTTGCGTCTTTTCACCTTTTTCCAATTTTTCAGAGCTTGGGTCCCGATTCCCGAGGCTGGCCCACCTCGAAGCCCAGCGCCCGCATCCACTCCACGGTGGCGGCATCGACCTGATCGTTGCGGTCGGCCCAGCGGCGCTCCTCGATCAGCTGCTTCTTGCGCTCCTCGAGGGCTTTCAGAAGCGGGAAATCCGGATGTGCGAGATGCCTCTTCTCCTCGCGCTGCGAGGGCCGGACCCTGCGGTCGAAAACCGCCCCCTGCGTCGGACGCCGCGCGCCCTCCCACTTGAACCCCTTGAGGTAAAGCTCCTGATCGGCGGGAATCTTGTCCATCGGATAGATGTTCCAGTCGGGGTCCTTGCGGTAGACGATCGTCACGACCTGTTTGTCCTCGATATAGAACGAACAGTCGCCGCTCTCGATGACGCCCATGCCCGTGATCTGGGGCGGCTCGCCGTCCTGCATGTAGTAGATCGTCTGGGCATTGCCGTTCACGTCGTTGCGGTAGATCTGATTGTCGCGGAACCACGCCGTCATCTGCTTGCCCGCCACCTGGTTGTAATGGACCGTGTCGAGCTGGGAGACCATCATCGGAGTGCCGATGAACTCGGCGCGCGTGATCTGCTGGTTCTCGGTGAATATGTCCATCACGTCGGAGGTGATCTGGTTGCCCTGGTTCCACAGCACGGGATTGATGTAGAGGTGGATCGTCGAATCGGTGCTGATGGCCGTCATCGAGTCGCATACGGCCTGGAAATCGGAACGGAAAATGCGCACATTGCGGAAACCCTTCATCAGGCGGTAAACCGAGTCGGCGGAGTCGGTGAGCGAATCGACCGAGTCGGCCGGAATCCGCATCGCCAGCGAGTCGGCGGCCAGCGAATCGGCCATCTGCAACAGCAGCGAATCCATCTCCCGGTCGTTGCGGGCGATCAGCGAGTCGATCTCGCGCAGGGCCGTGGAATCGACCGGAATCACCTTGCCTTTGCGGGCGGCGCGGGCCTGACGGGCGCGGAGTTTCGACTCGGCCTTGAGTTTGCGCGCAGCGAGACGCCGCTCCTCCCGCTCCTTCTGCGCCAGCAGTTTGGCCGTCGTCTTATCCTGGCGTTTTTTGGCGATCTCCTCCAGTTTTTCCTTCCTGGCCTTGGCCGCAGCGGCTTTTTGGGCCGCCTTCAACTTGGCGGCCTGCTCCTTGAGGTAGGCTTTCCGGGCATCGCCGACCAGCGTGTCGAGCGGATCGACGGCCGGAACGACCAGCGAATCCGGGACGGAAACGCCCAGCAGCGAATCGGGGACCTCCCGCCGGGCCAGCGAATCCGGCCCTGCGGCGTCTTCCGGCGAACCGGGACCGACGGCCGGAACGCGGGGACTTCCGAGCGAATCCGCCGCAGGACGGCCTTCGGGAAGCTCCCCGGCCGGGTGGTGCGGCGTCCCGAGAAGGGCGGAATCGGTTTTCAGACGCGCCAGCGAATCGGCTTTGGCCGCAGCGGCGGCCCGGCGCAGTGCGTTTTCATTGATCGTGAAGAGGTACATCGAATCGGCGCGCATGAAAAGCGAGTCGCCCTGCGAAAGGTCGTAACTCACCACCGCGGGCCGGCGCGTGAGGAACGCATTTCCCGGCTCCTTCCAGTACTCGCCGTAGTCGCCGAAGGCGATCACCTTGTGTTCGGCGTCGTCCAGCTGCAAATCACGCCGCAGGATCACATGGTCCTCGGCGCGGTAGTAATGGAGGCTGTCGCTCCAGATCTCCTGCTTTTCGGTCAGGATATAGCCGTTGCGCGTCACGATGTAGAGCGTATCGGCCTTGTCGTAGGAACCGCGGTCGGCATAGAGGTAGTCGCCGTCCTTGTTCCAGATGTTGGTGCGGTCGAAGAAAAAGGCGTTGTCGGTAGCCATGTTGTAAACCACCGAATCGCCCTTGAGTTCGTATTCGTCGTTGCGCATTTCGACGCGGTCGACGGCGATCAGCTCCTTCGTGTCGGCATAGTAGTAGCCGCGGACCGATTCGAGCAGGTTCTCGCGGTTGAGCATCACCCCGCCGTCGGCGAATTCGCCGATGTTCTTCTTCGTGTTGAACAGGAATTTATAGGTGTAGAGCGTGGCGTCGCCGTCGACGACCTTGACGATGTCGGAGTAGACCCGCGCCTCGTTCAGCTCGCCGTCGTACTCGGCCCGGTCACCGTAAATGTAGGTCGTATTCTTGTTGATGAGCACGTTGCCGAAGAACTCGATGCGCATGTCCGAGTAACGCACGGCCGAGTCGCACGTGATGACGGCGCCGTTGTGCTGTGCGGCGAAGTTCCCCACCAGGAAAACCACCGAATCGCCCGGGGCGATGGGGCCCATCAGGTCCGACTTGAGGTCGATGAGCTTTTTCTCGCCCTCCGGCTCCGGCGCCTGCATGCCGCTGCGCGCCGCAACCACGGCGGCGGCCAGCACCACTACGGCTATGGACAAGAGCCTGCGCACGGCCTATTTCACCCAGTGTTTGTTCTCGAACTCCCCGTTGCGGAATTCGGGCGAGATGTAGACGTACATGCCGTCGATCTTCTTCGAAAGCCACTCCTTGAAGACCCGCTCCTGCTTGTCCTGCAAGGCCATCTCTTCGAGCCGCAGGTAGTCCTCGTTGAGCGAAGCCGTATGCGTGGGGATCACCTCGACCAACTTGACGATCTTGGCCATCTGGTTGCCGAGCATGTCTTCGGTGAGGTAGGCCTCCGAAATCTCGCCGGGTTTGAGCCGGTTCAGGGCGTTGTAATCATCGAGGCTCTTGAAGCGGCCAAAGTCCTCCTTGAGGAATTTCGTGACGGTCAGCTTGGCGTCGAAGGCGTTGAAACGCTCCAGGATGTCGTGGTTCGAGACGATGCCGCCGTTCATCTTCGACTGCGCGTCGTCCGAATAGAGCAGCGCAGCCCTCTCGAAGGTGATCGAATCCTTGCGGATCACCTTCACCAGACTGTCGAGCGTATTGAGCGAACCGCCCAGCTCCTCGGTCGTGTAGACCGGACGCAGCAGGATGTGGCGGAAATGATAGAGCCGGCCGCGCTTGTCCAGAAGCTGGATGATGTGGAAGCCGAACTGCGACTCGACCACCTCGGAAATCTGGCCGGGGCGCATCTTCTCCAGCGCCGCGCCGAATGCGGGGTCGAGCTGTTCGAGCGTCGAGGGGTCCATCTCGCCGCCGCGCATCATCGTGCCGGGGTCCTGCGAATACATGCGGGCGAGGTTTTCGAACTTGGCCTTGCCCGTGATCACGCGTTCGCGCATGTCGATCAGCCGTTCGCGCGTACGCTGCTTGGCGGCGGTCATCGACTTGGGAAACTTGGTGATCTGCGCATAGACATACTGGTCGGCGACGAGCGGCAGGCTGTCCTTCGAGATCGACTTGTAGAAACGCTCCACCTCGCCCGGAATCACCGACACCTTGTCGACCACCTCGGTCTGCATGGAGTTGGCATAGGCCTGCTCCTCGTAACGCTGGCGCATGATCTCGCGGATGTTGAAGATCGGCATGTGGTGCTTGGCTTCGAGCTGGGGGATCGAGCCTTCGGCCTCGACCATCTGCTGCACCTGCTCCTCGACGCGCGCCATGATGTCGGCGTCGTTGACCTTCACCGAGTCGATCTGGGCCTGGTTGTAGAGCAGCTTCTGGGTCATCAGCGCTTCGAGCGCCTCGTTCATCGGGTCGCGGTCGGAAGTGTAACCCTCCTGGCGGCGCTGTTCCGTCAGCTGGCGCGCATAGTCGTCCACCTCGGAGTAGAGGATCGACGATCCGCCCACCACGGCCACCACCTTGTCGAGCATCACCTGTCGTTTCTGCGCAAGGGCGCCTGCGAACAACAGGGCGAGCGCCGCGGCCATCATAGCTTTTTTCAACATCTTGGTTTCGTTTATCGTTTTATTTTTATTCGTCTTTCTTCGGTTTCTCGTCGGCGAAAATCTTCACCTCGCCCATCTCCGCGGCCCGGGCGCAAAGCTCCTCCTCGTGCGCGCGGATGATCTCGCCCTTGCGCTGGTTGAACAGGATGCGGCGAATCGTTCCGCGCAGCCGTTCGAGCGGAATCGGCTCGCCCTCGCGCCGCACGGCGTCGATCTGGAAATAGTAGTGCGAATGGCTGTCGCGCATCTCCTGCACGGCCGTCGATGCGAGCACCGGGTCGTAGTTCTGCGACCGGAGCGTAGGCAGGTAACTCAGAAATTCCGGGAAATCCACCCACTGGTCGCTGAAATCGGTGACCGTAAAGTCGTTCTTCGCACATATGTCCCTGAAATCCTGCTGCTGCGCCTCCGACCTGGCCCCCATCAGCGTCTTGAGCTTCGCGGCCTGCCGGTACCCCTCGCCGAAACGGACGATGCGCCCCTTGACGATCGTGCGGTCGAGTTTGAAATCGGCCTTGTGAGCGTTGTAGTAGGCCGCAATCTCGTCGGCGGTGAACACCGTGTCGATCGAACGGTCGACGTAATGCTGGTCCAGCTGGCGGATCAGCAGCGCCTGGCGGTACTCCTCCACCATCTTGTCGATGTCGCCCGCCGAAGAGGAAAAGAGCGTCTCCGCCTCCTGGAGCTTGAGCTGCTTGAGCACCCAACGGTCGATGTAAACCTTCATAAAGGCCGCGCTGTCGTCGCCCGAAAGTCCCTGCGGGACCACCGACCGCACGTCGCCCAGCCGCAGGTCCTTGCCGCCGGCCCGCGCAATGGTCGTGTCGCCGGCAAAATAACGCGGCAGCTCCCGGCATCCCGCCAGCAGCAGCACACCCGCCGCGACCGCTATTTTCGCTCGCAAATTCATATTCCGAAGGGCAAAGATACGTTTTTTACTTGTAAGTAACGCAGTGCGGAGCCGGATTATTACGCCGCAGACGGATTTTTCTCCGCCTCCTTCATGCGCCGCAGCGTGCGCAGCATCATATAGCCCGACACGGCGGAGAGCGCCAGCGCCGCGATGTAAATCAGCACGTAAAGCGTCCGGCTGCCCACCAGGTCGATCAGCAGCGCATTGCCGTGCCCGGTGGCCAGCGCCAGATAGGCCACGGCGTTGTTCAGCGCATGGAGGATCATCACCGACCACAGCGAATCGGTCGCCAGGTAAACGTAGCCGAGCACCAGGCCGATGACCGTGGCGTTGATCACCTGCACGGGCTGGCCGTGGAGCACGCCGAAGAAGAGCGACGAGACGAGCCATGCGGTCGTCACGCCGAACTTGCCGCGCAGCGACCCCAGCACGACGCCGCGGCAGATCAGCTCCTCGAAGATCGGAGCGAAGATCACCAGCGAGAGGATGGTCCAGAATCCGCGGCCCACTTCGAGCGACAGTTCGGGCATCAGCCGCAGCAGCGGTTCGAGCACCACGCCGACGGCGAACATCAGCACGAAGGCCCACAGCAACAGCGCGGGATTCAGCCCCCGGGCCGAGAAACGCGCCCACGGACCGCTGCCGCCGCGCGCGCGGCGGTAGCAGAGGATGCCGGCAAGCGTGATCGACATCGAGCAGAAATAGAGCGCCGCCATCACCTTGCCCAGCGCAGCCGGCTCCAGCGATTTGAAATCAAGCCCGTGCCCGGCGAAAAGCAGGAAGACCATCGCTGCGGTCCCCACGACGATCTGCGCCCCGAAGGCGATACCCAGCATGGCGAACAGGTCGCCCACGGTCGGGAATTTCCGGCGGCCCGGACGCAGCTCCGCCGCCGGGACTGCGGCCGGCTGTCCCGAAGCTGCGGACTCCGCCGCGGAAGCCGGCGATTTTTTTTCTTCCATAGTATCGTATAGCTATCAATTCATTCCGACCGTAAAGATAAGCATTTTTCCGCTACGGTTATGGATTTCCATTTAATTTCACTAAATTTGCCTGCTTATAAACCGAATTCAAACATGGCAAAGGTAATCGCATTGGCCAATCAGAAAGGCGGCGTGGGCAAGACCACGACAGCTATCAATTTAGCGGCTTCGCTGGCCCTGCTGGGCAAGAAAGTCCTGTTGCTGGACGCCGATCCGCAGGCGAACGCCACCTCGGGGCTGGGCTTCGACATCAACCTCGAAGGCATCTACGAGTGCATCGCCGGACAGAAACAGGCTGACGAAGTGCTTCTCCAAAGTCCCGACGTGAAAAACCTCTGGGTGCTGCCCTCGTCGATCGACCTGGTGGCCGCCGACACCGAACTGCCGAAGATGGAAAACGCCCACCACGTGATGAAACGCATCGTCGACTCGGTGCGCGGAAAGTTCGACTACATCTTCATCGACTGCTCGCCGTCGCTGGGCTACACCACGGTCAACATCCTCACGGCCGCCGACACGGTGCTGATCCCCGTGCAGTGCGAATACCTCGCCCTGGAAGGGCTTTCCAAACTGCTCAACACCATCCGCAAGGTCAAGGGCGGACTGAACCCCGGCCTCGACATCGAGGGCTTCCTGCTGACGATGTACATGCGCAACCGCCTGAACAACCAGGTGGTGAGCGAGGTCCGCGAGCACTTCGGCCCCCTGGCCTACGACACAATAATCCAGCGCAATATCCGTTTGGGAGAAGCGCCCTCGCACGGAAAACCCGTGATGCTCTACGACGCCGGGGCCGTCGGCTCGGAAAACTACCTGGCCCTGGCCCGGGAATTTCTGAAACGCAACCGCAAACGCAGCAAATAAACGAATACCGATATGAAACAGAAGGGATTAGGACGCGGACTCGACGCCATTTTCGGCAGCGATCCCGTGGATGCCAAGCTCAAACCGATGAGCCAGATGGCAGAAATCGAAATCGCCGACATCATACCCAACCCCACGCAGCCGCGCACGCAGTTCGACGAGGAGGCTCTGGACGAACTGGCCGACTCGATCCGCCAGCTGGGCGTCATCCAGCCCGTGACGGTGAAAAAGGGCGACGGAGGCAAATACGTCATCATCAGCGGCGAACGCCGCTGATGATGACCCTCCCGGCCTACATCCGCGAGGTGGACGACGAGAACCTGCACGCCATGGCCCTCGTGGAGAACATCCAGCGACAGGACCTCAACGCCATCGAAATCGCGCTGGGCATGCAGCGCCTGATCGACGAGTGCAACCTCACGCAGGACGCCCTGTCGGAGAAGGTGGGCAAGAAGCGTTCGTCGGTGTCGAACTACCTGCGCCTGCTGAAACTCCCCGACGAGGTGCAGCTCGCCCTCAAGGAGGGGCTGATCTCGATGGGACACGCCAAAGCCATCGCCGGGGCGCCCGCCGACCAGCAGCTGCGCGTGCTGAAAAGATGCATCAAGAAAGGCCTCTCGGTCCGCCAGGTCGAGGAACTGGTCCGCTCTCTCTCCGAAGCCCCGGGCAAAGAGGCACAGAATGTGGAGGACGAAGAGTATCCCGAAAGCTACCTGAAACTGGTCGAGCAGCTCGAAAAGTTCTTTTCGCAGGAAATTTCGATCAAACGCGCGAAAAACGGCGGCGGCAAAATCGTCATCGGCTTCACGGACGACAGGGACATCGAACAGTTCATCGAACGTTTCGCTAAACGCTCCTAATTAATATATGGTGACAATCCGGTTCAGACTCCTGCTCCTGGTCGCAGCCCTTTCGCTGGGACTGCCCGCCGGGGCGCAGCTCCACCGCGGCGCACGCACGGTCGTCCGCGGCGGACTGCTCGAAAAACCGGATTCGCTCAAGGGCCGGCGCGATTCGCTGCGCCTGGCGGGCCTCGTACGGCAGATCGACTCGATCGCCGCCGCCGAATACGCCGCCGACTCGGCGGGCGTCGCGGACCTGCGCTCCGACGACCTGCATTACCTCGACTCGCTGGCCCTGGCGCGCTTCGACGCCGCACAGCGGGGCGTGGACACCACGACCAAACGCAAGGTCTACAAAAAAGGCTGGTTTATGAGCGACTCGATGTCGCTCTCGAAGGTGTGCTGGATTTCGACCGTGGTCCCCGGCTACGGACAGATTTACAACAAACAGTACTGGAAACTGCCGATCCTCTACGGACTGGTGGGAACCGGACTGGGACTGTACATCCACGAAAACAAGACCTACAAGCCGCTCAAGCGCCAGTTCGAATCCTATACCGACGTGAACCTCTCGCGCACGCCCGAGCTGGACGCCCTCCAGTCCAAGATGATCCGCAGCAACACGCGGCGTCAGGTTTACCTGGGGATCACGATCGCCTCGTACATCTACTTCATCGGCGACGCGGCCGTGAGCTACTCGACCAACGACGTGTCGAGCGTCAAGAAGGCCACCACGCTGGCCTGCATCTTCCCCGGAGCGGGACAGATCTACAACAAAAGCTACTGGAAAGTGCCTTTCGTCATCGGCGGATTCGCCTCGATGATCTACTGCATCGACTGGAACAACCGCGGCTACCAGCGTTTCAAAAAGGCCTACAATCTGTTGAGCGACTACGACCGCAATCCCGACAAATACCCCGACGGGCCGACCGACGAGTTCCACGGACGCTATTCGGCCTCGTTCATCCGCAACCTGCGCAACAACTACCGGCGCAACCGCGACCTCTGCATCATCCTCTCGGGTGCGCTGTACGTCCTGCAGATCGTCGATGCGCATGTCGACGCCCACCTCAAGGACTACGACATTTCGGACGACCTCTCGATGAACCTCGAACCGCTGGTCGACTACACCTACGTCCCCACCCTCGGGGGCAACCGCCCGGTGTTCGGCTTCAATTTGAGCCTGAAATTTTAGACGATGAAGAAACTCCTTACCATAGCGCTGCTCCTTGCCGTCGCCGCTTCGGCGTCGGCCCTCGACCGCAGCCCCCGCAAGAAGAAACGCGACAAGAAAGCCAAAACCGAAACCGTCGTCCCGGCGCCCG
>ENA-UAMP01000705-UAMP01000705.1-human-gut-metagenome-genome-assembly--contig:-NODE-705-length-13401-cov-7.758429_pt1 | contig 13401 bp, 13 predicted proteins | sample MGYA00243285_ERZ654501 | MGnify/ENA primary metagenome ERZ654501 (study PRJEB26926, sample SAMN06164850) | human gut metagenome | biome: ENVO:00009003; feature: ENVO:2100002; material: ENVO:00002003...
ACCCTGGACAACAAGGATCTCACGGAGGGGTTCCTCTATCGGGAACTGGCACTCATGGCGCAGGACCCAGACACCGGACAAGAGGGCGCTTACCTCTACGACAATGCCGGTCAGGAGTGTGAGTTCCTGGATACCCAGAACAGCGGCGTAGTCATTTATGAACGTATGAAGCTGCTGATCCGCACGGAGCAAACGGACTCTATCACCTTTGATGCCTCCGGAAACCCGCTGAACATCACCTGGGCCGAGCTGGAAGGGCTCCTGGCGAAGAAGGCCGATCTCGGGAGCGACGGGAAGGTAGTGACCGCCCAGATACCGGATCTCTTTGTGGTGAGCGGGACGGAACCGGAGAAGGGCCCCGTGCTTTGGTTCGATACATCCGGGGGCCAGGCCGCCGCCAACGCCATGCTGGAGCTGGCAGAGGACAGCGGCGCATCGACCGTGACCGCTTAGGTGGAGGGAGATACCTATTCCATCCGCAATGCCACTGTGAATCAGGCCCCGACTGCCGGGGGCTATAATTTCGATTTGTTATAGGAGGCGTCCACGATGTCCAATGTAACGAAGAAAGCGATACTGCGAGCCTTGGTGGAGGGCGTACTGACCGATCTTATGGTCCAGACCAAAGCGGACAATGTGTATCTGGACGATACCACCACCGTGGCCGCCAAGCTGGCTGAGATGGTCACCGCGATCAATGAGCGGGCCAAGAGCACGGACGTGACCACGCAGATTTCCGCTGCCATCAATGGCCTTATCAACGGAGCTCCTGACACCTATGACACTCTCAAAGAGATCGCCGACTACATCGCATCCCACGAGGATATAGTGGCGGGCCTCAATGCGGCCATCGGGGCTAAGGCGGATAAGAGTACGGTGGAGGCGATCCAGGCTACGGTATCCGCCCTGGGCGCACTGGCATCCAAGAGCAAGGTGGCGGAAGCCGATCTGGATGACAGCCTGAAGAGCAAGGTCAACGCCGCCGCCCAGGGCAATCACAGCCACAGCAACAAGACAGTCCTGGATGGCATTACCGCCGAAAAGGTCGCCGGCTGGGACGGCAAGGGCACGGTATATGTCCAGGCGGCCCAGCCTGCCGGCCTGGCGGCGGGCGACCTGTGGATTCAGACGCTGGAATAGGAGGTACCCATGGCGACCTATGAATACAACGGTCTTATGACCGTAAAGGACGCGGCGGGCAACAAATACCTGCTCTATCCGATCACGAAGGCAGAGTGTGTGGATGGCCTGGAGGAAGCACTGGCCACAAAGGCCGCCGCCACCCACCACCACGCGGCCGGAGATGTCAACAGCGGGGTATTCGATTCTGCCCGCATCCCGAACCTGGATGCCAGCAAGATTGCCTCTGGGACCATGGCCGCCGCCCGCCTGCCCACTATAGCTGTCAATAAGGGAGGCACCGGCAAGACAAGCTGGTCGGCCAACCGCCTGATCTATCCCTCGGCTTCCACCACCCTCGCCCAACTCGCCTTCCCGTCTGTGGCGGGATCTGTGCTTCGCCAGGGTACCAGTGGAGTACCCTATTGGACCAGCCTCCAGGACTTGGTTGCCGCCCTTGGGGATGCCGGTGGTGTACGGATTGCCACGGGCTCATATACCGGCACAGGCACCTATGGAGCTTCAAATCCGTGCAGTTTAACGTTCAATTTTTCGCCTAAGCTGGTCATCGTCCGACATATGGTACTGATGCGAGGTGCTGGCAATACATTTCACAGTATTTCTTCAAATGGGAGCAGTAGCAGCAATGCAAAAAATACCGCAATCTGGACTGAGACCGGGGTGGAGTGGTACTGCTCGCAGTCCTATCAGCCCAGCGCCTCGGCCCAAATGAATGAGGAGGGGGCTGTCTATAACTACCTGGCAATCGGATAATCAGCCGAGGGCAATGTAGTGGTAGGTTGTACCATCGTAATTGAGCTGATCGTCCTCACCGTCTACAGAGTACCAGGAGAGAGACGTCTCGGCCCATGCTGCATATAGAATCCTGGATGCGTAATTTGTGTTCTGTGTAATCCGCATGCCGTGGTCGTCTCGGACGAATATGCCGACAACCGACCTGTTCGTCATACTTGATGCTGCACGCCAGCATGACACGATCACAAGAGTGGGCGAAAAATTGAACCTTTACCCGAGAGCTAGGTACTTATACGTGATGCCGGTCATGTTTGCTTGAGTAGAGCTTCCGCTCCCGTGCCAAGACACAGTAGCCCCTGACAGCTCCATTCCATCTATCACTTTGACAGAAGTATCAGTGGAAAAAGCATGTTTAAGCCAGTACCATCCAGCACTTGGAAAGGCGGTGATCTCATAGCTGTTGATTCCGGTTTTCATCGGGACAACAATCAATAATAGTGGCACAAAATCGAACCTTTAGCCGAATGCAACATAGTGGTAATTTCGACTGCTCGTGTTCATTTGACGTTCGGCCGAAGCCGTATACCACGATACTGAGTCAGTTTCCCAAGTCAACGAGATTCTAGAGTTAGTGTTTTGGTTTGATTCGTCCAAGGAGAGGGCCATATTTGATCTGGCCACCATTACCAATAAGCCAGATGTATCCGTGCTGTAAGTAGATGCCTTAGAGAGTACAACTAACTTGGGCACAAAAGGGAACCTTTAGCCGATGGCGGCGTAGTGGTATGTACCGCTTCTGTGGTTCAGTTGATACGATGGTCCGTAGGTACTGGAGGATTCCGTCGTGTACCAAGAGACTGTTTTGCCTACATCATCCCAAGATGCTTGTGGCACAGTTCCGGTCATTCCAACGGGGCCCTCATAGACGAAAGTTGCATATCCAAAGATATTTGTGCTGCTGCCGCAAACCACGGCAACTAACTTAGGCACAAAAGGGAACCTTATCCGAGAATCGCATAGTAGTAGACGACACCGGAAATATTGCATTGATAGCTTATTCCGTCGTTGGGACGGCTCCCTTCATAGTTATAGTACCAAGTGAAGGTCTTACCATCCGCGCTTTTCTTCCCTCGTGTGCCCGAAGCATAATAGCTGCTCAGGCCAAGTCCCTGCTGGTATGCTGTTGTCAGCAGGACCGCGTTGACCAGACTGGCCCCATAGCTATACGCGCCCAGATCGGGGCCGTACACACCCTCCGTATTCTTATGCCCTAGCAACATGATCAACTTCGGCACAAAAGGGAACCTTATCCTGGTGACCGCCATGCGGTCGTAAGCGATGGACGCGGACAAGCAAAATGAGAAAACGTGCAGGAAACCCCATCGTAAACCGCCACACAATCAGCTATATCGCTAAGCTGCTGCAATTTACAGGCCGTTTTATCCCACGTGCATCGCAAAACCGGACCAATGTGGAGCGGTCTACCTTCAGGGCGCGGGCAATGGCAGCATAGGTATTCCCGCAGTCCAGCAGGCACCGGATCACATCCTCTTTGTCCGAGAGCTTGGTATGCTTCCCCAGAGCGCCCTTTGGGCGGCCCAGATGGACGCCCTCCGCCTTCTTCCGGGCCAGGGCCTCCTTGGTCCGCTGGGAGATCAGATTGCGCTCGATCTCGGCGGACAAGCCAAATGCAAAGGCCAGCACTTTGCTCTGGATGTCATCGCCCAGCCGGAAGTTATCCTTGATGGTCCACACCCGGCACTCTTTCTCCATGCACAGTGCGAGGATCTCCATCACCATGTAGAGACTGCGGCCCAGCCGGGAGAGCTCCGAGCAGATGATGGCGTCCCCGGCTTTGATGTTCCGCAGCAGCTCCCCCAGCTTCCGTTTATCATAGTTGCGTGTCCCGGAGATCGTCTCCTCGATCCAGCCATCAATCGTCAGCCCATTCGAGTCGCAGAAACGGGAGATCTCAAACCTCTGGTTCTCGACCGTCTGCTTGTCGCTGCTCACGCGGATATACCCATAGATCATTGATTTCGGCTCCCTTCAAAGTTAGATACAGGAGGTATCCTACCATGAAGATCATCAGAATGACAGCCAATCCGAGCGGTGCGTGGCCCCCCATCCAGGAGGGCGCGTTCGATGCAATTCCGGAGGGGCACGCGCTGGTCCCAGATAGTCTGGACCTCGCAGCCTTTTATGCCGCCGTGGGCTTTGTCGTCCCAACCTTTAGCGAGGTGGGGGAAACCGACGAGATGCCGGCCCATATGGCAATGACCGGCTACACGGTGGCCCAGGAGGCCCTGGACGCATGGATCGCCGGCCACCCGGCACCGAACCCGCTGGAGGCCGCAAAGTCCGCCAAACTATCCGAGCTATCCGCCGCCTGTAACGCCGCCATCACGTCCGGGTGCGACGTGACCCTCCCAAGCGGCGCATCCGGGCATATCGCCCTGACGGACGAGGACCAGATCAACCTCACCACTGCCGTGGGCGCAGTCCAGCAGGGGTCCGCAGGATACCCCTACCACCTGGACGGGCAGTTGTGCGCCATCTATCCGGCAGCGGATATCATCGCCATGGGAGAGGCGGCCACGGCCCACAAGCTCTACCACACGACCTATGCCAACCATCTGTTCGCCTGGGTCCGTCGCTGCGACACATTGGAGGATGTGGCTGCCATTACATATGGCTCCGCACTGCCGGATGATCTGGCCGCCAACATGACGGCCATCCTGGAGGCTGCATCCAATGCGTAAGGCGGTTTTGAGCCTCTTGCTGTGGACCTGGACCGGGACCACTTACTTCTTTGCGGAGGTGGTCTTTAAGACGCTGTGCGGCCGGCCGGAGACCATCTCCTGGACCATGCTGGCTCTGGCGATCCTGCTGGCCATCCCATTAGAGCGCTTCGGCGCGGAGCTGCCGTGGGACTGCCCCCTGTGGCTTCAGGCGCTCATCTGCGGTACGGCTATCGTCGCGGCCGAGCTGGCCGCTGGACTTGTGCTCAATATATGGCTTGGCATGGCAATCTGGGATTACTCCGCCCTGCCCGGCAACCTCTGGGGACAGATCTGCCCGCAGTTCTGGGCCCTCTGGTGCCTGCTGTCCCTGCCCATGATCGTTATCCTTGACTGGCTCCGCTACGCAGTGGAGGGTGGGGAGACACCCCGCTACACAATGCGATTTTATAGGAGGATTACACCATGAAAAAGATCAACTGGAACGAACTGACCCCCGTATGCTACAGCATCGCAAAGCACGAAGACAAGGACATCGGCGTCGCAGCCGATATGCTTGCCGCCAACATCCGCGCCGGCAACGGTGTCCATGCCGGCTCCTATGCCCTGGGGCCCAAGTACACTCCTGACTACAAGGCCCTCAAGGCCCTCTGGGACGATTGCACCGACGAGGAACGCCAGAGTCTCAGCCACGACTTCAACGACTGGCTCCAGGCCATGCGGGATCAGTACAAGGAGCTCTGCGAGATCTGGACCGACGAGCACAAGAGCCTCAATCTCCGGTGCCGCCTGATGGTCGAGCTGGTGACTCCCGACGACACCATCAAATAAGCGAAGAACTCCCCTCCGACATCCGGGGGGGAGTTCTAGAATTACTTCAAATATTTGCCCTCATTTTTCTCATTTTTCTTGTCCCTGTTTCTCAAAAATCTTGTCGCGCTACACACTGCTGGGCCGTGGCAATGTAGTCAAATATAAAATCCTCCACTGGGCCCGCCACAATTCCGCACTGGAGTACAATGCCCCTTGCCAAAAGGATACCGGTTTTTTCTTCCTGCCAGTCTCTGTTGCCCTGGAACTGGTCAGCTCTGCCCGCTGCTCTGAAATGGACATCGTTCTGGATCTGTGGGTATCCGCTGTCTACAACGATACGCAGGTGCAGGGGTCAGAGGTCGGTCCGGTAGCCTACTTTCGCAATGGTACAGGAAACCCGTTGGTCAGTTATACCGAACTCTCCTGCCGCTGGGGGCTGTCACGCGCTACCGTATGCCGGATACTGAAAAAGCTGGACGGTCTTGGGTATATCTCTATCATGTCGTTTCCCGGCCGGCATGGAAGCGTGATCTACCTGCAGAACTACCTGTCCACCATGTTTGAGATTTCCGATGTTTTAATCGACAAGGAGGAAGTTGCCATGACCTTAAACATTCATCTGGAGCTTCCGGAAACTGCTGAAACCGAAGAGAGCCATTCTATCTCTGAGCATGAGGTCATTGTTTCGGATGCACTTTCCAGCGTTTCAAAATCGCACATTGAAACGATACTCCGCAAGATGGCTGACATCCTATCTACGCAAGGGATTTCCTGCTTTTCTTGCCCACTCTCCCGCTATAAGTTATATCCCTTATCGGACGACTGCTGGGAAGAGTTGATTCCGCGTGCGCGAGGGAAATCTACAGTCCACTTTGGTCTGACCATCCTCTGCGGCACAAACACTTCAATCGCCACTTTTGAACTTACACTCACTCCCTCTGAGGAGCACGAAAATAGGAGGAACCTGAAATGAGAAAATTTGTTGAACCTGATGTTGCTGATAATCCCCTGTACCATGATACCTGGAAACTGCTGAAAAAATACCGGGATGTTGTGTGGAGCCTGGAGCTTTCTGTCCAGCATGTCCGCACCAAGTTTGAGATTGAGTATGGTACCTCCATTGAGGATTTTCTGGATTCAGTCTATCTGGCTGGCGCTGATTTGGCCGGAAGCGACATCGAGCATCATGCCAAATGCATTGAACGCAGCCACAAAATGCTCAAGCTGCTGGATTCCGCAATCGAATTGCTGCGTACCAAGCACAAAAACGGTGAGGCATATTACTGGTTGCTGTACTACTCCTTCCTCTCGCCGCAGCAGCTCAAAAATGTTGAGGAAATTATCGAGACCCTGCGACCGCATATCCGCGACATCAGTTTCAGAACTTACTACCGCAAACGCCGGGAAGCCATTGAAGCCCTCAGTTCCGTTCTTTGGGGCTATACCTCCAAGGACAGTTTAGACATGCTGGAGCAGTTCTTCCCAGAGCCAAAATCATCTTCCGGACAATCGGGCAAATAATTGGCACAATTCGGGAACAAAATTGGCATGGTTCTGCTCTTTCAGTGTAAATACCGATGTGTTAAACTGAATATGCTCAAACTTGCACCCAAAACCGAACAGGACAGTAACGGCACCTTTCATCAGGGTGCTTTTTTGCTGCCCAGATGGCCGCCCGGCCATTTGAAAGCCCACATTTGTTTTGACAGGTGTGGGCTTTTCTGTTCCCTATTGAGCATCAAAAAATCATTCAGAATTGGAGGATCGCAAATTGAAGAAAACGAAAACCCCTCAAACTCCGCAGCTTCAGGAGCCGGATACCCAGTCCAAGCGCAGGCTTTCGCTGCCCAAAGTGGCTTACAGCGCCTTCCTGTGTGTGATGATGTCCATGATATTCTGCCAGCCGGCTTATGCGGCAACAGATGTATGGACCAAGGCCAAAGAGATCATGCAGGATGTATACACCCAAATCCTTGCCATCTCCACTATCGCCGCCATCGTCACTGCTTCGGTAGCCTTGCTGCTCATGAACTTCTCCCGTTCCGGACGGACGGTGGATGAAAGCCGCGCCTGGCTCAAACGAATCTGTATCACCTGGGCTATCCTCAATGGCTTGGGCTTTATCATGGCGTATGTGACGCCGCTCTTTAGTGGCGGACAATGGACAGGCTGATTGACCGTCTGACTGCTCGCCGGAAAGGAGGCTTGCATTTATGGGCATTTTAGACGGCATAGTGGAATGGATCGCAAAACAGGTAATGGCCGGTCTTGATCTGGTGACCACATCGGTTTTGGGTGCGCTGGGCTGTGATATGGCTGTATTTCTGCGTTATTTTCCCGCAGCAGAGACTATGTACTCTGTTTTCGTGGCTCTGGCAATCGGGATCATCCTGCTCAACTGGGTCTGGCAGTTATTCAAAAACTTCGGTCTTGGCGCAGGTGTGGAAGCAGAAGACCCGGTAAAGCTGAGTATCCGTTCCGTTATTTTTATCCTGCTGACGCTCTTTTCAGATGAAATCGTCAATATTGTTCTTACCATCGGCGGCACCCCCTACCACTGGATCATGGAGTCCGACCTTCCTGCATTAAGCTTTGCAGACTTCAATTCCGTGATGCTGGTCATCATCGGTGTGTGTGCCAATGGGGCTGTGGCACTGATTACCTTGATTTTGGTTCTCATCCTGGCCTGGAACTACCTAAAACTTCTGTTCGAGGCAGCCGAACGGTATGTGCTGCTCGGTGTACTGGTCTACACGGCTCCTGTGGCTTTTTCTATGGGCGCCAGCCAGACCACAGCAAACATCTGGAAATCCTGGTGCCGGATGCTTGGCGGTCAAATTTTCCTATTGGTCATGAACGCCTGGTGCCTGCGCCTGTTCACAAGCATGGTGGGGTCCTTCCTTGCGAACCCGCTTTCGTTATAAGGAGGTCTTATCCTTGAAGAAACTCAAAAAATTTTTATTTGCGGCCTTTACAGTCGCAATTCTCTCCTGCCTGCTCTGCCAGCCGGCTTTTGCCGCTATCTCCGAAAGCGATGTGCAGGCTCAGGTAGACGCTGTGGGAAAAGAAGCCGTTTCCGGCAATGTGTTTATCTGGTTTCTCTGTGCTATCGGCTTTCTCAAAGTCGGTCAGAAAATCGATTCTTTCCTCTCCAGCCTGGGTGTCAATGTAGGACATACCGGCGGCAGCATGTTGGCTGAGGCTATGATTGCTGCCAGAGGCATCGGCGGCATCAAGAACTTTTCCAGTCACCACTTTGGCGGCGGGAGGAACAGCAGTTCCACCAATGTCAACGCAAACGGTGGTAAAGGCAGCGGCGGCTTTGGAGCAGGGTTTGCCAGCGGCGGTCTTGCTGGAGTGGTGAGCCGAAAAGTCACAAACAGCGCCATCAAAACAGCCACCACAACTCCCGGCTCCAAGCCCTCCGGTCTTGGCAGTCTTTTAGGCGATGCTGCAGCCGGAGGGATCGGCGGCCATATGTACGCTTCTTCCGTCAGTAAGGGCGGCAATTTTGCCAACAATGTAATCGGCAGCGTAGCCACTGGCAGTATCAGCCAAATGGGTTCCATTTCCGGTGAAAAAGCCGCCGAAGCCCTGCACTCTTACATGGGATACGCGGCACTGGAATCCGGAGCTGAAAATGTTCCGACCTTCCAGAATGTCGAAATCGGCGGCGGCCGCATCACCGGTACAGAAGTAACTGCAGAACATCCCGAAGGTATCTCCTTTGGTATGTACCACGCAGACCAATATGTTGCCCCGGAAGGCCAGTACACCACCGTTCATGCCGTGGATGGTACAGCATGGTATAAGCCGTACGCTGTGGATGCTGTTGACAAATCGCCCTATATGGCCCCTGACGGTTCTATCGCCTTCAACGAGTCCATTGTCAAAAAGCTGCCTCCAGCCCCGAGGAGAAAGGACAAGATATAAATGCCAGAAGATCAGAAAAGCGGTTTTTCCGAAGCTGTGGAGACCGGCGCCTCCGCAGCGCATACCATCCGCGGTGCAATCAAAACCGGAAAAGCTATTTCCTCCGCTGCCAAAGGCGCTGCCGCAGGCGGTCCTTACGGTGCAGTTGCAGGCGCAGTGTGGGCAGGTCGGAAGCATATCGGAAAAATCATTGTGGCAGTCATTGCCCTGCTTATGCTGCCGGTATTATTTGTTCTCATGCTCCCCGGTCTTATTTTCGGCGGACTGACCAATGCCTTTTCGCCATCTGACCCCGAAATTCCGATTTTGAATAGCGAAACAGCGATTATTGAGAACGCCAACGAGATCACCTTTACCCTCAACGGCATCTTGGGCGAGGCACTGGATGATGTACTTGCCCGGATCGAAGCTGACTTTGCGGCATCGGGAGCCGACCATATGGAGGTCAAAAATGCTTATTCCGGCGGGCCTATTTATAACGCCAACCTGTTTATTTCTCAGTATTGTGCAGCCAAAGACAAGGATTTTGAAAGCATTTCTCTAAATGACCTTGCCGCCACCCTGCGGGAAAACAAGCAGCATCTATATTCCTACACCAGCAAGCAAGAGATTCGTGAGAGCACCGTGACCGATCCGGAGACTGGGGAAGAAACAACAGAGCCAGAAACATGGATGGTCTATACTGTCCGTTACAACGGTGAGTCCTATTTTTCTGATGTTGTATTCCAGCTTACCGATGACCAAAAGGAGCTTGCAGCCGATTATGCCTCCAACCTAAGCCTGTTCTTGGGCGATGGTCTGCTGCAGAATCTGGAAGCGTGGACCGGAAACAGCATCACCTCTCTGGGCGATGTTACTTTCACCGATGGGATCACACCTGTTGTTTACTACAATCAGCTGGATGAACGCTATGCCGGTAAAGCCTATGGCACGGACAATATTGGCGGTTATGGCTGCGGCCCTACCGCTATGGCAATCGTGGTGTCCTCTCTGACAGACGATATGGTTGACCCTGTGGAGATGGCCGAGTGGTCTTACAACAACGGCTACTGGTGTAAAAGCAGTGGTTCTTACCATGCACTGATACCTGCCGCCGCTGGGGAATGGGGGCTTCCGGTTTCCGGCTGTACCACTGCGGAACCACAGCGCATCACAGACGCACTGGCTAATGGTAAACTGGTAGTAGCAATCATGTCTGAAGGCCACTTTACCTCATCCGGTCACTTCATTGTCCTGCGTGGCGTAAAAGACGGCAAGATCATGGTGGCTGACCCTGCCAGTTACACACGGAGCGAACAGCTCTGGGATCTGTCCATTATCTTAAATGAGGCCAGCCGGCGCGCTGGAGCTGGCGGTCCGTTCTGGATTATCGGCTGATGTGCCCGCCCGGCTTCGGAAACGAGGTTAATCATGAATCATAAAATCGACCGAGATACCTACATAATACCACCGAATTTCATCGAGTCAGGCACCTTCTTCGGTGGTATGTTCAAAGCCCGAAATGTGATTGAAGCCGGCATCCTGGCATTTGCCATTGGTGTGCCGGTTTTTTCATTGCTCCCTCTTAGCCTGACTGCCCGTATCATCGCTTTGTGCCTGACCGCACTGCCAGCAGCATTGGTGGCGCTTATCGGAATTTCCGGTGAGAGCCTTTCCTCTTTTCTGCTGATTTTCATAAAGTACCTGCGAAACCGCCGCATTATAGGCGGTAACAGCGCAGAAGATGCGGTTCCGGCGGCAGAGCATGGCGGCAAGCATATTAAAAAGAAGGTACACAAGCCCGACAAGGCTCCCAGACGGTCACGGCGCTCCGGCAGAGAGGATTTCCCAGCGGAGTTTGATGAAGTTCGTAGCTACGAGATCCGCCAAAAACTCCGTCCTGTGAAAAAGCAGAAGCCTGCCAAGGAGAAGAAAGCCGCCAAGCAAAAAAAGAAGGTCTCCAAGGAGCGCAAAGTAAAACGCCCTATCCGCACCCAGGAGCCGAAGCCCGCCTGCCTTAACCCGGTAGCAGATTATCTGCCGATTTCCAAAATTGAAAACGGCATCATCTACACGAAGGACCACCGCTATGTCAAGGTCGTCGAGGTAGTACCCATCAATTTTATGCTGCGCAGCGCCCAGGAACAGCGGAACATCATCTATTCCTTTGTATCCTACTTGAAAATCAGCCCCATCAAGCTGCAAATCAAGGTACTGACACGTCGGGCAGAGATCAACCGCCATCTGGATACCGTTCGGAAGGAGATGGAACAGGAGACCAATGAACAGTGTCTGCTCATGCAGGAAGACTACCTCCAGTTCGTTCAGCAGATCGGTTCCCGTGAGGCAATTACCCGACGTTTCTTCCTGATTTTTGAATATGAGCCGTGGAGCAACACCAAGCGCTCTGATGAAGAAGGCGAGGCAATCAATGCCCTGCAAAGTGCAGTCCATACTGCTACCAACTACCTCCGTCAGTGCGGTAACGAGGTCATCGTTCCGGAAAACTGGGATGAGTTTACCGTAGATGTCCTCTATAACCTGCTCTGCAGAAATGAAAGTGCTGTAAAGCCGCTCTCCGTCCGGGCACAGGAGGTTGTGGCTGAGTACCTTGCCAAAGGGCGCGACAGTGAGATCGACCATATCCCTGCCACCGAATTCTGTGCGCCAAAAAGCATTGACTTCACGCATGGTCACCATATCTGCATTGACGGTCTGTATTATGCTTATTTGCTGGTGCCCTCTGATGGCTACAAAACGCAGGTTCCAGCCGGCTGGCTCAGTCTTATCGTCAATGCCGGTGACGGGATCGATATGGATATGTTCCTCTCCCGTCAGCCCAAAGAAACCATCATCCAGAAAGTCGGACAGCAGCTGCGTATCAACCGTTCCAAAATCAAGGACGCCAGCGACACCAACACCGACTTTGATGACATTGATGGCGCTATCCGAAGCGGGTACTTTCTCAAAGAGGGCCTTGCCAACAACGAGGACTTCTACTACTTGAATCTGCTGATTACCATTACTGCCTCCAACGAGGAAGACTTGGAATGGAAGGTCAGCGAAATGAAAAAGCTCCTGCTCTCACAAGACATGAACGCCTGCACCTGCCATTTTCGGGAGGAACAGGCGTTTTTATCTGCCCTTCCATTGGTGGCAATGGAAAAGAAACTGTATGAGCGCGGTAAACGCAACCTGCTGACAGGCGGTGCGGCAAGCTGTTATCCCTTTACCTCCTATGAGATGTGTGATGATAACGGTATCCTGCTGGGCGTCAACAAGTACAACAGCTCCCTTATTATCGTGGACATCTTCAATTCTGCGGTCTATAAGAACGCCAATATGTCGATCCTTGGCACGAGCGGAGCCGGCAAAACTTTTACCATGCAGTTGATGGCGCTGCGAATGAGGCGGAAAAATATCCCCATTTTCATTGTTGCGCCCCTAAAAGGCCATGAATTCCATCGCGCCTGCTCCAATGTGGGCGGCTCCTTTATCCAGATTTCACCGGCCAGTCCCCACTGCATCAATGTTATGGAGATTCGGCGGGTAGACCGCTCGGTGAATGAAATTCTGGACGGTCCAGGCATTCAGTTATCTGAACTTGCAGCAAAGATCCAGCAGCTCCACATATTTTTCAGTCTGCTGATCCCCGATATGTCTCACGAAGAACGACAGCTTTTGGACGAAGCCCTTGTTCGTACCTATAACACAAAAGGCATCACTCATGATAACGCCTCTTTGGAAGACCCTGCACAGCCCGGCCAGTACCGTGAAATGCCGGTGCTTGGTGACCTGTACGAAATTTTGAAAACCTCCAAGGAAACGATGCGCATGGCCCACATTCTAAACCGTCTGGTAAACGGCAGCGCCAGCACCTTCAATAAGCAGACCAATGTTCGGCTCGACAACAAGTACACTGTTTTGGATATTTCCTCCCTCACGGGAGATCTGCTCACCGTAGGTATGTTTGTGGCGCTGGACTTTGTTTGGGACAGAGCCAAAGCCGACCTGTCTCTTATACACATCTCCGAGCCCACGAGACTCCTGAGCATCTCGT
>ENA-UAMP01000710-UAMP01000710.1-human-gut-metagenome-genome-assembly--contig:-NODE-710-length-13317-cov-4.570276_pt1 | contig 13317 bp, 10 predicted proteins | sample MGYA00243285_ERZ654501 | MGnify/ENA primary metagenome ERZ654501 (study PRJEB26926, sample SAMN06164850) | human gut metagenome | biome: ENVO:00009003; feature: ENVO:2100002; material: ENVO:00002003...
ACGAGATGCTCAGGAGTCTCGTGGGCTCGGAGATGTGTATAAGAGACAGGCGTACGGCACCGGAACAACGAAGGCGCCCCCCGTGTCCCCACAAGGTTCAGGGAAAAGATCATTCGCCCCTTCCCTTCCGTTCGGCAGAACAAAAGGTTTCCCGGCCCTCAACCGGAATCAGCCGTCCACCCCGGGACATTCTGTAAAAAGCCTTTTCCCATCCAGATCATTCAATGCAGGAACGGGGAAACCGGAACTCTGCCGCATCAATCGGCACATGTTCCTCCCCCCTGCCCTTGTCAGTCTTCACACACATGACGGAACTGTCTGGAATATGAATCTGTTTTCCAGATTCTTCCCCGTTCCGCCAGGGACTGTTAAGACAGACTCCATAGCGCAATCTGCTCCATATCTTCAACGAAAACCCGTGCCGGCTAGTCGTTCCCATAAGGCCGGTGCCTGGCAACAGCCCGACGCCTCCCGATTCTCAACCCGGAATAAACCAATGAATAATACGACTCAACCAGGGACCACCACAACCAATCCCGCTGCTCCGAACAATGCCCCGGCGGTAAAATCCGCCATCCGGATGGGGGTATTCACCCTCGCCATGATCAACGTGTCCGCCATTGTCAGCCTACGAGGCATGCCGGCGGAAAGTACGTACGGACTCAGTTCCGTGTTTTATTACATCTTTGCCGCGGTCTTCTTTCTGGTTCCCGTCTCCCTGGTAGCGGCGGAACTCACCACCGGCTGGCCCCAGAAAGGCGGCGTTTACCGGTGGGTGGGCGAAGCCTTCGGCAAGAAATGGGGCTTCCTGGCCATCTGGCTTCAATGGATTGAGAGCACCATCTGGTTCCCGACCGTACTGACTTTCGCGGCCGTATCCCTGGCGTTCATGGGTCCCAACCAGCGCTGGGACGAAGCCCTGGCCGCCAATAAATGGTACATCCTGATCATCGTGCTGTGCGTGTACTGGGCCGCTACGCTGCTCAACCTGCGCGGCATGAGAACTTCCGCCGGCGTTACCAAATGGGGGACCATGATCGGCACCATCATTCCGGGCGCCATTCTGATCCTGCTGGGACTCAGCTACTGGGCCGGGGGCAACCCCATCCTGCTGGACATGAGCTGGGACAAGCTGGTGCCGGACATGACCAACTTCAACAACCTGGTTCTGGCAGCCAGCATCTTCCTGTTCTATGCGGGGATGGAAATGTCCGCCGTGCACGTCAAGGACGTAAACGATCCCGGCCGCAACTATCCGCTGGCCATTCTGATTTCCGCCATCATCACGGTGCTCATCTTCGTTCTGGGCACACTGGCTATCGGGTTCATCATTCCCAACTCCCAGATCAACCTGGTCCAGAGCCTGCTGATCTCCTATGACAACTACTTCAACTTCTTTGGCCTGGGGTGGATGAACTGGATTATGGCACTGGCGCTGGCCGTGGGCGTTCTGGCCCAGGTGACCGCGTGGGTGGGAGGCCCCTCCAAGGGTCTTTACCAGGTGGGCCTGGCCGGCAACCTGCCGCCCGTCATGCAAAAGCGGAACAAGAATAATGTGCAGGAAGGCATCCTGATCATCCAGGGCTGCATCGTTACGCTTCTTTCCATCATGTTCGTGATCATGCCCTCCGTTCAATCCGCCTACCAGATCATCTCCCAGCTCACCATCATCCTGTACCTCATCATGTACATGCTGATGTTCGCCTCCGGCATTTATCTCCGCTACAGCGAACCGAACACTCCCCGCACCTTCCGCATTCCCGGCGGTAAAACCTTCGGCATGTGGATTGTAGGCGGCCTCGGCTTCCTGGCCAGCCTGGCGGCCTTCCTGGTCAGCTTCATCCCGCCGAACCAAATCACCGTGGGCAGCAACGCCATGTACATCATTCTGCTGGTTGTAGGCGCATTCATCTTCGCGGGCATCCCGTTCGTGATCCATGCCATGGCCAAACCCTCCTGGAAACGTCCCGTGGACCCGGAAGACGCCTTTGAACCCTTCGGCTGGGAAAAAACGAATCCGAACCGCTAGGCATCCACAACCAATAGGAGATACTCCCATGGACAACATTCCTTCCAAAGAACAAATACAAACGGCGCTGGACAATGCCTACGCCTTTGCAAAAACCGTCCAGGGCGGCAAAAACGCTTCGTACATCCCTGCCCTGGCACAGGTCCCCTCCGACCTGCTGGCCATTGCCGCCGTCACCGTCAATGGAGACGTGCTGACGGCGGGGTCCGCGGATAGGCCCTTCGCCATTGAATCCATCTCCAAGGCCTTCAACCTGGCCTACGTGATGGACCTGATAGGCATGAAACAACTGCGGACAAAAATCGGGGCGGACCCCACCGGGGAGCCGTTCAACTCCGTCATGGCCATTGAACTGCATGGCGGCAAGCCGCTCAATCCGCTGGTCAATGCGGGAGCCATGGCTACCGTCAGCCTGGTCAACGGCGCGGACGCCGATGAAATCTGGGCAAACATGATGAACAACTTCAACAGTTTCGCCAACACGGCCCTGACGGTCAACCAGGAAATCTACAAATCGGAAAGCGCCACCAACCAGCACAACCGCGGCATCGCGTGGCTGCTGGACAGCTACGGCTACTTCTACAACACGCCGCCGATGATCGTGGACCTGTACACCCGCATGTGCTCCCTCAACATCACCACCGCCCAGCTGGCCCTGATGGGCTCCTGCTACGCCAACGGAGGCGTCAACCCGGTCAGCAAAAAACGGGTTGTGAAGGAAGAAAACGTTCCGCCCATTCTGGCGGAAATGTGCATGTCCGGCCTCTATGACTCCACCGGAGACTGGATGTACAAAGCGGGACTGCCCGCCAAATCCGGCGTGGGAGGCGGCCTGGTGGCCGTATCCCCCGGCAAGATGGCCCTGGCGGCCTTCTCGCCGCCCCTGGACCCGGCGGGGAACACCGTCAGGGGGCAGGCAGCTCTTCAATCCATCATCAAGGAATTGAATTTGAACCTTTTCCGGAGTTGATTCCGGGATGAGAAGGTAAACCCGCGGAGCCAAGATCCGAAAGGATTCCCGCGGGTTTACTGTATCCCGGCATTCACCTTTTCCGGGAAATTGATTCCTTATTTTTACGGTTTTTGACCGATGGCCCGGATTTGGAATCCGTAGTCAACCTTTAATTTCAAAAAAAGAGCGGGTTAATACAACTGCAAGGCCTCTCTCCCCCCTGCTTGCCGTTCTGAAAACGGAAATATTCCAACCTTCCTTATTAACGATATAACAAGAACACTGAGGTCATTTTTTTCAGCATTTTTATTGTTCGAGATTTTGCAGATATCAGAATTCTTTCATAATGAAAAGCTTGCATCCACACCCCCAAGCAGGGAAAATTTAATAATCCGCCTGAACAGGGAATATGAAAACAGCCGGGAAAATCGGGTTACCCTTGCCACGAAAACCTTCCGGATTCCAAATCCGTTTTATTTTTCGTAGCATTTGATAGTGCAGATAAAACAGGATTATTCATCATCAAGCAAATCTACTTATGATCAAAAAATCATCTTTACTGGCCCTGATTTTGGCGGCGGCTTCCTTTTCCCATGGAGCAACCACCGCCTATATTACGTGGGACAACTCTGCCGATACAGACAAATGGACTGTTGCGGGAATCACTTCTTCCGGAACTGCTCTGTCCATGTTCGGAGAAAACGCTAAAGTAACAGTTACTGCCCAATATAATTCTGGTGGTGCATTCGCTATTGGAGGACCCGGCACGGCCTGGAATGCCGGACTACCTGAAGATGCCCTGATGAACGGGCAAGTGACTGAAGCATTTAGCAGTGTGTATGCCAGAGACGGCTCTATTACAGTAGCGTTTACAGGACTGGATAATGGAGTTTACAATTTGTCCAGCCTGATGGCGCGCGGCAATAACAACGTAGCCAATATGCTTGTTTCCGTCACGGCGGGAGGAGTGGAATATGGCAGCAACGCTTCCTACGCTACCAATACGGGGACGGCCGCAAACACCCCCGGAGACTGGACTTCCATGACGGTGGGGCAGCCTGCTTTTTCCGGGACAACCAATGCCGGGGCTTTGTATATGGACCTGACGAACATTCAGGTGACCGACGGCACCCTGACCCTGGCAATTAACGGAACTCGTGACGGCAACGCCAACAACGCGGCCTTGACATGGATAGCTCTCGAACAGGTCCCGGAACCGGCCACCTGCGCTTTGTCCGTGCTGGGCTTCGGCACACTGCTGCTGAGGCGCCGGCGCTCATAAAATCTTCATTCAGGCTTCAAAACCGCAGAAGACATTCTTCTGCGGTTTTTTCATTTTCCAGAGCCGTCTTTTTCTTCAACCCATCTCCGTCAATCCATTAAAGAACTTGCCACAAGACAGTTTTTCCTTAGAGTTCCTGCGGTATGCTTGACGCTCTGCAAAATGCTTTCTTCCAAACCGGAGACATGCTCACCTCCCGGCTGTCCGCCTTCAGTTCCTTTCTGTGGGGATGGCCCCTGCTCATTCTGCTGCTGGGCACGCATCTGTACCTGACCGTCATTCTGCGTTTTCCGCAGCGCTACCTGCTCAAGGCCCTGAAACTGTACTTTGTGAAGGACCACACGGACAAGGGGGACATTTCCCCGTTCAGCTCCCTGATGGTGGCCCTGGCGGCCAACATCGGCGCGGGGAACATCATCGGTGTGGGAGTGGCCATTGCCGCTGGGGGACCCGGCGCCATCTTCTGGTGCTGGCTGACGGGGGTTCTGGGCATGGCCACGCGCTACTCGGAAGGGCTGCTTGCCATCAAGTACCGTGTGGAAAACAAGGACGGCAACATGAGCGGCGGCCCGATGTTCGTGCTGGAACGCGGCATGAAATGCAAATGGCTGGGCGTACTCTTCGCCGTTTTCACGGCCATTGCCGCCTTTGGCATCGGCAACCTGACTCAGGGAAACGCGGCCGCGGAACAGCTTTATCACGCCTTCTCCATTCCTGCTTGGGGAACGGCCACGGTGCTGACGGCCCTGACGGCCCTGGTCATGCTGGGCGGCATCCGGGGGATCGCCCGTGTATGCGCCTTTTTCGTTCCGGTCATGGCAGTCCTGTATATTCTTGGATGCATGTACATTCTGATCGTCCAGGCGGACTACATTCTTCCCGCCATCCGGTACATTCTGGACTGCGCCTTCACGGGAGAAGCCGCCGCGGGCGGCGTCGTGGGAGCCGCCGTCATGACTGCCATGAGGACCGGCGTGGCCCGGGGCCTGTTTTCCAATGAGGCCGGACTGGGTTCCGCCGCCATAGCCTCCGCTGCGGCCCAAAACCGCAACCCCGTCCGGCAGGCGCTCATTTCCTCCAGCGGCCCCTTCTGGGATACGGTGGTCATCTGCGCCCTGACGGGCATCGTGCTCACCACCAGCATCATCGCCCATCCGGACATTTCATGCAGCGACGGCTCCCGCCTCACCACGCTGGCATTCAGCAAAATCCCCTACATGGGCTCTCCCCTGCTGACACTCAGCCTGGTTACCTTCGTCGTATCCACCATTCTCGGCTGGTCCTACTTTGGAGAAAAAGCCCTGGAATACCTGGGTGGCCTGAAACTGGTCACACCCTACCGCGTCATCTGGGTGGCGGCCGTCTTTACGGGCTGCATCTCAAAAATAGACCTGGTCTGGGTCTTTGCGGATTGTGCCAACGGCCTGATGGCCCTGCCCAACCTCATTTCCCTGATTGCCCTTTCCGGCGTGCTGGTCCAGCAAACCCGGTATTACCTCTGGCAGCACAGGCTGGACGAATATGACGAATCCCACGTTCCGGAAGGCAAATAGCATAATTTTTTACTTCATGTTCAAATAATCCTTGCCTTTGGAACAGTGATGGTGTTTACTTCGCCGCGCAGTCCCTGCAAACCTAAAAGTCGCGTTCGTCTAGCGGTCTAGGACTCCCGCCTTTCACGCGGGCAACACGGGTTCGAGTCCCGTACGCGATGCCAATTCTCGTCAGCACGTGACGGAATGACCCTTGATTTTCCTACATTTTGCGCAGTTTTGAGCGCACCTGAAAGCGCCTGACAGAAAAAAGCGCCCTGTACATGCAACTGTACATTGTCTAAGGACTGTACAGCACTATGGCAGGCATCATCAAACGCAACAACAAATGGGTGGCCGTCTTCCGCTCCCTGGACGGCAAAGAGCTTCGGAAAACAACCGGCATCGACGTGGTTCCCAAGGCGCTGCTTCCGGGATCCAATAAGAAATCAATTATGTCCCAGAATGAAGCCCGGGCGCGGCTCGTCGCCCAGGAGATGGAGAAGGAAGCCCGGTACGGGGTTTTTGACCTGGACAAGGTGAAGGCCATTGCCGGGGACCAGGCCGGCGTGCTGAAAGCCACCATGAACGGCATGACGGTGACGCGGTTTCTTTTTGACTGGCTGGACGGGAGGAAAAACAAGAAGCGGGCCTATGAGCGGGACGGCATGGCCGTCCGCCGGCTTCTGGCGTTCCTGGGGGACCGGCGGAATATGCCGCTGGCCGCCCTGAATAAAGGGATGGCGAAGGATTTTGTAGAAACGGAAATGGAGCGCGTTTCCGCCGGAACCGTCATCCGCTATGTGTCCACGCTGTCCACCGCGTTCAATGTCGCTGTAGACCGGGAGATTCTTTCCCGGAATCCGTTCCGGGGCGTCATGCCTTCCCGGGCGGACCACCAGGCGGAAAAGCAGCTGCGCGGCGCGTTCACGATGGAGGAAGTGAACACCATCATTGAACGGTTCCCGGATGAATGGCCGGATCTGGTGCGGGTGTGCCTCTACACCGGAGGCCAGCGCCTCGGAGACCTGGCGACGCTGAAATGGGACCAGATTGACCTGAAGAACTCCTTCCTCTTCATGACCACGCAGAAGAGCCGGCGCCGCATGAACAAGCCGATCATCCAGCCCTTGAAAGAGGTTCTGGAAAGGCGTCTGCTCAACCGGGTGAACGATTACGTGTTTCCCCTGGCCGCGCTTCGCCATGCCCATGCCGGCGGACGTTCCGACAAGCTTTCCACGGAGTTCACGACATTGTTGAAAACGTACGGGATTATCCGAGAGATGCCCGGAGAGGTGAGAGGCGACCGGCACCGGCTTTCGGAAAAGAGCTTCCACAGCCTCCGGGCGACCGCCGTGACCGTCCTGCGCCTGGCCGGGGTGTCCCCGGATTTGTGCCGCTTCATCGTCGGACACGACTCCGAAGAGATTGAGCGGGTGTATTTCCGCCCGGATTCGTCGGACGTTCAGGAGGCCATGAGCAAGATTGCCGTCGGACTGGCCCGTTAGCCTTCCTTCCCTAAGACGATCATTTTGTTGACATCAACAAGATGATCGTCTTCTTTTTTGTGGAACCGGTAACGGTACAAGGCGTCCATGGCGCGGGCGCGTTCGGATTTGGGAATGTTCGTAGGGCGAGGGTTGCCGAAGGTGACCATCCAGAATTCGGCGTATTTTTTCGGCGTTACGGCGATGCTGAACCAGTTCCATGCCGTCCATTTCCCTTCCCGGTTGAAGGGCGTCCAGGGTTCATCGAGCCTGATCTTCTCCTGGGGAAAGAGGTCCTGAATGGTGCGGCAGATCGTCAGGTCTTCGGGAGCGAGCTCGGGGATGTCAGCCTGCATCAGTTCATCCGCCGCCAGTCTGGCCGCCCATCCTTTTATGGCGTAACACGGACCATAGGCGGAGCGTTCGGACGGGTGGCTGGGGTTTTGGTAGCCGGAGGCGTGCAGAGTCAGACCGTTGCGCTGCATGTCGCGGATCCAGCCGCCCGACAACAGGAGCGTGTCGGAGTCGATTTTGACGATGACGTCTTCATCCTCCGCTTCCCCGGCCAGCGTGGAAATGACGCCCCGGACGCATTCCGGGCCGCGCAGGTTGCCGTTCCTTGTCCAGCCGGTTTGACGATACCGCGCACCGGCTTCTACAAGAGCGATTCTGGCACGTTCAGCAATGGGGGCGGATTCATCGTCCACCACCGTGATGACGGCTTCGGGGAGGGCCGCCGCGGCGCATCGGACACAAACGAGGGCTTCCTCCGCGTCTCCGGCATAGGTGAATAGATAGATTCTGATCATGGTATTATCGGTTTAAGCTGGTCCGTAGGGGTAGAAGGTGCCTCCGAAGACGGGTATCTGGATCATTCCCAGCGCGTACTGCGTCACCTGATCATCTTCGATGTAGGCTATCTGGAAAGAATAGTCGAAATTGACGTCAGGCTTTTCCTCTCCGAGCCTGATAGGATAGACGGTCCCCTGGATGCCCGAGACGTCAACGCCCGTCAATTTAGCGTCCTGATCGAAGTGGACGTTGAGCCATACTTCCCCGCTGGTTTGGGGGATAGTCACCCAGGAAGAACCGGAACCGCCCCCCTGCGGGTATTTGCCGAGCAGCGAGCCGTTCAGGTAGAGCGCGCCGGGCTTCATTTGCGCCCCGGTGATGGCCCCCTCCGTATCTTTCTGCAAGCGCACCTGGAAGCCGTATTCCGGCGCGGGCGTGGATTCTCCCGTGGATTTGGTGATGTGCTGGCTGATGGTGGGGGATTCCGGCTTGGGGTCAAAGCCGTATTCCGGCGATTCCGGCGCCCCCTGCATGTTTTCCAGCGTGGAAGATGTGCGCGAGGTGGCATTCACGCGCTTCAATTCTACCCATTCTTCAATCCCTAGTTGTTCCGGCGCGCCGTAGGAAAGGGAAATCACGTTGGTTTGCAGGTCGCGGCTCACCGTCTGAATCATGGTGTTGATGTTCTGCCAAGCGGGGTTTCCTCCCAGCAGCGAGACGCGGCGGCCCATGTATTGCCGCGTCTGCGCTTCTCCCAGCGCGACAAAGGAAATAGAGCCGTCCCAGGGCAATTCCTGCATGGATTCCCATACCGTTTTGGCAATGTCCCCATAGGGAACGCCTTCCGAAGGTTCCGGCGATTCCCCTTCTTCCGGCCCGTTGGAGGGCTGTTCCCCGTTGTAGATGCCGTCAATGGGGTAGCTCGCGTAGGGGCGGTCCATGGTGACCAGATCCACCGAGAATTCTTCCCAGAAGCAGGGCACGCCTTGCAGGGTCCCCACATTCTTGAATTTCTCCCTCCACTTGGCCGGGGCGCTTTCCGGGATGGCAAGACGCTGCTTGACGGTGGCGTTGCACCATTGCGGGCGGATGGATTTGGTATGAATTTGCCCGTCCGTCAGTTCATAGCCTGTGGCGGCGGTGTTGTAGCCTCGCGGCTTGTCTTCCTCCGTTCCGTCCCAGGGCTTCCCGGTGATGGTCGGATCCTTGTCATAGACAGCAATCGCGCCAACGTCTTTCATCCACGGGAAATGATGTTTCCAGAAACTCTTGATCATGTCGTTCTGGTTAATTTTCCGCCCCCTTACTTTCATGCGCTGGTAGGACAGGCTGCCGGCCCTGGTTCCCTGCACCGGCTGCGGATCTTCTACCGGTTCCCCGGTAGAACTGTATTTGGAGTAGTAGAAGTCTACTGACGTACGGTAAACGATGGAATGCGGCAGGGTCGGGTCCCCGTCCTTCGGGTATTTGGACAGGTAGGAGACGCGGTAGCCGTTGCTGCCGGTCGTTTCCGCGACAATCGCCACGCAGGGAGGCACGAGGTCGCCGCGTGGGACCAGGGAAACGTCCATGGCTTTAATCTCGCCGGATGGCTGCAAGGGAAGCGAAATGGGCGTCAGGGCGTCATAGTCCGTGATGATGAGTTTGGGGCGCGCGCCGCTGTAGTCATAGTAGGAAACCATGCGGGGCGACCAGTGACGGATGGATTGAAGAAGGCTGCCCAGCGTATCACAAGAGGCGTTCCACGGAATCAGCATCTTGTCATCGCTGATGCGCAGCTCGTAGTCCGCCGGGTGGTGCTTGGCGAGATTCAGCACCCGGGAGAGCGCGGCGGAAATGCTTATCTTCGGAATGATGGCGCCCCCGCCGCTGACTTTATTCCATATGGAAAAGACCGGCTTCCAGTCGTTATCCAGCGCAAAGCAATGGTCCAGCCAATACCAAGGATCGGAAAAGACGATTTTCCACGCACGGGAAGAGCCGCTGTAGGTCTTTTCGATGCTGGAAACGAGGCCGGATAGAATGGTGTTCCCGTTTTGGGAAATGGTGACAGTATCGAACTGTTGGAAGGGCAAGACCTCGTCCAAGGTGCGGACGGGATAAACCGCGGTGATGGCGGAGGCGGAAAAGCTTTGCTGGTCGTGGGTCAGGCTCGACGGCTTGAGGGCCAGCAAGTCATTGATGGTGATGTCGTGGTTCCTGCTGCTTGTAAAATGGTTAGTTGTTTATTTCTTATCGGCGATCTTTTGGAGCAACGTCAGAACCTTCGCGAACCAGAAGCAGCCAAGGCAGGAGAAGGCACCTGATAACAAATAGATGAAGGCTAGTGGAAACTGATGATGATAAAAATTGATTAAAAATAATACAATACCAGCAATAATCGTCATTGCTCCCACTACTTGAAACAACCCCTCTACTGTAATTTTTAGAGGCTCTTGCTCATTCACCCAAGCAGGTTTTTTCTCTCTCTCATCTAAAATAAATTCAACAAATCGTTTCTTTTGTTGCCGCTCCGTTTCTTTTTCTTCTGATTTTCTGTTGGTGTTTTTGGTCAGATAATAAATCCTTCCAAAGGATAGCCACTCCTGACCTCCTTCAGAGCAAACAAGAGTTTCTGACAAGATTTTCCCTTCCTTGTACAAGGCTTCAAGTTCTTCAAAAGAGTAGGGGCCCTCAGCATTGTTTGAGTTGGAAGCGACGTAATAATTAGCCATAGTGGTATGGTGCTATAAACCGGCATTAGTGCAAGCCTAAAAGCTGTTAAAAGCCTCCGGCAATCCTGTTTATCCCTGTTTGCAATCTTTCGTTGCCCTTCTGCACTATCTTCAAGATTTCCTCGAATTTAGCATCTACATATTTTTTCGTATCTGCTTGAATGGCATTTACATTGGCGGTCTGTGCTGTTGCTATGGTTTTCAAGAAATCCATCAATTTTTTCGTGTATTGTCCGCTTTCTATCAATGAGTTTTTCATAACGTCAAACACTTCTTGAAGCTCGCTGGGGTCGATTTCCGTATCTTTGTCCGAAATGCTTTCCGCAAGGCGTTTCTTCCCTGCATTCAAAGCTTCGCGGGCAGCCGCAATCCGGGCGCGTTGCTGGGCGGTAGGATGCTCGGGAACGCCTTCAAGGGTAATGCCACGGATCATCGCCTGCTGCCTCTCGGCGGTCTGCTTTTGAGCCTCCCTTTCGGCCCGTTCACGAGCCTTCTTTATTTTTTCTTCATTTATTCGGGCTTCCTCTGCTTCTTCCCTGTCTCTTTGCATGTTAAATGATTTAACCTTGCCGGCGTCTATTTGGTTTTGAATAGCTTCGATTTGTTCCATGTTTTTGATAGATGCTTCGGTCGAAGCCATTGCATCCCCCAAAGAACCGGCTTTCTCCGTTAAATCATCAAACTGTTTTTTCGCGGCGTCCGTATTCTTCTTAAACTCTTCTACTGCAACTGATGCTTGTTTAAAGCGACTGTTTATATCAGATCCTTGGCTATAGTCTAATTCAAGATTTACGCCACCGGATCTCAATGACTCCTGAAATTCTCCCAATCCAGATTGGGCAGCATTTAATTCTTCTTGCGCTGCTGTACGAGCAACTAAAAGACGTTGATTTTCCTCTTGTGCTTGAATTAAGTATCGTTGAGCGTCCTCACGTCGAGTGGCATTTGGGGCATATTTCACTCCTATTTCTCTTTTTTGTATTGCTTTTTGTATTTCGGGTAATTTTTCATTTATCTCATCGATACTCCGTTGAGCACGTTCTTGCTGCTGTAAAAGTCCAATAATATTTTGAAGAGAAGGAAGGTTCCCTTGTTTGAACTGCATATCAAAAGCATGAGCTTCCGCAGCATCTCGGGCCTTGACTGCCTCCGCAAGCTGTTTGCCAATATCCATGTAATTGGCCTGCTCAACGCCTAAATCACGCTGTCTGATTTTCTGGTCCAGATTCTGATCAACCATCATCAAGCCGTAATCTCGCTGTCTCTTGGTGATTCTTCCTTCCTGGTAGTCATTCTCCAAGTTGACGCGGTCAAGTTCCGCCTGGCGTGTATCAACGCCTTTCTGGCGGGCCGCTTCCTCCCGTCTCAAGCGAATTTGTTTTTCGAGCTCTTCCGTCTGATATTCAAACTCCCGGGTAATGTCCTTTACATAGTTTTGATACTCTTCGTTAATGGTCTTGGTGCGTTCTTGCTGGTTGAATTCCTGCAAAGCCTGATAACTTGCCCGGATAGATTGACGAGAAGCTTCGGCAATCTCTTTGCTATGCTCCTTCATTTTTTTGGCGAGATCCGCCGACTTGTCTTCCGTTTTTCCCATCCATTCGTAAAGCTTCGCCCCGGCCAGAACGGCAATCGACATCGCGCCGGCCAGCCCTGCGCCGCCTCCGAAGCCCATCACCAGCCCTGGAATATTGTTCATGATGCCCCGGATGCCGTACTGCAAATCATCGAAGAAATAGGCAGCCTGCAAGGCCCCCTGCCCCATGTTCTTCACGCTCCTGGTTGCCTGCTGGCTCCCCTTATCAAGTTGTTCCGTAGACTTGTTCAGCGCGTCGATCTGCTGTTTGGCTTCTTCCACGCCTTTTCCGTCCAGCGTGGACTTGAGTTTGATTTCAATTTCTTTCTTGGTGGCCATGGTGGTAAAGGTGGAGGGTTATCGTTGAGCGCGGGCTTCCTCGATGACGAAAGCGGGCAGTTTCCCGGCGGTGAGGGCGTTGCGGGATTCTTCCACGCGTTTCTGCAAGGATTCCAGGATCATCATATCGCGGATGATGATTCCGAAGGCATGGGAGGGATCGACGCCGGCATCTTGGGAGGCAGCAAAGACGCTTTCCTTCAATTCCTGCGCCGCCTGGTTCAGGTTCGGGTTCTTGCCGCACTCTTCGGCGAATTCAATGAAAAGCCGTTCTATTCCGTTTTGTTGTTGTTCGTTCATGATGGATTATTCTGTTAAGATGGGTATTCGGTGGAAGTGTAGCGGATGACGAGGGATAATCCGAACGTGCGCCCGGGAGCGTCCGCCGGCATGGGGTAGATGGCATTTCCGAGGCCGTCAAACGCCTGCGGATTGGCCAGCATGGCATGCTGCTCATAAATGCCGTTCTGGTTTTCCACGACCAGCTGCCAGCCCGAACGGATTTCCACGCCGGGAGAAAACGTCCATTTCGCGTTTCCGCCCTCTCCGGTGAAAACCGCCTCGCTGCTGGTCGCCAGAAGAGAGGCAGACCCGTTTTCCACCCGGTAAAGCGT
>ENA-UAMP01000712-UAMP01000712.1-human-gut-metagenome-genome-assembly--contig:-NODE-712-length-13303-cov-4.791289_pt1 | contig 13303 bp, 14 predicted proteins | sample MGYA00243285_ERZ654501 | MGnify/ENA primary metagenome ERZ654501 (study PRJEB26926, sample SAMN06164850) | human gut metagenome | biome: ENVO:00009003; feature: ENVO:2100002; material: ENVO:00002003...
GCAGCGTCAGATGTGTATAAGAGACAGTCCTACGTAAGTGCGTAAGGCACCATATTCATACAGATAATCGGGATTGGCCATCGATTTCAGCACACTCTTATAGTGAGACAAATTCAAATCCAAATCGTACTTCAAGCCTCCGGCTTTGCCATGATAGATGGCTTGCATTTCAAAACCGGTTGTGCGCAACTTACCATCGTTCACCAAAATAGAAGAGTTATAACCGGTAGCCAGACTGATGTTACGGCTAGAAAGCATATCACTGGTATTCTTGATATAAGCCTCCGCAGAAAGTTCCAGTTTATTGTTCCACAAGCTCACATCCACACCTATATTCTTATATACCGTTGTTTCCCACTTGATGTCGCTCGACGGAAAAGCAGTGACTGCATATCCCATAGAAGTTTCACGACCGCCAAAAGGATAGTTCAATACATGAGTATTGTAGCTTAAAGTAGGAATGTACCGGTAAAGACCAATGTTCTGATTACCCAAAGCACCGTAGCTCAAACGGAACTTAAACATGGAAACTGTCTCTTTCAAATTTTCCCAAAACGGTTCATTGGCAATGTTCCATCCTAATGATACGGAAGGGAAGAAACCCCATTTGTTGTTCTCGGCGAAGTTCGACGACCCGTCGTAACGCCCCGTGAAGGTGAAGTAGTAGCGGCTCTTGTAGTTGTAGTTCAGGCGCATGAGCACCGACTCGCGCACGACTTTGTTCGAGCTGGTCGAAGCGTTGTAGTTCTCCTTGCTGCCGATGCTGTTCATGTTGTTCCACTTCAGGTCGTCGGTGAGCAACCCTTCGGCCTTCAGCGAGAAAAAGTTGGCCGTTTCGTGCGTGGCCGAGAAGCCCGCCATCGCATCGAAATAGTGCCCCGAGGCGAATTTCTTCGAATAGGAGACCGTATTTTCCGAAGTCAGGCGGCGTGCGTCGCCCTCGTAACGGTAGGCATCGGCCCCTTCGCCCTCGGTGCGCTTCGGCAGATAGCTGGGCCAGAACTGGTAGTCGTGACGCTGGTAGACCATATAGGAGTTCTGACTCTTGATGATCAGCCCGCGCACGGGCTTGATCGTGAACTCCAGCACGTCGGTATTGGTCATGCGCTCGCTCTCGTTCTCGTTGCAGTCGATCTTGGCGCGGGGCGTATCAATGCGCACGCCGTTCTCGTAGAGGGGGTTGATGTAGTCTTTGGGACCCATCGTCGGGGCCAGGTAGACGGCGCCGTCCCAGATGTTCGCGCCGCCGATGGTCGCCCGGTTGGGATTCTCGTCGCGGAAGGTATAGCTGCCCTTGAAACCGACGGTCAGCCACTTGGCGAAGTCGTACGAAAGATTCAGACGGGCCGTGATGCGGCGGAATCCGCTGCCGTCGACGATGCCCTGCGTATCGTTGCCGCCGAGCGCCGCGAAGTAGCTCGACTTCTGACTGCGGCCGCTGACCGAAAGGTTATAGTTCTGATAGAGAGCCGTGCGGGTGATCTCGTCGATCCAGTCGGTCCCGCGCCCGTACTCCGAAGGGTCGAAGCGCGGCGGACGCTGCGGATCGCGCGAGGAGAAATAGTTCCGGTCGTTGAGGTAGCGGACGAACTCCTGCGCGTCCATCAGATCGAGGTCGCGGGCGAGTTTCGAGACGCCGAATTCAGCCTTGGCCGTGACCGACGGCTTCGAGGTGACGCCCTGCCGCGTGGTGACGATAATCACGCCGTTGGCGCCGCGCGAGCCGTAGATGGCCGTCGACGAGGCGTCCTTGAGGACCGAGATCTGCTCGATGTCGGCCGAGTTGATGTCGTTCAGGTCGCTCACGGCGTCGATCACGCCGTCGACGACGATCAGCGGTTCGTTCGACGCCGAGATCGAACGCGTGCCGCGCACGCGGATCGAAGTCGTGGCTCCCGGCGCACCCGAAGTCGACATGATGTCCACACCGGCGATGCGGCCTTGCAGAGCCTGGTCGACCGACGTGTTGGGCACGTCGCGGATGTCGGACATCTTCACGTTGGAGACCGAACCCGTCAGGTCGGATTTCTTCACCGCGCCGTAACCGATGACCACCACCTCGTTGATGGTGTTTTTGGCATCGGGGACCAGGTTGACGTCGACCTCCGTACGGTCGCCGATGACGATCTGCCGGGTGACGTAGCCCAGGTAGGAGACCGAAATCAGAGCGTCGCCGGCGCCGAGCGTCAGCGAATAGCGGCCGTTGCTGTCGGTGACCGTGCCACGGCGTCCGTCGGGCGTGGCGACGGCGGCGCCCACCATCGGCGCTCCCGTTTCGTCCAGCACCGTGCCTGTCAGGGTCTTACCCGTCCCGGCTGCGGGGGGGGGTCGCCGACGCCTTGTAGATCACGATCATCTTGTCCTTGATCGAATACTGGACGGTGCGGTCGAGCACCTCGCGCAGCACCTGCGACACGGGCGTGCGGTCGAACGAAGCCGTGACCGGACGTTCGAGGTTCAGCTCCCGGGTGTCGTACATGATCGACAGCCCGGTCTGGGCCTCCACCTCCTTGAGCACGTTTTTGAGAGGCGTTTTCCGGAAGTTCTTCGTGACGGGCTGCATCTGCCCCCACGCCGGGAGCGTCAGCAACACGAACAGGCACGGCAGAAACGCCCGTTTCAGATTGGAGAATTGCTTCATTTGTTTAAGGTATTGGTTGTTTTAAAGTTGTTTCGGGATGCGGCGTCACTTGGCCGAGAGACGCACCGAAGGGCCTTGCCGGTGGACCGAGACCGGAACGATCAGGTCGAGGGCCTTCAGAACGCTGTCGAGCGACTCCTGGTTGCTCAAGCGGATGGTGATGAAAGTCCCGTCGGCGCGCAGGCGGTCGTCGAGCGTGATTTCAACGCCGTAAAGGCTGCTCAGGCTCTCGCACAACTGCACGATCGTCACGTCGATGAACTCGATGCGCCCTTCGATCCAGGCCAGGTACTGCGCCGTGTTGACGTGCGTGATGGCCGTGGTCTCGGCGAAACGGTCGTAGGTGAGCGACTCGCCCGGGCGGAGCAAGGTCTCCCCGCGCGGCGCGGTGAAACCGACGGCCCCTTCGAGCAGCGTGGTGGTGATGAGCGAGTCGTCGGGATAGGCCGTCACGTCGAATTTCGTACCCTTGACCACCACCGAACAGTTTCCGACCTTCACCTCGAAACGGTGCTTTTCATCGGGCGAAACGTCGAAGTAGGCGGCCCCCGAAAGCTCGACGGAGCGGTTCGTGGCGTTGAAATTGGCCGGATAGGTCAGCGTCGACGACCCGTTGAGCCGCACCTGCGTCCCGTCGGGCAGGCAGACCGTGCTGCGGTCGCCGCTCTTCGTGGTCACGGTGTAGCGCTCCGTGGCGCGCTCCAGCAGCAGGCGGTCGTAGAGCCGCGCGCCGAAGAAGGTCGCGCACACCACCGCCACGGCAGCCGCGGCACGCCATACCGCAGCGAACCGCCCCGGACGGGCGCTCCTCGCGGACCCTTGCAGGCGGATACGCGACCGCAGGCGGCGCCAGTCGCGGTCGGTCGCGGCGTCCGATGCCGGCATCGCCTCCCATTCGAGCCGCCACGCAGCGAACTGCCTGCGGCACGCAGCGTCGGAGGTGACGAAGCGGAACAACTCGCGCTCCTCCTCGGCAGCGATCTCTCCCGCAAAATAGCGTCCGGCCAGACGCCGCATCTCTTCCTGATCGAATTTCATCTCTTCCATTTCCGTTACATATTTTAAAACAACCGAATTTGCCTTTCCCCAACCCTCCCGATCACAAAAAAATCAAAAAAAGTCGCAAAAAGAAAAAAACGACAACAGCGGAGAGAGAAATCTCCGCTGCCGGGTCAATGATCGTCTATCCGATTTTACAGGTAATTCGCCAGCAGGCACGAAAGCACGGCCACCGAAAGTTCGAACGAACAGCTTCGCCGCAAATGCTCGCCCAGCCGGCCGACGGCACGGGCCAGGTGTTTCTCGACGGCCGTCTCGGAGATGCCCAGCCGCGCGGCGATTTCGCGGTTTTTCAGCCCTTCGAAGCGGCTCATCCGGAAAACCTCGCGGCAGCGGTCGGGCAGCGCGTCGACAGCCTTCTGCACCTCGCGCTGCAACTCCTCGTAAAGGCAGGGCTGCTCGGCGTCGCTCAAAAAATCGTAGCTGTAAATCCGCTCCTCACCCCGCATGCGGGCCGTGTACTCCAGTTCGTGACGCGCCACGACACCGTTGTGTTTCAGATAATTGAGACAGGCATTGCGCACCATCGTGAACAGCAGCGAGGCCAGATCCAGCTCGCGCAGTTCACACCGCCGCTCCCACAGGCGTGCAAAACTGTCCTGCACCAGATCGCGCGCCGTTTCATGCCCGGCGACGAACCGGGCGGCATAGTTCACCAATCGGGGATAGTAACGCCGGAAGAAGCATTCGAAATCGGCCTCGTTGCCGAATCGGATGCCTTCGAACAACCGCTGGTCTGACGGCGAGGGTGTGGGCATGGCGGAATCTGGACTTTTGCCACAAAAGTAACGTTTTTTTCCACGCCGCAAAATTTTCGGCCGTGACAAAAACGTGACACGACGCGCCGGGCGCAAAAAAAGGCGCTGCCGTGCAGCGCCGCCGGTTTTCAGGCCTGACCCATCTTGGGACCCGCGTCGGGCGTGGGCTGGGGCGAGGGAATCTCGATCTTGCCCACGTTGCTTTCGTAGCGCACGATGTTCTCCTGCAACGAGCGCAGCAACCGTTTGGCATGCTCGGGCGTAAGAATGATGCGGCTCTTGACGCGCGCCTTCTGCACACCGGGCAGGACCGTCGCGAAGTCGATGATGAACTCCGAAGTGGAGTGCGATATGATCGCCAGGTTCGAATAGTGGCCCTGGGCCACGGCGTCGTCCAGTTCGAGGTCGATGCCGAATTGTTTCATCTCTGCCATTGTGGAGTACTGTTTCTGCAAATTTATTCATTTTCAACGAACGATATGCAAGCCCGGGGCCAAAGTTTTCGATATTTTATCAACATATCCGACCCGCGGGACAACCCGCCGCACCCTTTTTTTGCCTTTTCATAGGCGGATGTCGGAGCTTTTTTGTATCTTTGCTTCGCAAATACGGAAAGCCGCCGCAGAGCCGAAGACAACGCCTTTTTCCGGGCCGTCTTCCGCGCAGGGGCGATAGTAAGTAACAGGTGCGTCGCTGACGCGCAGCAAACCGAAAAAATGGCATTTGAAATCGTCGAAACCCTGTTCCGCGGCATCTGCGTAGGCGTCGCCGCTTCGATCACGGTAGGTCCCGTGGCAGTGCTCTGCATCCAGCGCACGCTGTCGAAAAGCCGCCGCTCGGGCATCGTTTCAGGCATCGGCGTCGCCTGCGCCGATACGTTCATGGCCATGGCCGCACTGTTCTTCTACTCGATGCTCCAGACCCAGATCGAACAGTACAACACGCTGCTGCGGGTGATCGGCGGCATCTTCGTGGTGATCGTCGGCGTTTTCATCTTCGCACAGAATCCCGTGCCGCAAATCCGCCGCAACCGCGCGGGCAAAACCTCGCTGTGGCAGGATTTCGCCTCGATCTTCGGGCTTACGATCGCCAATTTCATCATGGTCATCCCCTACATCCTGGCCTTCTTCGCGGTGTTCAAGATTTCGGGCGGCGACATGGCCGACCACACCTTCGGGGGCTTCATGCGCTCGCTGTTCGTCATCGCCGGGTTCTTCGGCGGCGCGGTGGCGTGGTGGACCCTGCTGGCCTTCGTCATCAACCTCTTCCGCCGCCGCTTCCGTCCGCGGCACATGCTCACGATCAACCACGTCGCGGGACTCATCATCGGCATATTAGGCATTTACACCATATTATCGACCTTCTTTGATATATTCCCCAATGTCGGACACTAAACACAGGATCATCATTGCCGTCGACGGCTTTTCGTCGTGCGGAAAAAGCACCTTCGCCAAAGCCATCGCGGCCCGCCTGGGCTATATCTTCATCGACACGGGCGCCATGTACCGCGCCGTGACGCTCTACGCCCTCGAACACGGGGCCATCCGTTCGGGCATCGTCGACGAAGAGGCCGTCGTGAAGCTGCTGGACCGCATTTCGATCACCTTCCGCTTCAACCCCGAGCGCGGGGCCAGCGACATCTACGTCAACGGCGATCTGGTCGAGGGCAAGATCCGCACCATCGAGGTCTCGAACTGCGTGAGCCGCGTGAGCGCCATCCCCGAGGTGCGCCGCAAACTGGTGGCCATGCAGCAGGAGATGGGCCGCCGCCGGGGCGTGGTGATGGACGGCCGGGACATCGGCACGGTGGTGTTCCCCGACGCCGAGCTGAAACTGTTTATGACGGCCGACACCGCCGTGCGCGCCTGCCGCCGCTACAAGGAGCTGACGGGCAAGGGCATGTCGGTGACGATGGAGGAGGTCGAACGCAACATCCGCGAGCGCGACAAGGCCGACATGAGCCGCGCCGTATCGCCGCTGCGCCAGGCCGACGACGCCATCGTGCTCGACAACAGCCACATGAGTGTCGACGAACAGATGGCGTGGTTTATGAACGAGTTCCAATTAAAAATGAAAAATTAAGAATTAAAAATCCGACGGCACAGGTCTCGGCCTGCAAGCCGGAATCGGTTCACAACCAATTTTTAATTTTTCATTCTCAATTTTTAACTACGCAGTTATGCGTGTTGAGATCGACGATAAATCGGGCTTCTGCTTCGGCGTTGTCCGCGCAATCACGGAGGCCGAACGCGCCCTCGGGGAGGGCGGCACGGTCTACTCGCTGGGCGACATCGTCCACAACCGCATCGAGGTCCAGCGCCTCGAACAGCTGGGGCTGCGGACCGTGACCCACGCCGACATGCCGCACCTGGCGGGCTGCCGCCTCTTCATCCGCGCCCACGGAGAACCTCCTACGACCTACGCCGCCGCCCGGGAAATGAACATCGGAATCATCGACGCCACCTGCCCGGTGGTCGCACGGCTGCAACGCCGCGTGAAGGAGGCCCACGAACGGATGCGCCCCACGGGCGGGCAGGTGGTGATCCTCGGCAAACGGGGCCACGCCGAAGTGGTGGGCCTCACGGGGCAGGTCGCGGACCCGACGATCGTGATCGAACGGGTGGAGGACCTGGAGCTGATCGACTTCTCGCGTCCGGTCTATTTCCTTTCGCAGACCACGCAGAGCATCGGGCTGTTCGAACGGCTGGGCGCCGAAATGCGCCGCCGGGCCGCCGATGCGGGGCAGGTGTACATCGACGACACGATCTGCCGGCAGGTATCGAACCGCGAACAGCACCTCACGGAGTTTTCCGGACGGTTCGACGCCGTGGTGTTCGTCTGCGGGCGCAAGTCGTCGAACGGCAAGGTGCTCTCCGAGGTGTGCCGCCGGGCCAACCCGCGCACGCACGTCGTCGAGGAGGCTTCGGAAATCGACCCCGCATGGTTCGAAGGGGCCGCGACGGTGGGCATCTGCGGCGCCACGTCGACGCCCAAATGGCTGATGCAGGATGTTGCCGACGCAATCGGCAACCTCAATTCAGAATTCAGAATCCAAAATTCATAATTATCGCCCGCCATGAAAAAGTATATCGTCCGTTCGTTAAAATATTTCTTCGCCCTGTGCGTTCTCTGTATAGCCCTGATGGGGCTGATGCTGATGACCGGGACCTCGGCGCTGTCGCTCGACGACACGCTCTACGTCTTGCTGCACACCGACCGCTACCTGATGCTCTTTGCGGCGATCGTGGCGCTGGCGGCAGTCTACCCCAGATTCGGGTTCGTGGTGCGCCGGGTGGAGGGCGACATCGAGGAGAACCGAGAACAGATCCTGAACGCGTTCCGCTCGGCAGGCTTTTCGCTGCGCTCGGACGAGGACGGGGTGATGACCTTCCGCGCCGACAATTTCGGCCAGAAGCTGATGCTGCTGGGCGAAGACGAGATAAAGGTTTCACAGTACGGACAATGGATCGTGCTCGACGGCATCCGCCGCGGCGTCGCCCGGGTGCAGTACCGGCTCGATTCGTATATACACATGACACGCAATGATTAGAAAATACCGTTACCTGCTCACTGCGACGGCCGCTGTCGGCGCCGCGGGACTTCTGACATTCGCGGCCCGCAACGACTTCGGGCTGGGCCGCAACATGGAGATCGCCGTCAACATGATGCGCGAACTGTCGCTCAACTACGTCGACCCCGTGGACCCCGACCGCCTGATGGAGGGGGCCGCCGCCGGCATGGTCAGCGACCTGGACCCCTACACGGAGTATATCCCCGAGGAGGGGATGCAGGATTTCGAACTGCTCACCACGGGCAAGTACGGCGGCATCGGGGCGCTCATCCGCCAGAAGGACGACTACGTTCGCATCGCGCAGCCCTACCAGGGATCGCCCGCCGACAAGGCCGGGCTGAAGATCGGCGACAAAATCCTCTCGATCGACGGCAAGGACGCCAAAGGCTTCACGACCGAGCAGGTCTCCTCGCGTCTCAAGGGCGAGCCGGGCAGCAAGGTCAAAGTGACCGTCGAGCACCTCGACGGCACGCAGCAGACGGCGGCGATCCGCCGCGAACGGATCGCGATCCCGGGCGTGCCCTACGCCGGATGGGTCGCCGACAGCATCGGCTACATCCGCCACAGCGACTTCACCGAAGGATGCTACGAGGAGATGCGCGCGGCCATCGAACGGCTGCGCACCGAAAGGCCGCTGAAAGGGCTTGTGCTCGACTACCGCTCCAACGGCGGCGGCATCATGCAGGAGGCGGTCAAAATCCTGGGAATGTTCGTCCCCAAAGGGACCGAGGTGGTCAGCACCAAGGGGCGTTCGGAAGATTCGAAGCAGGTGTTCCGCACCGACACGGAGCCGATCCTTGCAGACCTGCCGCTGACGGTGCTGATCAACGGCAATTCGGCGTCGTCGGCGGAGATCGTCGCCGGGGCGTTGCAGGACCTCGACCGCGCGGTGCTGATCGGCCAGCGCAGTTTCGGCAAGGGACTCGTGCAGTCGCCTCGACCGCTGGGCTACAATGCCATGCTCAAACTCACCACGGCCAAATACTACATCCCCTCGGGCCGCTGCATCCAGGCCATCGACTACTCCCATTCGCAGGAAGGTTCGGTGCGCGCGGTGCCCGACTCGCTGATCTCGGAGTTCACGACCCGCGCGGGCCGCAAGGTCTACGACGGCGGCGGCGTGATGCCCGACATCGCGACCGACCCGGAGTACATTTCACGCTTCGCCCTGACGCTCTACGCGCTGGGATTCATCGAGGATTTCGGCGACGAATACACGCGCCGCAACCCCGGCCGGCAGATCGACATCCGCACCTTCTCGATCACGGACAAGGACTACGCCGACTTCGCGGAGTTCATGCAAGACAAAAAGGTCCCCTACGAATCGGACACCCGCCGGGCGCTCAAGGCGCTGAAAAAAGCCGCCGAGGACGACCGTTTCGCCGACTTGAAGAACAAGTTCGAGCAGGTGGAGGCCGAGTTGAAGGACGACACGCAGACCAACCTCGAAACCTACCGCACGCAGGTCGTCGAGACGATCAACAACGACATCGTCATGCGCCACGGCTACCAGGCCGGCGTGATCGAGCACTCGCTGTCGGGCGACAAGGAGGTGAAAAAGGCCGTCGAGGTGCTCGGCGATCCCGCAGAGTACGCCCGAATCACCCGCGAGCAGGACACCAAGCGCAAGTAAAGACATGAAAATCAGGACTGAATTCTTCTCGTTCCGCAACCGGGTGGTGGTGATCGTCGTCGGGGTGACGCTCGGCGCCCTGTCGCTGCTCTACACCAACGACATGGCCCGGCGGCTCAAGGAGAAGGAGCAGCACGACGTGGCGCTGTGGGCCCACGCCATGGAGCGCGTGACGCGCGACGTGCTGGGCGGCTCGATCCAGGACCCGTTCGTGGCCGACATCATGTCCAACGGCAACAACATCCCGTTCATCATCACCAACGAGAACCTCGAAGTCATCAACTCGCACCTCATCCCCGAGAAGATCATCAACCATCCCGGACGGCTCCGGAAACAGATCGACAAATTTTCGGTCGACAACCCGCCGATCCCGGTGAAGTTCGTCTGGTCGTCGCAGCATTACCACATCATCTTCTACGGCAAGTCGGCGCTGCTCAAGTCGCTCTACTACTTCCCCTACGTGCAGCTCCTCGTCATCACAGCCTTCATCGCGCTGGGATTCATCGCCTTCCGCTCGTCGAAGCACGACGAGCAGAACCGCGTCTGGATCGGACTGGCCAAGGAGACCGCCCACCAGCTGGGAACCCCGACCTCGTCGCTGCTGGGATGGATCGAATACCTGCGTTCGCAGGATGTGGACCAGACGGCCGTCGAGGAGATGAACAAGGACCTCACGCACCTGATGAAGATCGTGGACCGTTTTTCGAAAATCGGCTCCGAGACGCCCCTCACCCCGGCGAACATCAACGAAGTGGTGGGCGAATCGGTCATGTATTTCCGCAAGCGCATTCCCCGCAACGTGACGCTCGACTACAACGGACTGGCCATCGCCCCCGTGCAGGCCAACATCAACGCCGCACTGTTCGAATGGGTCGTGGAGAACCTGATGAAAAACTCGCTCGACGCCCTGCAAGGCCACGGAGCCATCGACGTGCGGATTTCGTCGGACGACAGGAGCGTTATGATCGACGTGAAGGACACGGGCAAGGGCATTCCCAAGAGCAACTGGAAACGCATCTTCGAACCGGGATTCACGACCAAGACCCGCGGCTGGGGCCTCGGGCTGTCGCTCTCGCGCCGCATCGTCGAGGAGTACCACCAGGGTAAGATCGCCGTCATCGACTCCGAAATCGGCAAGGGAACCACCATTCGCATCACACTCAAACGCCACTTCGCCTGATGAACTCCTCGCCGGCACATACGCAATCCGCAGTGCCTGCGGCGGACTCGGTGTCCGGAACTCCGGACGCACCGGCCCGGACGGGATATGTCCCCGGTCCGGATACGCTCCGGGCGGAAACGGCCTTTGCGGGAACGAACTTTGCAAATCCGGCCTTTGCAAACCCGGCCTTTGCGGACGGCGGTTCCGCGCCGTTCTCCGTTGCAGCGACCGGTGCAGCCCCTTCCGAATGGCGCGACACGACCTCCGCCGCAATTTTCGGAGCGCAATCGACCCTCGCGGAACCCGCACGCATTCCGCTCGCACCGCCTCCGCCGCTCGCGGAAAACGCCGTTTTCCAGAGTTTCGTGCTGCTGCTCGCCGCCACCTACGCCATGCTGCTCTACCGCAACCTGGGCGACGTGCGCACGCTGCTGGGCCGCATCTCGCGCGACGCGGCCACGGGAAAACGCTTCTCCGAGGACCCGGGCGGAAGCGGCTACTCGCGTTTCCTGAACATCGCCACCGCCATCGGCCTGCTCTTTCTGGGCGTCGCGGCGGTCAAATACAGCGACACGCTGATGCCCGGCCGGCTGGCAGCGTCCATTCCGCAGGGCGCAGCCCTGATTTTCAGCCTGCTGGTTTCGCTCGCCTCGCTGGGCATAGCCGCCTATCAGACAATCGCCGTGCGGCTGGCCGGAGCGCTGACCCTCTCGCAGCCCTTCATCGCACAGCTCATGCTGCTCAAACGCACCTGTTTCGCCCTCGGGATGATCCTCATTTCACCCCCGCTGCTGCTCTTCGCACTCTGCCCGCAGGGCACGGGCGGCGTCTGGTTCTGCATCATCGCCGTCGAATTGGCCGCAGCGGCCGTCTTATACCTCAAGGAGACATTAAACCTGTTTCTTTCCAAAAAAGTTTCGATTTTGCATTGGTTTTTGTACCTTTGCACCGTGGAAGTCTTCCCTGTCAGCCTATTATGGCTGCTTGCAGTAAGATGAAACGGCAAAGACAAACCTAAATCAATTCGCAACATTGAAAGTAAAGAGTGTATTAGTTTCGCAGCCGAGGCCCGCTGTCATCGAAAAGTCCCCGTTCTACGAATTGTCCCAGAAACACCACGTGGAAATCGCCTACCGGCCCTTCATCCGCGTAGAAGGCGTCTCCCTGAAGGAGTTCCGCGCCCAAAGGGTCGAAATACTCACGCACACGGCCGTCATATTCACATCGCGTACGACAGTCGACAGTTTTTTCCATATCTGCGAAGAGGCGCGCATCACCGTGCCCGAAACCATGAAATACATCTGCCAGACGGAGGCCGTAGCGCTCTACCTGCAGAAATACATCGTCTACCGCAAACGCAAGATCTCGTTTGCCGACGGCTCGTTCACGTCGCTCATCGAACTGATCATCAAACACAAGGAGGAGAAATTCCTGCTGGCGTTGAGCGAACCCCACAAACCCGAGCTGCCGGAAACGCTCGCCAAGCTCAAACTCTCGTTCGATCCCGTCATCCTGGCCCGCACGGTCGCCGGGGATCTGGACGACGTTAAAATGGCCGACTACGACCTGCTGGCGCTCTATTCGCCCTCGGACGTGAAAACCCTCATCGAGAAGTTCGGAACCGACGGCCTGCCCGCCGTGGCGGTATTCGGCGAAGGCACGCTGCGCGCCGCCCTCGGGGCCGGAATCACCGTGCTGGCCAACGCCCCGACGCCCGAAGCCCCCTCGATGGTCAAGGCCATCGACATCTACCTGCAAAAGGTGCAGAAAGGCGAGGAGATCGAGCCGGTGGAACTGGTGACCGACGCCCGCAAGGAAGAGTTCATCCGCAGCCAGCAGCACAAGCTGGCCAAGAAGGGCCGCACGCGCCGTCCGACCACGGAATCCCGCAAATAAGGGCCGCAAGCCCCCTGCCGCCATGTCCGCACACTCGCTACCCCGCACCGAAAGGCTCCGTTCGCTCGGGGCCGTGCGCCGTCTGTTCGAGAGCGGCGAAAGCGGCTTCATCTTCCCGTTCCGCTACGTGTGGTTCGCGGAGCCTGACACCGAGCAATCGGTCGAGGTGCTCTTTTCCGTCCCCAAAAAGTTCCACAAACGGGCCAACAAACGCAACCTCGTGCGCCGCCGCACGAAGGAGGCCTACCGCCTGCAAAAGCAGATTCTGCACGACGGCCGGCCGGTCAACCTGGACCTGGCGCTGATCTACTCGTCGAAGGAGACGCTACCTTATAAAACCGTCGCAAATGCAGTCCGCAGGATTCTGGAATCGGTCGTGGAGCATCTTTAAACAGGCCTGCGCCCTGCCGCTGATCGGACTGGTGAAGTTCTACCAGCTCTGCATCTCGCCCTTCACGCCCCCGTCGTGCCGGTTCACCCCCACCTGCTCGCAGTATGCGCTCGAGGCGTTGCGCAAATACGGCCCCCTGAAAGGCTGTCTCTTATACACATCTCCGAGCCCACGAGACTCCTGAGCATCTCG
>ENA-UAMP01000719-UAMP01000719.1-human-gut-metagenome-genome-assembly--contig:-NODE-719-length-13208-cov-3.572341_pt1 | contig 13208 bp, 11 predicted proteins | sample MGYA00243285_ERZ654501 | MGnify/ENA primary metagenome ERZ654501 (study PRJEB26926, sample SAMN06164850) | human gut metagenome | biome: ENVO:00009003; feature: ENVO:2100002; material: ENVO:00002003...
ACGAGATGCTCAGGAGTCTCGTGGGCTCGGAGATGTGTATAAGAGACAGATTTTCGGCCGTTTTATGCCTTTTTCCGAGACTTTTCACAGGCTGATTCAAAGATACAATTATAAGAGTAATTTCCGCATACAAGGCAGTCACAGGGTTATAGCCTTCGGCGGACACAGGAGCAAACCATTTTTAAGATAAAAGAGGTAAGAAAATGTCAAACAGATTATTTCAGGGCGTAGTTCATCAGATGAGAGATACTATCGGTCGTGTTATCGGTGTTATCGATGAAAACAGTACGATAGTCGCTTGCAGTGAGCTTTCCAGGATAGGAACAAACAGCGACTTCTTTACAATTGAGCTTGGTGACTCACATGATGTGTTCATCCGTGACGGCTATACATACAAGCCCTTCGGCGTTCATGTAAAGCCCGATTATGCGGTATTCATCGAAGGTACGGACGATCAGGCGGCAAAGTATGCGTCTATCCTTGCTATCTCACTGTCAAGCATCAAGCAGTACTATGACGAGAAATATGACAGAAACAACTTCGTGAAGAATATTATCCTTGATAACGTTCTTCCCGGCGATATAACGCTCAAGGCAAGAGAGCTTCACTTCAATGCGGATATAAGCCGTGTTGTATTCCTTATAAGTATCGTTTCCGCAAACGAGGTTTCGGCTTATGACGTAATACAGAACCTGTTCCCCGATAAGAACAAGGACTTCGTGTTCAATATCACAGAAACCGAAATCGTTCTTGTTAAGGAAATAAAGGCAGGCATAGACAACAAGGACCTCGAAAAACTCGCACGTTCCATCTCGGATACGCTTTCGGGCGAGTTCTTCACAAAGGTAAACGTAGGTATCGGTACTCCCGTTACAGGCATAAAGGATCTTGCCCGTTCCTTCAAGGAAGCACAGATAGCTATTGAGGTAGGTAAGGTGTTCGATACGGACAAGACTATCGTAAGCTACGATAACCTCGGTATCGCCCGTCTTATTTATCACCTGCCTACGACCCTGTGTGAAACATTCCTGAAGGAAGTTTTCAAGAAGGGTTCAATAGAGTCGCTTGACCACGAAACGTTATTCACGATACAGAGATTCTTCGAGAATAACCTCAACGTTTCCGAAACGTCAAGAAAGCTCTTTGTACACAGAAATACACTGGTTTACAGACTGGATAAGATAAAGAAACTCACAGGTCTTGATTTAAGAGAGTTCGATCACGCTATCATCTTCAAGATCGCTCTTATGGTCAAGAAATACCTTGCCGCAGATCCCTTCAAATTCTAATGCGGCGGGTCGCCGCAGACTGTTCCGACCTTTTGAAACGTTACATTTATGTGTAACACGGTGAAACGGTCGGGAATAAACGTTGGCGAAAAGCACTATGCTTAAAGTGCCGCAGACAATTCCGACCTTTTGAAATGTTGCATTATTCGTAACACGGTGAAACGGTCGGGAATAAACGTTGGCAAAAGCACTATGCTTAAAGTGCCGCAGACAATTCCGACCTTTTGAAACGTTATTTATATTCGTAACGCAGTTAAACGGTCGGGAAATAATGTCAAATTTAATAATACCGGACTATTCAGACAGATACTTGATTGTGCTTGTCTGAATATTTGGTGTAAGAGTGTCATTGCAAAGCTGCGGATTATCGGCAATATCGGCCGTATATGAGGAGAGAAAAGTTGAATTACTCCACCATACTTTTGATCGTTGAAAAATAAGTGTTTGAAAAGTATTGTGGGTGCAGAAGGGGATAGCATTGTGATTCCCCCGGTTACGCCATAACCGGACTGCATCGCTGTGTGCCGTTATTGCACGGCAGGTATCAGGAAGGAATGGTAAAATGGTTGAATTAAAGAACGTTGACGTTCATTTCAAGGACGGAGGCGGAGTTGACGCTCTTAACGGTGTCAATCTCAGAATAGAGGACGGCGAGTTTGTATTTATAGTCGGTGACAGCGGTGCCGGAAAATCGACATTGCTCAAACTGCTGACAAGAGAGATAGCGCCGACATCGGGCAGGGTATTCGTAAACGGATATAATCTTGCCAAGATAAAGAATAAGAAGATCCCGTATTTCAGACGTTCCATAGGAATGATATTTCAGGATTTCCGTCTGATACCGGATCTGAATGTTTATGACAATGTGGCTTTTGTACTGCGTGTTACAAACAAATCCAAAAAGACGATAAGACACAGGGTGCCTTATGTTCTGAATCTGGTCAAGCTGGCAGACAGGGCAAAATCCTACCCTGAGAAGCTGTCGGGCGGTGAAAAGCAGAGAGTTGCGATAGCAAGAGCCTTTGCGAGCGATCCTAAGCTTATCATAGCAGACGAGCCTACGGCAAACATCGACCCCGCTTTATCCTACGATATAGTAAAGCTGCTCAAGGAGATAAACAAGTGCGGTACTACCGTAATAATGGTTACTCACGAGCATAGCCTTGTCGAATATTTCGGCGGAAGAATCGTCAGCCTGAAAAACGGCGAAGTTATTTTCGACGAATATGTGGAAGGTGAGGCGCAGGATGAATAATTTAAGCTACTTGATAAAGCAGGGCATAAGATCGGTATGGAAGAACCGCTTTATGTCATTTGCCAGCCTCTGTATTATGACTGTCAGCCTTATTTTAGTCGGAATGTCGGCTATAGTGATGCTTGACTGCGGAATAATACTCGACAACGTTTCGGACAAGAACGAGATAAGCGTTTATCTTAATGATGACGCAGATATAAAGCATATAGGCGAGGTGCTTAAAAGCAACACGCTGACGGAGAAGGTGGATTTCATTTCCGCCGAAGAAGGACTCAAGAAGATGATCGAGCAGTACAGCGAGCAGAAGGAGCTGTTCCAGAATCTTCCGTATAATCCCGTTCCGGCGACCTATATGGTAACTATAAACGACCTTGATAAGATAAGCACTGCCGTTCAGCAGTTCAAGGCGATAGACGGCGTTTACAAGGTAAATGCGCCTATGGATTTTGCCGGATTTATAAAGGACCTGAGAACGACGTTTACGATTATCGGAATGGTGCTTATAGTGGCACTCGGTACGGTAAGTGTTATAATAATCTCGAATACAACAAGGCTCAGCGTTTTCTCAAGACGCAAGGAAATAGCGATAATGAGAATAGTCGGAGCGACAAATTCCTTTATAAAGACCCCGTTTTTTGTTGAGGGATTGTTCATCGGACTTCTTTCGGGACTGCTTTCGTGGTTTGTGACAAAACTCGTTTATGAGAATCTGTACAATCTGTTTACGCAGAACCTCGGAATGTGGAATGCGCTCGGAATGGGCGACATACTGCAGTTCTCGGATATCAGCTGGTATGTACTGGCGGCCTGCTGCGGTGCTGGCGCACTGCTCGGAGCCATCGGCACGGTACTCAGCACAGGCAAATACCTTAAGGTATAACGGCGAAAGGATATAGGATGAAGCTGAAAAAAATTCTGCACTCTCTGACCTCATTCGTCACAATATTTGCATTGACATCGGGTATAATCATAACGTATGCTCCGGCAGGTGCGGAGGATCTTACTGTCGATGATATAAAGGACAGAATAGAGCAGATAAAACAGGACAACGCTCAAAGGCGTGATGAAATAGACCGCATCGAAGGCGATATAACCGATAAGCAGGAGAACCTCGACAAAGCTGCCGGTCTGCTGAACGAGCAGAAGGAGCTTGTTGACTACTACTACAATCTTGTTTATTACAAAAATCAGGATATAAGCACTCTGCAAGGCAACATAGACACGCTCACAGACGAGATAGCGCAAAAGGACGAGGCTATAGCGAAAGCCGAAGCCGACATTGGCAAGCTTGACAAGGAGAACAAGCAGAGCCTTGAAAAGTTTGCGCAGATAGTCAGAACAATGTACACGACCGGCTCTGCGGATATGTTCGGGGTACTGGCAGGCTCTGCCGATTTCTATGACCTTATGATAAGCAGTGAGGTCGTTGGAAAGATAAGCGAGCAGAACCTTCAGTTTATGAACGAGCTTACCGCAGATATGAAGAAGCTGGATTCGGACAAGAAGCTGCTTGAAACCGACAAGAAGGATCTTGAGGACAAGAAGACCGAGCTTGATACGCAAATGACAAAGCTGCTCAGCGAAAAGGAGGAGCTTGACGGTCTTGTAACAGATGCCGAAAGTGCAAAAAGCACATACGAGTCAGATTACAACAAGTATTCGGCGGCAGTAAGCGAGCTTGAGGATCAGAAGAGCAATCTGCAGTATCTGATAAGCGTAAGCGAGGCTGATATTGAAGCGTATGAAGAACAGATAAAAGAGATCATAAAGCAGCAGACCAATCCCGACAAGGAGTATCAGGAGGGCGAGTGGTACTGGCCTGTTCCGGGACGCTCGTACATATCCTGTAACTTCGGCTGGGATGCTGATTTCGGCAGATGGCATAAAGGCGTTGATATAGGCGATGGCGGTATTTACGGCGACAGCGTTCTTGCCTCAAAGGCAGGCACTGTAATAGTTGCCGAAACAAGCTACATACCCGGCTACAGCTACGGAATGTATGTCGTTGTCGATCACGGCGGCGGATATACCACGACCTACGCACATCTCAGCGATGTATATGTATATGTCGGTCAGGAGGTAGCACAGGGCGAATCGCTCGGTGCTGTCGGCAGTACGGGATATTCGACAGGTCCTCATCTCCATTTCGAGATAAGACTTAACGGCGAACCCGAAAATCCGTTCAATTATGTTACTATGGCATAAACGGCATAAAGGAATTACAGACAAACGAACAAGGAAAGGGTGAATCCCGAATGAATAAAAAAGTATCGCTTGGCGTTATGATAAGTCTTATAGCCGTAGCGTGTGCTATTACATTTGTACTGACTATGACGGTATCGCTAAATATGTACAACTCAATGGTAGCGGGTATACAGGAACGGGAAACCATCAACGCAAAGATAAAGGAAATAGATACATTTGTCCGCAGTTCATCAATATATAAGCCTAACGAAAACACTCTGATAACGGGTATCGCAAACGGTTATATCAGCGGAACGAGCGACAAATACGCAAAATATTACACGGCAGATGAGTATTACAAGCTGCAGCAGCTACAAAGCGGCGTAATTATCGGAACGGGAATCGAAACCGTTGTAAAGGGCGATTATCTTGAGGTCACAAACGTTTATGAAGGCTCATCGGCTGAGGTCGAAGAAATAACCAAGGGCTGTACTATAACGGCGGTCGGCGGAAAGAGCATACTCGAGACAGGTGCCGAGCAGGCGCAGGCTCAGCTTGACGGCGAGGAGGGTACAAAGCTCTCGGTTACTTACAGCACACCCGACGGTGTTGAAAAGACGGTAACTCTTGTAAGGCAGAGCATAAAGCTGACATCTGTAAAGGGCACGCTTATAGACGGTTATGCCTATATCAAGATATACACCTTCAACGAAACCACAGACGAACGCTTCATACAGCTTATAGACGAGTATGAGGCACAGTCGGTTCTCGGATATGTATTCGATGTGAGAGATGTGTCAGATGGTATCACAGAGCCGGTGAAAGCAATGCTGAACCGTGTGCTTCCGAAGGCGCAGATAGCAATTCAGGTCGACGCAAACGGCAAGGATACGAGCTTTATAGAAACAGACGGAAATCAGTCGTTAAGCAAACCTGTAACGGTGCTTACAAACGGAAACACCGCCTGCCTTGCAGAGATATTTGCGATAGGTCTGCGTGACTTCGCAAAGGCATCTGTAGTAGGCTCTTCGACAGCGGGAAAGTCACAGCTTCAGACAACGCAGAGCTTCAAGGACGGAAGTGCGGTTTCGATCTCTACCGCAAATATAGTGCCAGTCGAATCCGATGATTTCGAAAATGTTGGAATAAAGCCCGACTACACGGTCGATATTACCGCACAGCAGGCAGAGCAGATAAGGTTTGCGGACAAGAAAAGCGACGTACAGCTTCAGAAGGCACTTGAGATAGTAGCTACAGAATAAGGATATTAATGGCGGAAAACTCCGCCCGCATCATATAAAAATAATTATGGAGGTCATTTACAATGGCAACACAGACAACTTTAACATCGCAAGGTCTTAAGGATCTCGAAGAAAGACTAGAACACTTAAAATCGGTCACAAGAAAAGAAATAGCTGAAAAAATCAAGGTAGCTCTTTCATTCGGTGACTTATCCGAGAACTCGGAGTACGATGAAGCTAAAAACGAACAGGGTATCGTTGAGGCTGAAATCGCAGAGATTGAAGCTACTCTCAAAAACGCAAAGGTAGTTGACGAGGACGAGCTTTCTACAGAGCACGTTAACATCGGTAATACGGTAGTTATCGAGGACGAGAGCGGAAAGAAAATCAAGTTCTTCTTAGTAGGTTCAAAGGAAGTTGATATGAAGGCTATGAAGATTTCCGACGAGTCACCTATCGGCAAGGCGTGCCTTGGCAGGAAACTCGGCGAGGAAGTGTTGGTTGAAGCTCCCGCAGGAGTAAAGAAGTACAAGATAATAGAAATAGACAAGTAAACTGAGAGGAAACAAAAATAATGGAAAACAACAACGCAGAGCAGGTTGAGCTTACCGAAGAAGAGCTTCTGGCACAGCTTGACGAACAGCACCGCATAAGAATAGAAAAGCTGAATGATTTAAAGGCAAACGGCAAGAATCCTTATGAGATTACAAAGTTTGATTTCACTCACAATGCTCAGCAGATAAGAGATAACTTTGAGGAGCTTGAAGAAAAGGATGTAATGATTGCCGGCCGTATCACAAGCTGGCGTGATATGGGCAAGGCCAACTTTATTGATATCCGTGACGACAGCGGAAGAATGCAGGTTTATGTCCGCATTGACGATATAGGCGAGGATAACTTCAAGGAATTCAAGAAGTGGGATCTCGGTGATATTGTAGGCGTGAGCGGTTTTGTATTCAAGACAAGACGAGGAGAGATAAGCGTACACGCAAAGTCGATAAAGCTCCTTTCAAAGTCGCTCCTGCCCCTGCCTGAAAAGTGGCACGGACTGAAGGATAAGGAAGAACGCTACAGAAAGCGTTATCTTGATCTTATCGCAAATCCGGAAATTAAGGATACCTTCGTCAAGCGTTCAATGATACTGCGTGAGATACGCAGCTTCCTTGACAGCAAGGGTTATCTTGAGGTTGACACACCCGTACTGCACACGCTTGAGATCGGTGCGGCTGCAAGACCATTTGTAACACACCACAACGCTCTTGATATTGATATGTATCTGCGTATCGAGACGGAGCTTTACTTAAAGCGTCTTATCGTTGGCGGATTTGACAGGGTATATGAAGTAGGCCGTATCTTCAGAAACGAGGGTATGGACGCAACTCACAACCCCGAATTTACATCTATCGAAATGTATCAGGCATACACAGACTACTACGGTATGATGGACTTAATAGAAGAAATGTACCGTACAGTAGCGCTTAAGGTATGCGGCACGGATACAGTTCCTTATCAGGGTAAGGAAATCGAGATCGGCAAGCCCTGGAAGCGTATGACTATGAAGGAAGCCGTAAAGGAATACACGGGTCTTGACTATGACAGCTGGACAAGTGATGCCGACGCAGTGGCTCAGGCTAAGACAAAGCACGCAGAGATTGCCGACACAGCCACAAAGGGCGAAGTGCTTATTGAGCTGTTCGAGGAATTTGTAGAGGAAAAGCTGATTCAGCCTACTATCATCTATGATTATCCTGTAGAAAATTCGCCTCTTGCAAAGAGAAAGCCCACCGACCCCGCATTCACAGAGCGTTTTGAATACTTCATCAATGCGTGCGAATTCGGCAACGCATTCTCAGAGCTTAACGACCCCATCGACCAGCGTGAGCGTTTCACAAAGCAGGTTATGGAGAAGAGAAAGCAGGGCGCAAACGCTCAGATAGACGAGGACTTCTTAACAGCACTCGAATATGGCTTACCCCCAACGGGCGGTCTTGGTATGGGCCTTGACAGATTTGTAATGCTGCTTACAGACAGTGCAAGCATAAGAGATGTACTGCTGTTCCCGACGATGAAGCCCCTCTCGGACTAAAAACCCACAAAGATCAGGTTTTGACAGCGTTTGCAGCGTTTTGTTAATCCAAAAATGAAACACGTCAGAGGGTTTACGACAAATTTACGACAAATGACTTTTTGAGCATCACTCGTCTTTTACGACAAATGCGTGTCGTAAATCACTGGAATCGTGAATTGTTAATCCAGTGGCTTCATTGTAAATTGAACAAAAAAGCCTTGTAAACTCGGCATTTAACGATGTTTACGACAGAACCTCGGACTGTATAGTTCGGGGTTTTTTGCATATTTGAAGCCGGCAACGATTATGGATATACTGTAATCGAATGGATGGACTACAAATGAAGAAGTGTTATATCAAGCTGACCGAGCAGGAACGCTCTCAAATCATACATTTGCTTATAGATAAGAATAACGCATTTATGGCTAAAAGCAGATACACCGACGCTGTTGATGAAGTCATCTTAAGGCTGATGAAAGCAAAGAAAAAGGCTTTCATAGTGCGTACTGTTTCGTAGTCATTTCCTTTTCAAAAAATAAAATATAGAGCTATATAAGCAAGCCGCTTATTCCTTTATCGGGATAGGCGGCGTTTTTATTTTTCCGACACAAAAAAATTTTCAAACTTTTTTTAAAAAACACCCGATAATTTGACCTCTCCCAGTCCGAACAAGTGAAAGGGTTATTTCTTAACTCCGATTAGGAGCAACTCTTTGCTGTTCCTTGACAACTGAATATATAGGCACATCGGACTTTAGTTCTGATGATGAGCCACCTTATCGGGTACGCCAAGACCGACGTTTCTTAGGGCTCCCGAAAAGTCGTTAGACATTTTGGGAGAAGGAGGAGCAGTGGAATGAGCAAGTTTTCGTGCTTGCACGGAAATGAGCGATATGAAACTTGCGACGACGCAGCGAGAACTCCTGGTAAAAGTGTCAGGCTGCACCTGACACGGCGATGACAGTCAGAATGATAATGATACTTCTCTACGGAGCTGGCGGAGAACCCGGCAGAGGTGAAATTCCTATGATACAGATTAGCAGTCTGTTCCTTAGTGACTTCCCGTGAGCTTATTGCTCGGCAAGGGGTGTTGAGAACAAATATTGCCCGACCGGTTAGGAAATGAGCCGGTCAAGTACATAGCCATACTGCGATGGCTATGAATTTTACGAAAGGAGGACGCACAAAGTGTCGAACTGCAAAACGATTGCGATATGCAATCAAAAAGGCGGAGTTGGAAAGACGACCACTACGGTAAACCTCGGCGTCGGTCTTGCAATGCAGGGAAAGAAAGTGCTGCTCATAGACGCAGACCCACAGGGCGACTTAACCACTTGTCTCGGTTGGCAGGATACGGATAACTTGGGTATCACGCTTGCAACGAAACTCACAGATGTCATAAACGAAACGATGAATGACCCTACGGTCGGTATTCTGCACCACGACGAAGGTGTTGACCTTGTTCCGGCAAACCTTGAGCTTTCTGCAATGGAGTTTAACCTTGTCAATGCAATGAGCAGAGAGACGGCATTGAGAAATTATCTCAGCGAAGTGAAGGACAAATATGACTATATCCTTATAGATTGTATGCCTTCCCTCGGAATGGTAACAATCAATGCTCTATCTGCGTCAGACAGCGTTATTATTCCTGTTCAGGCTCAGTATTTACCGGCAAAAGGAATGACGCAGCTTGTTCAGACCATTTCACGAGTAAAGAAGCGTATCAATCCGAGCTTGAAGATTGACGGTATGCTTCTCACTTTGGTGGATAGCCGTACCAACCTCGCCAAAAGCACGGTAGAAGCTCTGAGAGAGAACTTCGGTAGTCAAATCAAGATGTATCGAACATATATCCCGATTGCCGTAAAAGCCGCAGAGACTTCTTCCAAAGGCAAGAGCATTTTTGCCTACGAACCGGGCAGCACGGTGTCAAAGGCGTACACAGAATTTACAAAGGAGGTGTTAGCCGATGGCAGGAAGAAAGAGCGACTTCACTCTCACGAAGCTCGATGACTTATTCTCAACGCAGGAACAGAGAGATGAAGAAAAGCTTTCCAAAATCCGAGATATTCCCTTGACTGAGATTGACGATTTCCCCGACCACCCTTTTAAGGTGCGTGATGACGAGGATATGGCACAGCTCATTGAGAGTATCAAGGAACGAGGGGTAATCACACCGGCGACGGTAAGGCAGAAAGAGGACGGCAGATACGAACTCATATCGGGACACAGACGAAAGCGAGCCTGTGAGCTTGCCGGGTTTGATACTCTCCGTTGTGAGGTCGTTGAACTGAACCGAGACGAAGCCACGATTTTAATGGTTGAGAGCAACTATCAAAGGTCGCAAATACTTCCCTCTGAAAAAGCCTATGCCTACAAAATGCGTTTGGAAGCGATGAAAAGGCAAGCGGGCAGACCGAGCAAAGATAATTTAGTCCCAGTGGGACAAAATTTTTCAAGGGAAGAACTTGCAACTCAAAGTGGCGAAAGCCAAACGCAAATTCAGCGTTATATTCGCCTTACCAACCTTGTTCCCGAACTTTTGGAATATGTTGATGAGGGACGAATTAAAATGCGACCGGCGGTTGAATTGTCTTTTCTCGATGAGGACAGTCAGCGTGATGTGGTTGATGAAATCGACCTGAACGACGCAACCCCGTCCCACGACCAAACAATCCGTATGCGAAAGTTCTTTGAGGAGGGCAAGCTCACAACCGAAGCAATCCAAGCGATTATGTCGGAGGAAAAACCAAACCAAAGGGAGAAAATTGTTTTAAGGGGCGACAGGGTTCGACAGCTTATCCCGAAGAATATTCCCATAAGCCAAACGGAGGATTTTGTGTGCAAGGCATTGGAGCATTACAACAAGTTTCTGCGAAGCAGAGCCGACCGTGACAGCCGATAGCCTTCCCCCTTTCTCACACTCTAACCCCTATATATACCGGCTATTAACCTGCTGAAAAAATATACTCTATCTCCCTTGAGTATATCTATCTCTAATAACATATAGCTGTCTATAAAAGGGTTCGCACATTTGGAGCAAAAGCAAAATGTCTGCTACGATAAAAAGTTCAGCCAATCGCACCTTTGATGTTTTGACCGGTTTTGATTACGATTAAAGCAGAAAGGAGCGATGGATATGAAAAACAGGCTGATACCTTGTGTTCTTGCCTGCCTGATGATTTTCCTCGTAGGTTGTAACGGTAACACAGCCAAAGAAGCTGCACAGGAGATAACGAAAACGGAGACTTCTTTTCCGGCTGGTAATACCGAAACAAATTCTCAGGAAGATACGGCAGAAGAACCGGAAAGCACGGCAGTTCAGGAAGAAACACCGTTTACGGCAGAAGAAAGCCAGTCAACCGCTGAAAGTCAAACGGCTGAGACTGTTCAGACAAAACCGGCGGAAGAAAAAACGGCTGATACTCCTGCAACCGAAAAGCCAAAGGCAGAGCCACCAAAGCAGACAACCACGCAGGCTGAACCCAAAAAACAACCGGAACAGCCGAAAGAACAGACAACTGCCGAACAAAAGCCGGTTGAAAAGCCGACTGAAAAGCCGGCAGAACCGAAACCGACAGAGCCGCCCAAGCAGACATTCGATGTCAGCCCTTATGTAAGTTACGCAAAAGAGTATGCGGTAAGCATAGGACTTTCTCTTGACAGCACGGCGACAGAATGTTGGGACAATCCCATATCCGCAAATCCTAACCGAAGCGGTATCAAGTCTGATATTGAAAGCAGACTGAACCGATACAAGAACAGCGAGGGTTTTACCGCTGTGTGGATATGGACAGAAAAGCTATCCGATACGGAGTACAACATCTATATCGGCTACTGCTAAAACAAAATAATTTTAAGCGGACGCACTGAGTAAAATCGGTGCGTTTTTGCATTTCAAGGAGGAAAACGCAATGGTTAAAACAAAATTCAAGAAAGCCGTCTCGCTTATGTTGGCGGCGGTTATGAGCCTTACTGCTTTTATGGGCATTGGGGCAACGACAGCCTTTGCAGCCGTAGGAGAAAAAGCCGATGTGTACCTCGTCGATTATCCCCGAAGCGGAGATACCAATAACAACGGCGAATGGGGACACGGCAATCTCAACTATATGAACGGTTGGAAAGGCTTGTCCACGAAATATACGGGACTTCGTGCAATGGGTTCGTATTCGGGCAATATCGCCTACTGTATCGAGCCGGGTACAGGTCAGCGGACTGGAGATACCCTCACCGAAAAGGACGAGAACTTCTTTAATAACATTAGCCCGAACGGAACGATTTCCGGCGATGATATTCGCCTGCTTATCGGTCGTATCTTGCAGTACGGCTACCGTGGAGGTATTTCGACAAGCTGGAAGTCGCAGAATGAAAGCGACGCAAACTGTATCGCACACGCTTATGCCACTCAGATTTTGATTTGGGAAACGATTGTCGGCGAAAGAGACGCAGGCTTCAATCACGTTTCTACGGGCGGGTACAATGCCGTGCTTGAATGTGTAAGCTCTGCACACCCTCTCCGCAGTAAAATCCTGTCTTACTACAACAGTATGGTAACAAGCGTTCAGAATCACACCAAAGTGCCGAGCTTCTGCACAAGGTCAAGCGGTTCTGCAAAGGTAAACGAGCTTGAATGGAACGGAAGCAAGTATGTTGCTACTCTCACCGATACAAACGGTGTCCTTGGCAATTACAACTTCTCGGCAAACATTGACGGCGTTTCGTTCTCCGTCAGCGGTAACAAGTTGACTGTTTCGATGGATAAAGCTCCGAGCAAGGAATTTACCATCACTGCCGCAAAAAAGAACGGTGTCCGCAGAGGTGTAGTTGTATGGTCTGACGGTATCCACCAGAACGGCAACGGTATTCAGGACGTGGTTACTTATGCTCAGGAGGTCAGCGACCCGGTCAGCGGCTTTGTCAAAATGAAGGTAAGCTACGGCTCTTGTCAGATTGTAAAGACAAGTGAGGACGGAAAGGTTGACGGCATTCAGTTTACCATCAGCGGTAACGGTGTCAATCAGACTGTAACGACTGCAAACGGCGGTAAATTTCAACTGGATAACCTTATGCCCGGTGTTTATACGGTCACAGAGCAGTCTATCGACAAATATGTTCCGCAGGAGGCTGTCTCTTATACACATCTCCGAGCCCACGAGACTCCTGAGCATCTCG
>ENA-UAMP01000747-UAMP01000747.1-human-gut-metagenome-genome-assembly--contig:-NODE-747-length-12932-cov-5.118661_pt1 | contig 12932 bp, 9 predicted proteins | sample MGYA00243285_ERZ654501 | MGnify/ENA primary metagenome ERZ654501 (study PRJEB26926, sample SAMN06164850) | human gut metagenome | biome: ENVO:00009003; feature: ENVO:2100002; material: ENVO:00002003...
CATTACAACAGCCAATCATTCGCAAATAATAATTTTTAATTCTTAATTCTCAATTTTTAATTACACAATATCCGGTAGCTCCACGGGGCCATATCCTCCTCGACGCGGCCGCGAAGCTCGTAAGGCTCGCCCGTCATGGCGTCGGTGTACATCCCGGCGTAGATGCCCGTATAGTAATCGGCATGGATGGCGTAGGGCGAGAGGTTCATCACCGCAACGACACGGTTGTCAGCCGTCTCGCGGACCAGCGTCATCAGGCAGTCCTCGGCGTTGTTGCGGATCTCGGTCATCGCGCCGCCCCGCTCCCCCGCCGCCAGGGCCGGGTTGTCGTGGCGCAACGCCGTGAGGCGGCGGTAGAACCCGGTGAAAGCGTTGGCCTCGTAACGGGGAATCGGATCGCGGTCGAAGAAGGCGAACGAATGGTCGTAGCCGATCTCCTGCCCGGTGTAGATCAGCGGCAGGCCGCGCGGCACGACGAACGTGAAGACCGCCATGATCTCGCGCGCATCGCCCAATCTGGAAAATTCGGAGCCGTTCCACGAATTCTCGTCATGGTTCGACGTGAACGCCAGCCGCATGGCCGAGTCGGGATAGTCGTCGCGGTCGGCGTAGATGTAGTCGCGCAGAGCCGTGACGCGGGTGCGCTGCCGGGCCACGTCGTTCATCAGGTGGTGCATCCGCCAGGCGTAGCAGGCGTCGAAAGCCCCCTCCTCGAAAAGATTCCGCTCCTCGGCCTCGGCCAGCATGAACAGATCGGGCTTCACACGCCGCAGGCGCAGCGAGGTCTCGTTCCAGAACTCGATGGGAACCAGCATCGCCATGTCGCAGCGGAATCCGTCGACGTCGTGCTGCGTGAGCCAGAACTCCATGGCGTCGGCCTGCGCGCGCCACACGTCGCGGTCGGCGTAGTTGAGTTTGGCGGTGTCGGACCAGTCCCACGGCACGGCGGGACGGCCCGCGGCGTCGCGTTCGTACCACGAGGCGGGCTTTTCGGCGATCCACCGCGCGTCGCGCGCCGTGTGGTTGGCCACCCAGTCGAGCAGGACCCGCATGCCGAGGCGGTGGGCCTCGGCGACGAAGGCGTCGAAGTCGGCCATCGTGCCCAGCTCGGGGTTCACGGCGCAGTAGTCGCGGATCGAATAGTAGGAGCCGAGCGAGCCTTTGCGCCCGGCCTCCCCGATCGGATAGACCGGCATGAGCCACACGGCGTCGACGCCGAGGTCTTTGAGGAAAGGCAGTTTTGAAGTTGCCGCGCGCAGCGTGCCTTCGGGCGTGAGCTGGCGCACGTTCATTTCATACAGGACAGCCTGCGGCCAAAAACAATTCATAATTCACAATTCATAATTACCTTGTCCGCGATCAGCCGGCGCACGCCGCGGATTTCAAGTTCGACGGGGGCACCTTCGTTCGCCACCTCGACCGCATTGCGGGTGATCCGGACCGTCAGGACCCGGTCCCGGAAATTGACCTTGAACGAGAGGGACTCCCACGCGGCCGGCAACTGCGGGTCGAACGACAGCACGCCGTCGCGGACGCGCATGCCCCCGAAACCCTCGACCACCGAGAGCCACGAACCCGCCATCGAAGTGACATGGCAGCCCTCGCGAACCTCGCGGTTGTAGTCGTCGAGGTCCAGGCGCGCCGTGCGCAGGTAGAGTTCGTAGGCCTTGTCCAGATCGCCGATACGCGCGGCGAGGATGGCGTGGACGCAGGGCGAGAGCGACGATTCGTGGACCGTGCGCGCCTCGTAGAAGCGGAAGTTGCGGCGGACAGTGTCGAGGTCGAAATCGTCGCCGAAGAAATAAAGCCCCTGCAACACGTCGGCCTGCTTGATCAGGCACGAGCGCAGGATGCGGTCCCACGACCAGCGCTGGTTGATGGGGCGATCCGCAGGATCGAGGTCTTTGGCCAACGTCTGCTCCTTGTCCAGATAGCCGTCCTGCTGGAGGAAGATGCCCAGTTCGCGGTCCTCGCCGAAGTACATGCCGTCGGCGATTTCGAGCCACCGCTTCGTCTCGGCCGTCTCGTCGAAACGTCGCTTCGCGCAGATGCGCGCGTAGTCCGCAGGCCGGTTTTCACGCACCCACGCCGCCGACTCGGCGGCATAGCGCATCGACCAGCAGGCGATGTAGGAGGTATACCAGTTGTTGTCGACGTTGTTCTCGTACTCGTTGGGACCCGTGACGCCCAGCATGACATATTTTTGCCGCGCCCCGGACCACGTGATGCGCTGCGCCCAAAAGCGCGCCACGGACAGCAGCACCTCCAGCCCGCAGTCGGCCAAATACGCCGTGTCGCCGGTATAGCGGATGTAGTTGAAAATCGCGTAGGCGACGGCGCCGTTGCGGTGGATCTCCTCGAAGGTGATCTCCCACTCGTTGTGGCACTCCTCGCCGTTGACGGTGACCATCGGGTAGAGCGCCGCACCGTCGCGGAAGCCCAGTTTCGCGGCGTTTTCGATGGCCTTGTCGAGCTGGTTGTAGCGGTAGACGAGCAGTTCGCGGGCGACGGCCCGCCCGGCGGTGGCCAGGTAGAACGGCAGGCAGTAGGCCTCGGTGTCCCAGTAGGTCACGCCGCCGTATTTCTCGCCCGTGAAGCCCTTCGGACCGATATTCAGACGGGTGTCCACCCCGGTATAGGTTTGCAGCAACATGAAGATGCAGAAGCGGATGCCCTGCTGCGCCCGGGCGTCGCCCCCGATTTCGATGTCGCAGCCGTGCCAGCGGGCGGCCCAGGCGGCCGTCTGCTCTTCGAGCAGGGCCTCGAAGCCCGCCTCCTGTCCCGAAGCCGCGACGCAGCGCGCCGCGGCGATAAGGTCCGCCGGAGCGTGGTTGAGCGACGAGCAGATGCCCGCATATTTATATAAGACGGCGGCGCAGCCCTTTTCACGGCTGACCGCTGCGGTGGCCCGGACCTTCTCGGGGCGGGTTTCGCAATGCCACTCGGCGCCGTCCAGCTCGACGGCCTGCGCCCAGGCCGCCTCGAAACCGCTCTTTTTGGTACGGCTCTGCGTGGCGTCGGCCTCGGTCGAGACTTCCTCCCAGAACTTTTCGTCGTAGTTGGCGTCGGCATTGCGCACGTCGGCGTCGACATAGGGCGAGAAGGTGATCCGGGCCGCCCGGTTGAGCGGCGTGACGGCGTATTTCACGACGCCCAGTTCGCGGCGCGCCAGCGAGAGGAAACGAACCGTCTCGACGGCCACCTCGACGCCGTTTTTCAGCACAACCCTCATGCGGCGCGTCAGCACCGAGCGGCGCATGTCCGTCTCGCGGTAAAAGCTCTTCACCTCCGCGACGGTCGCCAGGTCGAGCGGCTCGCCGTCGACCGCGACATCGACCCCGATCCAGAACGCGGCGTTCGGGACCTTGGCGAAATACTCCGGGTAGCCGTTCTTCCACCACCCCACGCGGGTCTTGTCGGGATAATAGACCCCGCCGATATAATTGCCCTGAAGCGTCTCGCCCGAGTAACGCTCCTCGAAATTGGCCCGGCCGCCCATCACGCCGTTGCCCAGCGCGAAGAGCGACTCGGAAGAGAGCGCCCGCGAAGGGTCGAAGCGATCCTCGACGAGGCGCCAGGGATCGGTTTTTACATATCCGTCGTTCATAATCTATACTCTTTATCGCTCGTTTCACCGCCCCGGCCGCAGCCTTCCGCGGCGTTGCGCCGGGGTTGCAATCAGTCCCGGTCGATCTTCATCGCCAATTGTTCAAACGTAAACCCCGCGAAGGTTTCCAGCCGCATCGTGGCGGCCGAAAGCGACGCACCGCCCCCGACGCCCACCGAACGCATGCCCGCACGCGAAGCAGCCTCGATACCCGCGGCGGCGTCCTCGAAGACCACGCACACGGAAGGCGCGGCGTCCACGGCGGCGGCACCCTTCAGGAAAACCTCGGGATCGGGTTTGGCCCGCGAAACCTCGTTGCCGTCGACCACGGCGTCGAACAGCGGCCGAAGGCCGCACCGGTCGAGGATCGTCCCCGCGTTCTTCGACGCCGAGCCGAGCACCGTCCGCACGCCGCGGCTGCGCACGTCGTGCAAAAACGCCGCCACGCCCGGAAGCACCTCGGCGGGTGTCATTTGCGAAACAAAACGCAGGTAACGCGCATTCTTTTCGGCGGCGAGACGCTCCCTCTCGGCGGCGGAAAAACGCCCCTCAAGTCCTCCGGCGCGCAGGACGATCTCCAGCGACGCCATGCGGCTCACACCCTTGGTCGCTTCGCCCTGCACGGGCGTGAATTCAAAGCCCAGTTCACGAGCCAGCGCGGCCCACGCCAGATAGTGGTAGCGGGCCGTATCGACGACAACTCCGTCCAAATCGAATATGCAGCAGTCTATCATTTTTTGAATTTCGGATACCAAAGATACGATTTTTTTGCAAAAAAAACACGTATCCGGCAACGCATTACCTACATACTTGTAAAATATCACCTTCGAAAAGCGGCTGTTTTTCAGAATTAATTTATATCTTTGCGCACGTAATTACAATCAACGCCTTATTAAAAATGAAGCAACTCTGCCTTCTCATCGGGACAGCGGTCCTCGGCATACTGCTCGTTTCGTGCTCCGCACAGAAGCGCGTATGGTATCTGCAGGACGCCCAGCCCTTCACACCTGAACAAATCGCCGAAAACGGACAGATCCGCATCAAGCCGCTCGACCGGCTGACGATCGTCGTCAACAGCAAGGACCCCGAACTGGCAGTGCCGTTCAACTCGGCGACCTCCTACAATTCGCTCACGGGAACCAACATCTCCGGCGCGGCAAACTCGCAGGCGCTCCAGATGCGCACCGTCGACGAGAACGGCATGCTCGAAATGCCCGTGATCGGCAAGATCGAATGCAAGGGCAAGACCCGCAGCGAACTGGCCCAGGCCATCGCCGAAAAGATCATCGACGGCGGATACATCAACGACCCAACGGTCAACGTACAGTTCGCCGACATGAAGATTTCGGTCATCGGCGAAGTGGCCCGCCCCGGATTCTACGATGTCACGCGCGACAAGGTTTCGATTTTCGACGCTCTGGCGATGGCCGGCGACATGACCGTATACGGCGTGCGTTCGGAGGTGGCCGTGACGCGCGAGGTGGACGGCGTGCGCACGATCGAATACCTCGACCTCACATCGACCGACATCTTCAACTCCCCGGCTTTCTACCTCCAGCAGAACGACGTGGTATACGTGAAACCCAACAAGTACAAGGCGCAGACGGGCGAGATCAGCCAGAACCGCAATTTCTACCTTTCGCTGGTGGGAACGGCGATTTCGGTGGCGACACTCATCGTAACCCTCACCAAATAGCAAGGCTCCATGGCAGAACAACAGATCAATTCACAGATACAGACCAACAACGAAGAACTGACGAACACGATCACCCTGCACGACATCATCCGCATGGTGATCGCCAACTGGTATTGGTTCGTGCTTTCGACCGTATGCTGTCTCTGCGCGGCCTACTACTATCTGGCCAGCACCCCGAAGATTTACAGCCGCACGGCGACCATTCTGGTCAAGGACAGCCGCAAGGGCGGAGACGTGGATCTCACGGCATTCAGCGATCTGGCGGGATTCCAGAACCGCCGCAACGTCGACAACGAAGTATTCATCCTCCAGTCGCGGCGTTTGATGACCAACGTGGTCAAGCAGCTCAACCTGACGGTCAACTACTCGGTGAGCGAACGGCTCCGCCGGCGCGACCTCTACGGTCAGGCCCCGATCGACGTGAAGTTCATCAACGACAACGACAACCAGTCGCTCGCAATGGAGATCACGCCGATCGACGACGACAAAATCCGGTTGAGCGGATTCGAAGACCAGTTCGTCACCAAGCACGAGAGCCGCAGCGTCATCACGGCGGCTTACGGCGACACGATCCCGACCCCCGTGGGTCAGGTCGTGGTGCAGAAGTCGCTCTACATGGCCCCCGACTACATCGGGGTTCCGATCCGCGTGACCAAGAGTTCGCTGGGACGGACCACCAACGCCTACCGCGCAGCCGTGAAAAGCGACGTGGCCAACAAGCAGGCTTCGGTGGTGACCATCTCGATGAACAACACCGTCCCCCGGCGCGCCGAAGACGTGATCAACACGCTGATCGAGGCCTACAACGAAGACGCCATCGAGGACAAGCGTCGCGTGTCGGTCGCTACGGGCAAGTTCATCAAGGCCCGTCTGGACGTTATCGGACGCGAGCTGGGCGACGTGGACCGCAATATCGAGGACATCAAGAAGGACAACCGGATGGTGGACATCACCTCGGAGGCCGCGCGCAGCGTGTCGGAAAGTTCGCGCTACAAGACGGAAGGTCTTTCGCTCGAAAACCAGATCAACGTGGCGGAGTACATCCGCACCTACCTGAACGACCCGAAAAACGTCGGTGAACTGATTCCGGCGATGGCGGCCGCAGGAACCAACACGGCCATTGCCAAGCAGATCGAAGATTACAACTCGGCGATCCTGCGCCGCGAGAAACTGCTGGAGAACAGTTCGGAGCGCAGCCCCGTCATTCAGGACCTCGACAACCTGCTGGCCGCCGTGCGGCGTTCGATCATCTCGTCGCTCGACTCCAACATCTCGACGCTCGAAATCCAGCGCGACGCCATGCGCAAGGAGGAGACGCAGGCCAACATCCGCATCTCGACCATGCCTTCGCAGGAGAAGGTCATCCTGGGCATCACGCGCCAGCAGAAGATCAAGGAAGAACTGTTCCTCTACCTGCTGAACAAGCAGGAGGAGAACCAGCTCAACTACGCCGTGGCAGAGAGCAACTCACGGTCGATCGACTACGCCTACGGCAGCAACGCTCCCGTATCGCCCCGACCGATGATGATTCTGGGCATCGCCCTGATCGTGGGTCTGGCCATTCCCTTCGGCCTGCTCTACCTGATCGGCATGCTCGACACGACCATCCGCGGTCGCAAGGACATCGAGGACAATGTCAACGCCCCGTTCCTGGGCGACATCCCCTACCACGAGGGCGGCGGCAAGGCCGGGATCGTGGTGCGCGAAACGGGCCGCGACGCCCTGTCGGAGGCTTTCCGCATTCTGCGCTCGAACATGACGTTTATGAGCGTCTCGGCCGGAACCGACATCCGCACCATTCTCTTCACCTCGTCGGACCCGCACGCAGGCAAGACCTTCGTGGCGACGAACCTGGCCATGACCCTCGCCATGGCCGGCAAGCGCGTGCTGCTGATCGACCTCGACCTGCGCCGCCATGCCCTGTCGTCCCAGCTGGGCCACAGCAACAGCAAAACCGGCATCACGAGCTATCTCGCAGGAACGGTCTCCGATGTGGAGAGCATGATCCAGAACTCCGGATTCCACCAGAATCTCGACGTGATTTACGCAGGAGTGCAGCCGCCCAACCCGGCGGAGATGCTCCTTTCGGACAAACTCGACAAGCTCATCGCCGAAATGCGCGGCAGATACGATTATGTCTTCCTCGACAGTACGCCCGCCATGTCGGTGGCCGACGCAATTATCACCGACCGGCTTGCGGACCTCTGTATATACATCGTACGCGAGGGCGTGCTCGACCGGCGCCAGCTGCCCGACATCGAGCGGCTCTACCGCGAGAAGAAGCTCCACAACATGTGCATCGTTCTGAACAGCACCCGCGCCCGCCGTCACGGATATGGATACGGGTATGGCTACGGTTACGGTTATGGATACGGATATGGCTACGGAGACGATTACAAGGAAGTAAGCTACCGCAAACGCATCAAGCTCTTCTTCCGGTCGCTGGCACATAAAGTAAAACGGTAACGATGGCCATTCACGACGCAACAATAGCCATCGACTTCGACGGTACGGTCGTAACGCATGCCTACCCGGAGATCGGTGAGGATGCGGGGGCGGCGCCCGTGCTGAAAGAGCTGACGGACAACGGTTGCCGACTGATCCTCTACTCGATGCGGCACGGAAAACTGCTGGACCGCGCGGTGGAATGGTTCCGCGTCCGGGGCATTCCGCTCTACGCCGTGAACGAAAACCCGTCGCAGAAGCGCTGGACCTCGTCGCCGAAGATTCATGCAGACCTTTACATCGACGACTGCAATCTGGGATGTCCGCTGCGGTTCATCGACGGAGAGAAACATCCCGTGGCCGATTGGGCCAAGATCCGCGAGCAGCTCGTCCGGGAAGGTTTTCTGGACTGACGCGCAGAAAGTCGGGGGGGGGCTGACGAAGGCCCAAACCGGATAATAAAAAAGCGAGACTTTTCAAAGTCTCGCTTTTTTTGCAGGCAGGCGGACTGGAGCAGGCAGAGCGGCAGAGCGGCAGAGCAGGCAGAGCAGGCAGAGCGGCTGGAGCGGCTGGAGCGACGGGCAGAAGTATACAGGCGGTGGCAAAAACAGGCAGAGGTAGGCCTATAATGACAGAGATAATAGGAGCTGGCAAGTTCCGGGCATCGTGAAGAACGGGACGGATGGGTAGCACTCAAGTGCGTCCCATTCGTCCCGTTCGGGAGAATTACGGAAATGACTGCATCTAAAGCAGAAGCAGGTTTTTGATTATCGCGGAGCAGATTTTGCCATAACGCAGTTCGGCCCGGACGGGACATACCGAAGTATTTCCCGTTCGGGCCGGACAAGGCAGGGCGAAAGATGCCCGTGAGAATCGAAAACTACGCCCAGAGATTCCGGGGATATTTACCCTCGGCAATCATCTTCTCGATGGCGGCCATCAGCGCGGGTTTGTCCTCCTTGTAGGTGACGCCGTGCCACTGGGCGGCCGAACGCAGCACGCGGAGCGTAGCCGTGCCGTCGCCGATCAGCTTGTTGACCATCGTCGGGATGTAGAACTCCGACTTGATATTGTCCTTGTTGGCCTCGAACCAGACTTTGAAGTACTCCTTCGAGTAGGTGAAGAAGTCGGGCGTGAAGCCGAAGAGGTTCATCGAAACGGGAGTGTCCTCGGAGAGAGGCTCGTCGGCGCCGTTGTCGTGGAAGACGATCCGGCCGTCGGGCATCCGCTCGATCTGCGTCCGCTCGACCATCGACGTGAGGTCGCCTTTCGGATCGACGCCGCAGACGCCGCGCGAAACCGTACCGTTCTCCGAAAGCGTCTTGTTCAGGTCGTAAGCGACCATGCAATAGCTGTTGCGGCTCTCGCCGAGCTGCGCCAGGTAGTCCCCGATGGTCTTATAGGCCTCGGCGCCGTAGAAATCGTCGGCGTTGATCACGGCGAAGGGTTCGTGAACCGCATCGGCTGCCATCATCACGGCGTGGTTCGTACCCCACGGCTTGACACGGCCTTCGGGAACGGCAAGACCTTCGGGCAGGTAGTCGAGTTCCTGGAAAACGAAATCCACGGCGATGCGCCCGCCGAAACGGTCGGCCGAGAAGACCTCGCGGAACTCCTTCTCGAAGGAGTGGCGGATGACGAAGACGACCTTGCCGAAACCGGCGCGGATGGCGTCGTAGACCGAATAGTCGATGATGGCCTCGTTATTGGGACCGACACCGTCCATCTGTTTGAGCGACCCGTAGCGGGAGCCCATGCCCGCGGCGAGTACCAGTAATGTGGGTTTTACCATGTTATTTTATCTGTTTATGACATTGGTTCAAAACATCCACAAAGGTAAAAAATTAAGCGCGCCCCGCAAAGGATTTATGCAAATTTGCCTATCTTTGTAGGGTTAACAAAGAGAAATCGTACCCGGAGAGATGAAATTTCTGAAAACCATACGGGCATGGTGGCGCGGCCTGTTCCGCAAACGCCGGTTCAACATGCTCAACGCCACGGACAACACCGAAGAGTGGCACATGCACCTCTCGCCGGCGAGTATCCTCGCGGGACTGGTGGCGTTCATGCTGATGCTCTTCATCCTCACGCTGTCGCTGGTGGCGTACTCCCCCATCCTGGAATTCCTGCCCGGATACCGCACCGAGGCCGACCGTTCGCGCGAAAGCCTCGTGCAGAACATCATCCGGCTCGACTCGATGGAGCGCATGATGAACGACATGCTGACCTACAACGAGAACATAGCCCTGATCATGGAGGGACGCACGCCCGTGGCGCGCGTGCTCGCCTCGTCGGACTCGTCGCGCATCAGCAAGGTGCTGGTGATGCCCTCGCACGAAGACTCGCTCCTGCGGGCCCAGATGGAGGGCGACGGCGAATACGCCATCGCCGGACAGGGCGGCTCGCGGCGCCAGGTGCGCGAGGCCATCGAGCTGGCGACGCCCGTCGAGGGAATCATAACCGGAAAATTCGACATCCGGCAGGGAAATTTCGGCGTGAAGATCGCCGCGACCGCCGCCGACCGCATCACGGCCATCGACAACGGCACGGTGGTTCAGAGCCTCTGGACCCCGGAGACGGGTTACATCGTGGTCCTGCAACACGCCGGGAACCTGATCTCGGTCTACAAGAACCTCTCGCAGTCGCTCGTAACGACCGGCCAGACCATCCGTTCGGGCGAACTGATCGGCTACAACGCCGAAGTGCAGGACGGAGAGGTCCGGCTCTTCGAATTCGAACTCTGGAACAACGGCAAACCCGTGGACCCCGAGGGGTACATCGTCTTCTGACAAACGCATGAAACAAAGACTCGCAATACTGGGTTCGACCGGCTCGATCGGCGTGCAGACGCTCGACATCGCCCGCGAAAACCCCGGCCGCTTCGAGGTCCGCGTCCTCACGGCCAACCGCAACTGGGAACGACTGGCCCGACAGGCCCGGGAATTCGACGCCGACGCGGCGGTGATCGCCGACAAACAGCACTACGCGCAGCTGCGCGACGCACTCGCGGGAACCGACACCAAAGTATATGCCGGAGAGGAGGCCGTGGCGCAGGTCGCGGCCGGAGGCGGCACGGACGTGGTGGTGAACGCCCTGGTGGGCTACGCCGGACTCGCTCCCACGGTGGCGGCCATCGAGGCAGGCAAGAAGCTCGCGCTGGCCAACAAGGAGTCGCTCGTGGTGGGCGGCGCCTGCGTGATGCCGCTGGCCCGGGAGCGGAAAGCCCCGGTGATTCCGATCGACTCGGAACATTCGGCCATCTTCCAGTGTCTCGTGGGCGAGCGCGCCCCGGTCAGAAGGCTGATCGTCACGTGCAGCGGCGGCGCATTCCGCGACTTCCGGGCCGAAGAGCTGGCGAACGTCACGGTGGAGCAGGCCCTGCGCCACCCCCAGTGGGACATGGGCGCGAAGATCACGATCGACTCGTCGACGCTCGTGAACAAGGGGTTCGAGGTGATCGAGGCCCACTGGCTGTTCGGGACCCCGGCGGAACGGATTTCGGTGTTGCTCCACCCGCAGTCGATCATCCATTCGATGGTCGAATTCGAGGACGGCGCGATCAAGGCCCAGCTCGGAACGCCCGACATGCGCCTGCCGATCAGCTTCGCGCTGCTGTACCCCGACCGGGCGAACCGTCCCGGCGAGCGGTTCAACTTCCTGAACCATCCGCAGCTGACCTTCGCCGAAGTGGACCGCGCGAAATACCCGGCGCTCGACATCGCCTACGACTGTCTGCGGCGCGGCGGCACGGCGGCCTGCACGATGAACGGCGCCAACGAGGTGGCCGTGGCGGCGTTCCTCGCCCGCAAATGCGCATGGCTCAACATCGTGCGCGCCATCCGCTACGCGCTGGAGCACGCCGCATTCGTCCCCTCGCCCACCCTGGCCGATTACGCCGAGGCGAACGCCGAAGCCCGCGCGCTGGCGGCGGAGTTCCTACAATTAAAAAATTAAAAATTAAAGCTTGTGGACATTCTTGTAAAAATCATTCAGTTCTTCCTCTGTTTCACCATCCTGATAGGCATTCACGAGATGGGTCACTTCATCATGGCGCGGGTGTTCAAAATCCGCGTCGAGAAATTCTACATCTTCTTCGACCCGTGGTTCTCGCTGTTCAAATTCAAACGCGGAAACACCGAGTACGGTCTGGGATGGCTGCCGCTGGGCGGATATGTCAAGATCGCCGGCATGATCGACGAGTCGATGGACACGGAACAGATGAAACAGCCCGTCAAACAGGACGAGTTCCGCGCCAAACCCGCCTGGCAGCGTTTTCTGGTGATGATCGCCGGCGTGGTGATGAACGTCGTGCTGGCCGTGGCCATCTACATCGGCATCTGCTACACGTGGGGCGACACCTATTTCTCGAACGCCGACGCCAAGTGGGGCTACAACTTCAACGAGGCCGGGCACAAACTCGGATTCCACGACGGAGACCGGCTGGTGAGCATCGACGGCGAAGAGGCGGACGACATCAACAAGGTCGTAAACTCGCTGATCATCACCGAAAGCGACCGCAGCGTCGTGGTCGAACGCAACGGACGGCAGGTGGAACTGATCCTCCCGCTCGACGAGCTGATCTCGATGCGCCAGCAGAAGGGATACGAAAATTTTCTCCTGCCCCGCATCCCCTTTCTGATCGACAGCGTCGTAAACCCGACCGTCGCACAGTTGCGGAAGGGAGACGAGATCGTAGCCATCGACAACGTTTCGGGTCTCGACTTTGCGGGCTACGGCCAATACCTGAAGGCGCACGCCGGAGATTCGGTGCTGCTGACAGTCCTGCGGGAAGGGGACATGCTCTTTGAATTCAAAGCGCCCGTCTCGGAGAACGGCACGCTCGGAGTCATCCGCAAGGGCCTCGCGCTGCGCACGCAGAAATATACGTTTCTGGAGGCGATTCCGGCCGGTATTCAAAGGACGGGCAAGGTGATCTCCTCCTACTGGGACCAGCTGAAGATGATCGTGCAGCCCAAAACCAAGATGTACGAGGAGCTGGGCGGATTCATCTCCATCGGCAGCATCTTCCCCTCCACGTGGGACTGGCAGGACTTCTGGATGAAGACCGCCTTCCTGTCGATCATCCTCGCGGTGATGAACATTCTGCCGATCCCGGGACTCGACGGCGGGCACGCGATCTTCACTTTCCTGTCTCTTATACACATCTGACGCTGCCGACGATCG
>ENA-UAMP01000763-UAMP01000763.1-human-gut-metagenome-genome-assembly--contig:-NODE-763-length-12686-cov-9.434724_pt1 | contig 12686 bp, 12 predicted proteins | sample MGYA00243285_ERZ654501 | MGnify/ENA primary metagenome ERZ654501 (study PRJEB26926, sample SAMN06164850) | human gut metagenome | biome: ENVO:00009003; feature: ENVO:2100002; material: ENVO:00002003...
CACAGAAAGGTGTCCGCTTCATCGCTATCAATGACGGAGTGGACAGCGCACAGGGCGACAATGACTTTGCCCCGCTGCGGAATATCTTTAACGAATGGCTGGTGAGAGATACGAGCAAGAAAATCAAAGCAGTAAAACGCTCAAAAGGCATGAATGGCAAGCCCATCACAAGCAAGCCTGTGTATGGCTACCTCATGGACGAGGACGAAAATTTCATTATTGACGAGGAAGCTGCACCCGTAGTCAAGCAGATATACAACCTCTGCCTTGCCGGGAACGGTCCGACCAAGATAGCCCGTATGCTCACAGAGCAGCAAATCCCCACGCCGGGGACGCTGGAATACCGCAGGACGGGCAGCACCCGCCGCTACCACCCCGGCTATGAGTGCAAGTGGGCGACCAATACCGTTGTGCATATCCTTGAAAACCGGGAATACACAGGCTGTCTGGTAAATTTCAAGACAGAAAAACTTTCTTACAAAGTCAAGCACAGTGTAGAAAATCCCCCGGAAAAGCAAGTGATTTTCGAGAACCACCACGAGCCTATCATAGACACCCAAACATGGGAACGGGTGCAGGAGCTTCGCAAACAGCGCAAACGCCCAAACCGCTATGATGAAGTGGGTTTGTTCTCCGGCATACTGTTCTGTGCGGACTGCGGCAGCGTGATGTATCAGCAGCGATACCAGACGGACAAGCGCAAGCAGGACTGTTATATCTGCGGCAACTACAAGAAACGCACCCATGACTGTACGGCGCACTTTATCCGCACCGACCTCTTGACCGCTGGTGTACTCTCCAATCTGCGGAAAGTGACAAGCTATGCGGCAAAGCATGAAGCCCGGTTTATGAAGCTCTTGATTGAGCAGAACGAGGACGGGGGCAAGCGCAGGAACGCCGCCAAGAAAAAGGAACTGGAAGCCGCCGAGAAACGCATAGCCGAGTTATCCGCTATCTTCAAGCGGCTGTATGAGGACAGCGTGACCGGGCGCATATCAGACGAGCGTTTCACAGAGCTGTCGGCAGACTATGAAGCAGAGCAACGGGAGCTGAAAGAAAGAGCCGCTGCTATTCAAGCGGAGCTTTCCAAAGCACAGGAAGCCACCGTGAACGCAGAAAAGTTTATGAATGTTGTCCGGCGGCATACCAGCTTTGAAGAACTTACCCCTACTCTGCTGCGGGAGTTTGTAGAGAAAATCGTTGTGCATGAGTGCAGCTATGACGAGAACAAGACCCGCAGACAGGACATTGAGATTTATTATTCTTTTGTTGGCAAGGTGGACTTGCCCGAATAACCGCCCGACCTATCCGACACAATGCGCAAGTGCCGGATAGGAACGGCAAAATTTTTTACACTTCTATTGCTTCTTTATCACACATCAATAAAATCACAGGGCATGAAACAGCTCATGGCGGGCGGCGGTGTGGCGCTCATCGGTATGATCCTCGTGCCGCTGCTCAAAGGGCTGTTCGGTTAATCCCGTCCATGCCGCAATGTAAAACCCTTCGCCCCTGCCCGCCTGACACGGGCGGGGGCGGGAAAGGAGGGCTGACCCATTGGATTTGATATGGGAAAAATTCACCGAATGGCTCAAGGAGCTGCTGGTCGGGGGCATCATGGACAACCTGACCGGCCTCTTTGATAACGTCAACGCCAAGGTCGCGGAGGCGGCGGGACACATCGGCAGCACCCCGCAGGCGTGGAACGCCGGCATTTACAGCATGATCCGCTCCCTCTCGGACAACCTGATCCTGCCCATTGCAGGCGTGATTCTCGCCTTTGTGATGACGCTGGAGCTGATCCAGCTCATAGCAGACCGAAATAACCTCCACGACATCGACACATGGGTATTCTTTCGCTGGGTATTCAAGACGGCGGCTGCCGTGCTCATCGTGTCCAACACATGGAATATCGTCATGGGCGTATTCGAGGCGGCGCAGAGCGTGGTCAACCGCGCCTCCGGCCTTATCGTGGGCAACACCTCCATCAACCTTGCCGACCATATCGCGGACCTTGAGGCGCGGCTGCTGGAGATGAACGTGTGGTCGCTTTTGGGGCTGTGGCTGCAATCCTTCGTGGTGGGCTTCACCATGTGGGCGCTGACCATCTGCATCTTTATCATTATCTACGGCAGAATGATCGAGATATACCTCGTCACCAGCATCGCGCCCATCCCCATGGCCACCATGATGGGCAAGGAATGGGGCGGCATGGGGCAGAATTATCTCCGCTCCCTGTTGGCTTTGGCGTTTCAGGGCTTTCTCATCATCATCTGCATCGCCATCTATGCGGTGCTGGTACAGAATATGCTCATAGATGACAACATTTCCACGGCCATCTGGCTGTGCATGGGCTACACGGTGCTGCTCTGCTTCACCCTGTTCAAAACCAGCAGTCTCGCAAAGTCAATTTTCAACAGTCATTGACGGAGGTAAACCAACATGGCATACGTCCCCGTACCCAAGGACCTTAACGCGGTCAAGACCAAGGTGCTGCTGAACCTGACGAAGCGCCAGCTCGTCTGCTTCGGCGCGGGCGCGGCGCTGGGCGTTCCGCTGTTCTTCCTGCTCAAAGCCCATACCGGCGTCAGCACGGCGGCGATCTGCATGATCCTGCTCATGCTGCCCTTTTTCCTGCTGGCCATGTATGAGAAGAACGGACAGCCCCTTGAAAAGATCGTCCGCAACATCGTGCAGGTCTGCTTCCTGCGCCCCAAGCAGCGCCCCTACGCAACCAATAATTTCTACGCCGTTCTGGAACGGCAGGACAATTTAGACCGGGAGGTGTATCGCATTGTCCACCCGCACCAAGCTCACCCGCGCCGAAAGGCGACAGATCGAGGCCGCCATAGCGAAAGCGAAGCGGCAGGATAAGAAACGCAAGTCCGCACAGGACAGCATCCCGTTCCAGAGGATGTTCCCCGACGGCATTTGCCGCGTGACGGACAGCTACTACACGAAAACCGTCCAGTTTCAGGACATCAACTACCAGCTCAACCAGAACGAGGACAAGACCGCCATCTTTGACGGCTGGTGCGACTTCCTCAACTACTTCGACAGCTCCGTGCGCTTTCAGCTCTCCTTCGTGAATATGTCCGCCAACAAGGACAATTACGCAAGGTACATCACCATCTCGCCGCAGGGCGACGATTTTGACAGCATCCGTCTGGAATATACCCAGATGCTCCAGAACCAGCTTGCCCGCGGCAACAACGGCCTCATCAAGACCAAGTACCTGACCTTCGGCGTGGAGGCGGACGGGCTGAAAGCGGCAAAGCCGAGGCTGGAGCGCATTGAAACGGACATCCTCAACAACTTCAAGCGCCTCGGCGTGGCGGCGGAGCCCATGAACGGCATGGAGCGGCTGCGGCTGCTGCACGGGATGCTGCACATGGATGAGCAGGAGCCGTTCCGCTTCTCGTGGGACTGGCTGGCACCCTCCGGGCTTTCGGTCAAGGACTTCATCGCGCCCAGCTCCTTTGAGTTCCGCACCGGGCGCTCCTTCGGCGTCGGCAGGCGCATCGGCTGCGCCAGCTTCTTGCAGATTTTAGCGCCAGAGCTGAACGACAGGATGCTGGCAGACTTCCTCGACATGGAAAGCTCCCTCATCGTCAGTATGCACGTCCAGTCCGTGGATCAGGTCAAGGCCATCAAGACCATCAAGCGCAAGATCACCGATTTGCAGAAAATGACCATCGAGGAGCAGAAAAAGGCCGTCCGCGCCGGATACGACATGGACATCATCCCCTCGGACCTTGCCACCTACGGCACGGAGGCGAAGAAGCTGCTGCAAGACCTGCAAAGCCGCAACGAGCGAATGTTCCTGCTGACCTTTATTGTGGTCAACACCGCAGGCAGCCGCCAGCAGCTTGACAACAACGTATTTCAGGCGGCCTCCATCGCCCAGAAGTACAACTGCCAGCTTACCCGCCTTGATTTCCGTCAGGAGGAGGGGCTGATGAGCAGCCTCCCCTTGGGGCTGAACCAGATCGAGATACAGCGGGGCTTGACCACCTCCAGCGTCGCTATTTTTATCCCCTTTACCACGCAGGAGCTGTTTCAGGACGGCAAGGAAGCCCTGTACTGCGGGCTGAACGCCCTCTCAAACAACCTCATCATGGTAGATCGCAAGCGTCTCAAGAACCCCAACGGCCTCATCCTTGGTACGCCCGGAAGCGGCAAGAGCTTTGCCGCAAAGCGGGAGATCGCCAACGTGTTCCTCGTTACCGACGACGATATTATCATCTGTGACCCCGAAGCTGAATACGGGCCGCTGGTGGAGCGTCTGCACGGGCAGGTCATCAAAATTTCCCCCACAAGCCCGCATTACATCAACCCTATGGACCTGAATCTTAATTACAGCGACGATGAGAACCCGCTGAGCCTGAAATCCGACTTCATCCTCTCCCTCTGCGAGCTGATCGTGGGAGGCAAGGACGGCCTCATGCCGGTGGAAAAGACCATCATCGACCGCTGTGTGCGCATGGTGTACCGGGATTATCTCAGCGACCCTGTGCCGGAGAATATGCCGATTCTGGAGGACTTGTATAACGAGCTGCGGCGGCAGGAGGAAAAGGAGGCGCAGTACATCGCCACGGCTTTGGAAATCTACGTTTCCGGCTCCCTCAACGTGTTCAACCACCGCACCAACATCAACATCGCCAACCGCATTGTCAGCTTCGACATCAAGGAGCTGGGCAAGCAGCTTAAAAAGATCGGGATGCTCATCGTGCAGGACGCCGTGTGGAACCGCGTCACCGTCAACCGGGAAGCCCACAAATCCACCCGCTACTACATTGACGAAATGCACCTTTTGCTGCGCGAGGAGCAGACCGCCGCCTACACCGTGGAAATCTGGAAGCGCTTCCGCAAGTGGGGAGGTATCCCCACCGGCATCACGCAGAATGTCAAGGACCTGCTCTCCTCCCGCGAGGTGGAGAACATCTTTGAGAACAGCGATTTCATCCTCATGCTCAATCAGGCCAGCGGCGACCGGCAGATTCTCGCCAAGCAGCTCAATATCTCCCCGCATCAGCTCTCGTATGTCACCCACAGCGGTGAAGGCGAAGGGCTGCTTTTTTATGGCAACGTTATCCTGCCCTTCGTAGACCGCTTCCCCCGCGGGGAACTCTATGACCTGCTCACCACCAAGCCACAGGAGCAGACTGCATAACAAAACAAGAAAGGAATTGCACGATGGAAAACAAACTGATGATTTTTGAAAACGAAGCCTTTGGAAAGGTGCGAACGCTGAACCTCAACGGCGAGCCGTGGTTTGTAGCCGTCGATGTGTGCAGCGTCTTAGACCTGAGCAATACCACGATTGCAGTAAGCCGCCTTGATGAAGATGAACGGGCTAAGTTCAACTTAGGGCGTCAAGGTGATGCCACTATTGTCAACGAGCCGGGACTTTACACTTTAGTCCTTGGCTCCCGCAAGCCGGAGGCAAAGGCGTTCAAGCGCTGGATCACCCATGAGGTCATTCCGGCCATCCGCAAGCACGGCGCGTACATGACAAAATCCGTGCTGGAGCAGGTCTTGGAAAACCCGGAGCTGGTGCTGCTCATGGCGCAGCGGATGCTGGAGGAACAGCGGAAGAACGAGCTGCTTCAGCAGGAGCTGCGGCTGGCAAAGCCCAAGGCGGACTTTTACGACGCATTCATTCACCCGGAGTGCTGCACCAATCTCCGCGCCACCGCAAAGGAATTAAAAGTGCCGGAGAAAATGTTCACTTCGTTCCTCATCCGCAAGCGCTATCTCTACCGCGCGCCCTCCGGTACGCTCCTACCCTATGCCAAGCCAGCCAGCGACGGCCTGTTCTTCGTAAAGGACTATATCGCCGTCAACGGGCATCAGGGGGTATATACCCTTGTCACGCCCAAGGGTAAGTCGCTGTTTCTCACCATGCTGGGTGAGATCGCCTGACCTGATTCTACCATAAATAATGTAAAGGAGAGCATCTCAATGGAAAAAGAAAATCTGTACCTGATCCACGGCGAGGACTATCTGCGCCACATCGAGGAAAAGCTGGAGCTGTTCTGGATGGTGAATGTGCTCATGTGCTACATCAAAAACGGAGCTGAGAAGGACAGCTATCTGGACCTTGTACGCAGATCCACCCTCGACTTTGACGAGCGCTGCGAGGAGATGTTCAGTTCTTGGGGCAGGGCGCTCAATTACCTCAAGTCCCGCGACCTTGCGGACCTGTCCGACCTCATCGAAAACGAGCTGATCGAGCCGGAATACGCCGGTTACGTTCCTGCGGATAATCCCTGCTGCCCCGGCGAACGCTGCTGCGAGTATGCCGAGCGCATGGAGCGCGAATACGCCGCAGAGCGTGAGGTGGACGAGGACAATGAGGACGCCGACGTATTTGAGTATGACGGAGAACCGGCCATATCTGAGCTGACCGGCGTGTGCAGGGACATCCTCACGGCTGTCGAGGGGCTTACCACGCTTCTAAGGGATGAGTTCGACTATGCAGGCTGACCGCATCTACTGCGGCGACGCCCTGACCGTGCTGAAAACCCTGCCGGACAATTCCGTGAACTGCTGCATAACCTCGCCGCCGTACTACGCACTGCGGGATTACGGCGTAGACGGGCAGATCGGGCGGGAGGAAACCCCGGCGCTGTATGTGGAGCGCCTGACTTCCATTTTCCGGGAGGTCAGGCGCGTTCTCACGCCGGACGGCACACTCTGGCTCAATATCGCGGACACCTATGCCGGAAAAGGCAATCAGGGCGAAGCCCTCGACCCCAAGTACCCCAACGGCAGGACGGGGCAGGCGGTCGCCCTCAACGGCAAGGTGGAGGGCTGCAAGGCAAAGGACATGATCGGCATCCCGTGGATGCTGGCGTTCGCGCTGCGGGCAGACGGCTGGTATCTGCGCTCGGACATCATCTGGCAGAAGGCGAACCCCATGCCGGAGAGCGTCACAGACCGCCCCTCCCGCTGCTATGAGCATATTTTCCTGCTGTCCAAGTCCCGCAGATACTACTACAACGCCGCAGCCGTTGCGGAGCCGGTGGCGGAGTCCACACCCGCGCGGATGAGGCGGGGCTTCGGCGCAAACAACAAGTATTCCGCCGACATCCCCGGCCAGAAGCATCAGCGCATCAACGACCACCGCCCGGACGGGTATGCGGCGTCTGAGATCCCGCAGCTTCGCAACAAGCGCGACGTATGGCAGATCAACACCGTGCCGTACAGGGGCGGGCATTTCGCCGCTTTCCCGCCAAAGCTGGCGGAAACCTGCCTGCTGGCAGGCTGCCCGCCCGGAGGCGTGGTGCTGGACCCCTTCCTCGGCTCCGGCACTACGGCGGCGGTGGCAAAGCAGCTCGGACGGCACTACATCGGCATTGAGCTGAACCCGGACTACTGCAAGCTGGCAGAGAAACGGATCGGAGGTGTCGCGGTATGAACGCCTACACCCGGCAGGATTTGAGCGTCATGCAGGCGTGGCCGCTGGAGCGGAAAATCCGCGTGACGCAGGCGAAGATCATCGAGTGGTATCACCACTACGGCGGCAAGGTCGCCGTCTCCTTTTCGGGCGGCAAGGACAGCACCGTGCTGCTGGACCTTGCGCGGCGGGCGTTCCCCGACATTCCCGCCGTGTTTGTGGACACGGGGCTGGAATACCCGGAGATACGGGAGTTTGTCAAAACCGTTCCCAATGTAACGTGGCTGCGGCCTGAAATGCCCTTTTCAAAGGTCATATCGGAATATGGCTATCCCGTCGTTTCCAAGGACGTGGCACGGCGCGTTCGCTATGCAAAGCGTGGCAGCCCGTGGGCGCTGTGCCATCTGAACGGTTTGAACGCGGACGGTACGCCCTCAAAATACAATGAACGATACATGAAATGGCGTATCCTGCTGGATGCGCCGTTTTTCGTTTCCGATCAGTGCTGTTTCATCATGAAGGAGCGGCCCCTGCACAGATATAACCGGGAAACCGGTAGAAAGCAGATCATTGCGACCATGGCCTGTGAGAGCGCACGCCGCCAGAGCGTCTATCTCAAAATCGGATGCAACGCCTATCATAAGCGGGACCCCACCTCTCAGCCCATGTCCTTCTGGACCGAGCAGGACGTTTTGGAATATCTCAGAATGACCGGCATCCCGTATGCCTCCGTCTACGGCGAGATCGTGGAGAAAAACGGCAGGCTGACCACCACCGGCGCGAAGCGTACCGGCTGTATGTTCTGTATGTTCGGAATCCATCTGGAGAAGCCACCTAACCGCTTTCAGCGCATGGCGCTGACACATCCCAAGCAGTACGATTTCTGTATCCATAAATTGGGCTGCGGCAAGGTGCTGGACTTTCTCGGCGTACCGTATGCCCCGAACGGAGGTGAATTTCCATGAGCAAACGCTCGCCCCGGCTGCTGTTCACGCAGGAGGAGCGGACAGCACCGGAACTGAAAAAGGCCGTCAAAAAAGCGGATAAAGCCTATCAAAAGCTGGAAAAGGCCGAGGCGAAGATACCCAAGAAAACCGTAAAGAAAAAGCAGCGCGTCGTTGACCCGAAAACCGGCACGGTCACAACGCGCCTTTCCTTTGAGGAGGTGGACAAGAAGCGACCGCCTTCCAAGCTCACCCACGCCCTGCGGGACGCGCCCGGTGCGGCGGCGCTGTCCGCCGTCCACAGGGAGATTCGGGAGCATGAGCAGGACAATGTGGGTGTGGAGAGCGCCCACGGCGTGGAGCAGGCGGCGGAGCGCGCCGTGCGCCTTGCACAGCACGCCCACCGTTCCCACAAGGAGAAGCCCTACCGCCGCGCAGACCGTGCCGAGGTCAAGGCAGACCGCGCCAACCTCCGCGCGCTGGACAAAACGGCACAGCACCATGACCCGCAGTTTTCCAGCAATCCCTACTCCCGCTGGCAGCAGAAGCAGGCCATCAAGCGGGAGTACGCCGCCGCCAAAGCCGGAAAAAGCGCCGGGAATACGGTCAAAGCCTCCGAAGCCACGGCAAAGGCGGCGCGGAAAGCCGCGGAGAACACAAAGAAAGCCGGCGAGTTCATCGCCCGTCACAAAAAGGGCTTTCTTATCGTGGGCGGCATCGCGGCAATGATCGTCCTCATCCTCTGCACCGTTTCCTCCTGCTCCCTGCTGGTTCAGGGCGGAGCCACCGGCATCAACGTATCCACCTACCCGTCCGAGGACGCGGATATGCTGGCGGCAGAGGCGCAATATTGCGCCATGGAAGCGGAATTGCAGCAGTATCTCGACACCTACAAAAGCACCCACGACTACGATGAGTACCATTTTGATCTGGACGACATCGAGCATGACCCCTATGTGCTGATCTCCGCCGTCACCGCCCTTATGGGCAGGGAGTGGACGATCTCCGAGGTCGGCGGCATACTCGATATGCTGTTTGAAAAGCAGTACATCCTAACGGAAACCGTCACCACGGAAACGAGATACCGCACGGAAACCCGTACCGGCTACTACACCGACGCGGACGGCAATCTGCAAAGCTACGAGTACGATGTGCAGGTGCCGTACACCTATTATATCTGTACCGTGAAGTTGGAAAACTTTAACCTCTCCCATGTGCCGGTCTATATCATGTCGCAGGATCAACTCTCCCTTTACGCCATGTATATGGCTACGCTGGGCAACCGCCCGGACCTGTTCGGCGGCTCGGAGTACATCGGGAAATACTACACCGCCGACTATGAAAAGTACGAGATCCCCCCGGAAGCGCTGGAGGACGCGCAGTTCGCCGCCATCATCAAGGAGGCGGAGAAGTATCTCGGCTACCCCTACGTCTGGGGCGGCAGCAGTCCTGCCACCTCCTTCGACTGCTCCGGCTTTGTCAGCTACGTCTACAACAACTGCGGCGTGGGCTGGAGCTTCGGCAGGCTGGGCGCGGAGGGACTGCGCCAGCTCTGTACGCGGGTGTCTGCCGCCAACCTGCGCCCCGGCGATCTGGTGTTCTTCCAAGGCACCTACGACACAGCGGGCGCATCCCATGTGGGCATTTACGTCGGCAATGATATGATGCTTCACTGTGGCGACCCCATCCAGTACACAAGCCTCAATTCAAGCTATTGGCAATCCCACTTCCTTGCCTATGGGCGGCTGTCCCCGCCCTGATCTCACTGAAAGGAGAAAAAAATGAACCCTAAGATTATAAAGCTCAAGGCTGAACGGGTGAAAAACGATGAAAAGATCGCCGCCCTCCGCTCCCGCAACCGGGAGCTTGACGAGAGCATCGTCGAGCTGGAGAATACCGACATCATCGGCCTTGCCCGCGCCACCGGCATGAGCATGGAGGAGCTGGCCCAGTTCCTCACACAGCTCAAAAGGGGCGGCACGCCCTTTATCACACCCAATACCAAGGAGGATACGGACTATGTGCATGAAGAAGAATAACAACCGGCTGCTGCGCGGCGTTGCCGCCGTCCTTTGCCTTGCCCTGATGTTCCTAACCATGTCCGGCATGGCCATGGCGACGGATATGGAGGACGCCCCGGCAGGCGACGCGCCGGAAAGCACGCCGGAGATCGTGGAGGCCGAGCTTCCCGTCACGCCCGAAGAAACGCCGGACACACAGGAACCGGCTCCCGCGCCGCCTGAAACGACGGAAACGCCGCAGCCGGAGGCGGAATACGCGCTGGATGCGGATATTCCGGCAGGCTGGCACAACGCGCCGGTGACGGTCACTGTCCGTATCAGGGACAAAAACAACGCGGGCTGGCAGAAGGTAGAGGCGGCGCTGCGGGAAACCGCCGAAAGAACAGATCTGACGGAGCAGCTTGCCCACGACGGCCTCGCCCGTTACACGGTGCCGGACAACGGTATCGTGTTTTTCTTTGTCACCGACCCCTACGGCACGGAGCATACGCTGACGCTGGAGCTGCGCTGCATAGACCTTGAAGCGCCGGTCCTTCGCGCAGGCGTCAGCGGTACGCTGCTGCGCGTGGAGGCCGCCGACACCCTCTCTGGCATAGCCGGGGTCTACGTGAACGATGAGCTTTACACCACCCTGCAAAACGGCGAGTTCAGCGTCCGCATTGACAAAAACACGCGGGATTCCCACTTTTACATCATGGGCGTGGACAATGCAGGCAACCGCACGGGCTATGTGGTGATCGCCAACCCCTTCTATGAAAAGGAAACGCCTGCGCCCAGCCCCACACCGGAGCAGCACAGCACCCATTGTCCCGCAGACTGCGATTGCAGGAAGCAGTCCTCCGGCAATACCAGCAGCAGCGGCAATACCGGCAGCAACGGCAGCAATACCGGTGCAGGAAAGCCCTCCAGCACCTCCGGCAGCACGGGAAAGCCTGCTGCGGCACAGACGCCCGCCGCCGAGCCGGCGAAAGCACAGGAGCCCGCCGGTACCGCCGCGCCTGTCGCCATTGAGAAAGGGACGGGCTTTTCCCAAAACGGCAGCGCCGTCACCCGCGACCTGCTCTATGACAAGCACACCAACAAGCAGTTCATCGCGGTGGAAACCCGGAACGGCCATACCCTCTATCTGGTGATCGACTACGATAAGCCGCTGGACGAGGACGGAGATCAGTATGAAACCTACTTTTTGAACCTTGTGGACGAAAGCGACCTGCTTGCACTCATCGACGAGGATTCCGCCCCTGTCTGCTCCTGCAAGGACAAGTGCGAGGCAGGTGCGGTCAACACCGCCTGCGCAGTCTGCAAGAACAATATGACGGAGTGCATGGGAAAGGAAAAGGTCACGGAAAAGACGCCGGAGCCCGACCCGACGCCGGACACGACCGACAGTCCCGACAAGGACGGCGGCGAAAAGAAGTCCGGCAGCGGTCTTGTTGTGATTGTGCTGCTGCTCCTGATGGCGGGCGGCGGCGCGCTGTACTGGTTCAAGCTCCGTAAGAAGAAGCCCGACACAAAGGGATCTGTGGACTTGGACGATTACGACTACGGCGATGATGAGGACGAGGAATATGAAAACGAGGACGAGCCGGAGGAAACGGAGGTCGCAGATGCATGACCCTTTTCACCAAAAACCCGCTGGAGCGGCTGATGATGCAGCGCCCCTATCCGGGAAAGGAGGAAACGCCGCGCACCCCCGCCCCGGAGGGGCATTTCTGCTGCGGCTGTTCCCGCTACGGCACCGTCTGCCTCCGTCCCTGCTACCGTGACACCGATCTGCGGGAGAAGCTGCGGGCAAAAGCGCCGGAGCGTTAGGATCCCGACCCTTGCCGCCTTCTCCCACCGATGCTACAATGTACCCATGAAAGACAAAATGCAGCGGAAAAGGATGTGATACGGATGCTGAGCTTTGAACGGGTGCTGGAGGCATTCAGGGAGCACCTTACAGAAGATACCGGCGTGGAGGTGGTGCCGACCCGGCACGGCTATACCTATCTCACATGGGATGACAGGCGTGAAAATTGGGACACCGCTGAGATTTGCCTCACGCCGGAGGCGCTGCTGGACAGGCTGACCGGCGCGGTGGAAAGCTATGAACAGTGCCGCCTTTTGGATGGAACACGGGACCCAACCGACGCCGAGCGCAAAGCCTTTGCCGAGGCTGCCGAGCGATACCGGAAGCGGTGCCTTGAACGGCCCTGACCCACATACGATTAGAAAAAACAGACACGAAAAGCAGTCCTTCGGGGCTGCTTTTTGCTATGCAGAAAAGGAGAAAAATGAATATGACACACCATAAATTAGTGATCGCGGAAAAGCCCT
>ENA-UAMP01000764-UAMP01000764.1-human-gut-metagenome-genome-assembly--contig:-NODE-764-length-12681-cov-4.921353_pt1 | contig 12681 bp, 10 predicted proteins | sample MGYA00243285_ERZ654501 | MGnify/ENA primary metagenome ERZ654501 (study PRJEB26926, sample SAMN06164850) | human gut metagenome | biome: ENVO:00009003; feature: ENVO:2100002; material: ENVO:00002003...
TTGCTTTGTCTGTTACGTCAATATCGGTAAATTGTTCCGGAAAAAGCACTTTACCGGCATTCCAGGCATTGATGAGCATTACCTCGAAGTTGGTGTGGTTGTTGTTGTACGGCCACAGGGTATAGATTTGCCGGTCCCGGTAAGCCGTTAACAACCGGTTCAGGCTTTTACGTGTTTTAAAGTCTTCCTGCACGAGCGGCCAGCCGTCGGTATCGACGAAAATTACCTGCGGATTCCAGTCTGCCAGCTGTTCCCAGTCGATATACGTTCCTGTGATGGGAGATATGTAGGCTGAGTCGATTACGGAGGCTACATTATCGGTTTTTAAAAAATCGAATGCGGCATAGTAAGGATCGGTGGACGTAATGCCTTTTTGTCCTTTGTAGGAAATGCCTCCGACATAAATACGGGGGGATTTGCCGGAAGATTGTGCCCGTTGCCCCAGTTCGGCAATCTGACGATCGGTATAGCGGATCAGGCTGTCTACTTGCCGGGTGGTGCCCAACACTTCGCCTATGGAGCGCAAAGAGTTGTAAAATGTTTGCCGGTTGCGGCCGATGTCTCCGTACTCTATCGTAAATACAGGTATTCCGGTACGTTGCTGTAAGGCATCGGCATCTCCGGCCGTTGTGGTCGACATAAAGATTACATCCGGCCGGGCGGCCATAATCAGTTCCGGATCGCCTCCCATAGATGGGCCGATGATCGGTTTTTGTCTCAATTCCGGGTGGGCGAACAGGTGGGTGAAGCAGTTGTCCCGGGTTTCCTGCTCTTCAACTCCACAGATAAAAGGGGCTCCTCCGGCATAGGTGACCAGACGGATCGCCGAAGCCCGGATACAGACGATTCTTTGAATGGAATCGGGCAGGACAACTTCCCTTTGCAGTGCATCGGTAATGACCCGGCCGGTATTTGGGTGTTTATCGGGCCGTGTACCGCAGGAACCGCAAAGCAGTACGCAAAGAATGTAACAGTATATTTTCATTGTATCGGTTTGAATGAAAATCCGGAAATGTGAATATAAACCGGTTATCGGTGCTGGGAGGTTATTTTCAGATTTCCGGATTTCCGGTTATTGCATTTACCGGTTTATATTGACAGCCAGCTTGATATTCATCAGTCTGCCGGCAGACATATACTCTTTGGTGTTCATGTGCCGGTTGTTGAATATATTGATGATCTCCCCGCTGACGTACAGACGGTGGCGGAAAAGCCATTTGGATAGCTGGGCATCCCATATCGCAAATCCCTTAATGGCAGTGGAGTTGTCTTCGGAGGTATATTGTTTGGATTTATAGCGTCCGCGAAACATGGCATCGACAATACCGCCCGTCCAGAGAATATAGCCTTTGACCTGGTGTTTAGGGGCATATGTCAACAGTTTGTCGTTTAATTCGGGCTGCTCTTTGAAATCTTTGATTTTAGCGTCGTTGTATGAATAATTGAGGTTGATTTTCAGGTTGTTGACAGGAGTGTAGTTTAAGTCGGCTTCTATTCCCTTGACATCCACTTTGGAGATATTCCGGCGTTGGAAAATGTCCCGTTTGCCCCACATTTTTTCTCCGGTGGCGACATAATACAGGAAATCTTTTCCTTTGGCGTAATAAAATGAAGGGGAGAAGGACAGGGTGCCGGTGAGCCGGAAGGTTCCGCCGATTTCGTAATTATCGATCTGTTCGGGTCCGAGGTCGGGGTTGGCAATTTTAGGGCCGACCCACATCCATCCCGAACGGCAGAGATCGTCCAAAATGGAAGCCCGGAATCCCTGGGAATAAGAAATGTAAGCGGATATGGTTTCGGTTGGGTTATAGCGTAAGGCTATCCGGGGGGAGAAATGTTCCCAACGGTTGTTTTTCAATTTCCCGTTGTAGGTGTTAAAGTCGGAGACATTTTCGCCGATGGCCTCGAACCAGCCTTTGTGAAAATAAGCATTGTCGTAGCGTAAAGCCATTTGTAACCAGATTTTCTTGTTCAGAAGACTCAGTTCGTCTTGTGCAAATACGGAGATGATACGGATTGTACCCCGGTTGAGTACCTTATCGGGAGAGGTAACATAATGGTCACCGCCGTCGATGCTGCCGTTTTTGAATTCGCTGCCTATGACCAGGTCGTTGAATTTACCGGACAGTCTGAGGTGCATGATGGCACCCCAGTCGTCACGGTGGGATTTGACATCGAATCGCTGGTAATCCGAGTTTTTCATCCGTTCGTCGAGTTTGAAATAGTCCTGGCGTTGGAAGTAAAGAGCTGCGTTGTAGGAAAATTTACCTTTTTCACCGTAGAAGCGGCCTTGTACCCTGTGGTGGTTGAAGTGACGGTATTCCCCGTCCGGAGCTTGGATTTTTTCACCTTCTCCCCGTTTGTCTTTGTAAAGGTCATAGGCCAGATCGATGTTGAAGAGTGCGGTAGGACTGTATAAGATTTTGGCGTATAAGCCGCCTTCTTTTACAAAGCGGGCTACGCTGTAGTCCGGGTTGGTCCGCAGGCTGTCGGGGACATTGTTAAAACCGTCGCTTTTGTTGTAATAGCCGGAAAGGAAAACGGAAAACTTGTCATTGACCCGGCTTGAAATACCCAGATTGGTTTTCCAGGTGTTCAGGGAGCCGTAACTCCCGGAGGCATTGACAGAGAACGGGGAGAACGGTTTTTTGCTGATGATGTTGATGACTCCTCCCATAGCGTTATTGCCGTAGAGCGAGGAGCCGGGACCTTTGAATACTTCGATCCGCTGGATGTTGTCCATGTGGAGACTGTTCCAGTTGACGCCTCCTTCATCGGACGTATTGATCGGAATGCCGTCGAAAAGTACTAAGGTACGTCCTTGCTCGTCTCCGGCAAGTCCGCGGATACTGACATTGGTGTGCATATTACTGATACCGTCCGAACGGGTGGTATTGACACCGGAGATCATCGTCAGGATGTCGTCGACACTTTGTGCCGGCGTATTCCGGAGAAGTACAGGGCTGACGATACTGATACTTCCCGGACTTTGGGTCACCGGACGTTCTGTGCGGGAACCCGTTACGACGACTTCATGCAGGACCAGGGTTGTATCGACCGTTTCGGTGCGGGCGTATGTCCCAAGATAGAGTCCTGATAAAAGCAGGGCAGATAGAGTTGTTATAAGGCTGTATTTTAGTTGCATTTCACTCGGTTTTATGAATAATAAATAAATTCCGATAACGCTTGAATTTGCTATTCAGAAGCGGTAAAAGCGCAAGCGTGACTTTATTGAAGGTGTTTCAAAGGATATCGAAAATCTCGTGGCGGTCCCAGTCGAGCCAGTATTGTATGGCCAGAGCACGGACATATTGCCAATTGGCTTCTGTATCCGCTCCGTAGGTTTCGACCCCTTTTTTCAGGTCTTCCCGTACACGGCGTTCGTATTCGGGTTTCAGCCGGAGGGTGACTTTTTTATTCTTGAATGTAAAGGTGGCCTCCGGTCGTGTGTCGCCGGCTTTTACTTCGGCAACTGTAATCAGTCCGTGTCCGAGAGTGCCTCCGGTACTGACTTGCAGGCCGTCATTGAGGCAACTTACCGGGGGCCGGTTACCGGCATAAGTGGTGACGTGCATGTCGTCGACGCCGATATCGAAATATTCCCGGGCCCGAATTCCCATTTTCACGCCGACGGTGGCGAATATACCGAGATGTCCGTGTAATTCGTTGGTCAGAACGGCAGCCCGGAATTCACTTAATCCGTAACGTTGAACGGCCCGTCCGATAATCGGCATAATGTCGCGGATATAATAACCTTCATCGAGGGGGAAATGGTAGAATACTTTTCCTTCGGTGTTTTCTGGTCCCTGATAAACAGCCAGTATTTGCTGTTCGATGGGGCGTATTTTCCGGGGAACGTCTATGCTGTACCATTCGATTGCGGGAGAAAGGCTGTCTTTGTTGAAAAGTTGCGGTGAATTGAGTGCCAGTACGGTCAGTTCGTCCCAGATGCGGAGGTGTTCGTCCCGTATTAATTCCCGGAGCGGAGGAATGGCGTGTGTTTCGGCGACTTTCTGAGCATACCGGGAATTTTGGAGATAACCCAGCTCGGTGAGGAATTGCCTGTCTACCGGCGCCGATGCCTGATCGGCAGAGGAGACGAGCAGCATGTTGATCCCGCTGTCCATGACTTTCCGGGCAGCTTCCGGGTCCGTTTCATAATTTATTCCGCTTATGGGACTGGCGCCGCTGTTATACCAAACCAGGCGTTCGATTTTTTCTTTCAGACGGGGATCGGTTGTCAGGGCGTCACTGATATTCGTCAGTGCCCCTAGGCATATCAGGGTTACCGGTTTCTTTTCGTTCCCGATGGTTCTTATCAGCAATTCTTCGGCTGTCAGTTCGGGCATATCGGCGGGCACACTGTCTCCCCACGGAATTGCCCGGGCAATATGCCGCCATTCGGGAGCAGGGGCATGTACTTCCCTGCCTGGGGCGACCGGAATTCCCTGATGGTAAAAATCATTCAGGAGGGCTTTTACTTTCCGGTATCCCTGTTGCGGTGTAAGGGCACCTTCCGAGGTGGTGATCGCCAGTATTTCGATGTCATGGTCCCCCAGCAACATGCAGAGGGTACGTAAATCATCGGCAGCACAGTCGGTATCGACAATTGCGTACATACGGGGTTTCCCGGAATGGGCGAATGCGGTAAGCGTGAGTGATAAGATGATTCCCAATAAAAATAGCTTATGTCTCATGATTCGGATTTTAACGGTTAATGGATAAATGCAAACCTCCGAAGAAGATGGCTCCGGGCATAGGATAGCCGTCTAATATCTGGTATTTTTCCCGGGTGAGGTTTTCCCCTTTGGCAAAGATCGTCATTGCCGGGAACAGTTTGTAGGATACCTTGGCATTCAGCAGGCCATAGTCTTCCTGTCTGGCATTTTTCCCGGTGACCAGATATAAGCCGTTGATGTATTGATAGCCGATGTTAACCTGCCACTTGGGGGTATGGAAGTTGGCATTGACGTAAAGCTGGCGTTCAGGAGCATTCAATACCGGGATTTTCATATAAAGCCATGAATAGTTTCCGCTAAGGCTGAATTTACCGGAAAGGTCGGCTTGCATTGCTACTTCAATCCCTTTGTTTTTGAAGCTGCCTGTATTGACATTCATGGGTTTGTTGTTGATGATTTGGGTTTGAATCAGGTTCTTCCCGTCGGCAATAAAGCCGGAAACTTCCAGGTAAAGGCTGCGTTTGAAAAGATAATGTTCCAGTACTACTTCATAATTGGTCATCTCTTCCGGTTTCAGGTTGGGATTGGCAGGTGCCCACATAAACATTTCGCGGATGGTCGGGTTGCGGAATCCTTTGGAAAAACTGGATTTGATGACGAAATTTTCGGTAGGACGTATAGCTAATCCGATTTGCGGAATCCATTTGTTGCCGTAAGATTTATTGTGCTCTAGGCGGCCTCCGGCATTTAACGTCAGCCGATCCTTGAAAAGATTTTGTTGCATGATGGCATATCCGCCCAGATCGTAGGAGGAGGTATCGACCATGATTTTATCGGGGGCGTGATTCAGAAAGCGGTTCCAGGCTTTACCGCCATATGATTTATAATCGAAACCGAGTGTAACCATATTCCCTTGCCAGGGTCTTACGATTTGGTAGAAGAGTAGTCCATAGGCGTTGTCGCGTGAGCGGTAGCGGTAGTCCAGCGGTTTGCCGCCGGTGGTGTATCCGTCGTTGATATTGTGATCGCCCCAATTGTAGAAAAAAGCCAGGGCTCCGTTCAGGTGCCGGAATTCATTCTCAAGGGATGCCGAAGTCATTCCCCGGAGGACATCTACTGTGTTGTCGAACATGGGTTTCGTGATCATGCCCGGATTTTCCGCTACATAGCCGGCGACGCTGATATCGGCGCGAAACCGGAAGTGTTCGGAGAGGCGTAATCCTGCGTTGGCAAATCCATTGGTAATATGGAATTTCGAGTTTTCCCGATCGCCGTCTGTCCGGTCGTGGTTGACGGAGGCATAGGCATCTACACGACCTTTACGGCCTCCGATATTGGCCATGTATTTCTGGGTGTTGTAACTTCCTCCCATGGCCCGGGCATTCAGTGAAAAACCTTCCCGGTTTTGTTTGCGCGTGATGATATTGATAACGCCTCCCATCGCATTGGTACCGTAAAGAATAGAGGCGGGACCTCTAACAACCTCCACACGCTCGACATCGGAGGCGACATAGGCGTCGGGGAGGGGATGTCCCATTAATCCCATAAATTGAGGATGGCCGTCGATGAGTACCAGCATTTGGGTGTTGGGAGATCCGCCTATGCCGCGGATCGAGATACCTCCGGCTGCTCCGCTGGCTACACCGAATCCGGTGATACCCCGTTCGGAAACGAACAGACCGGGCACCCGTTCGGAAAGTACCGGTAAAAGGGCCGATTCGCTGCTGTTTTCAATTTCATTACGTCCGACGACGGTGATGTTCATCGGGACGTTGTTCCGGTTCACCAGAGTACGGTTTCCGGTAACGACTGCTTCCTGTAATACCAGGGCTGTGTCTGCTTTCTGCTCCTGTCCGTAGCTGGCATTATGGCAAACCCATAACGTCAGCCATATAATAATGGCTGTATATTTCATTGCATATTTGGATTGTGTCGGGAGGCGAACGTTTTAATTGCAGATTTTAGATGAAAAGAATCTGACGACAAATCAGGTTGCCAGATAATTTAAAATTTACAATCTGAAATTTACAATGTATATCGACATTACATTTCGGGCTTCCGGCAATGTTATTTATTTACTTCAAAAGGAACGGTCGAATCGGCTCCAGGGAATTATCTGTACCGGCCTCGGGAGATTTCCCGGGGAGGTAAAAGGGGATTTACCGGTAGGTTTGGGCCGGTACGAAAATAGAAACGGAGTCTTTGTCGGATCGCTTTGATAAAGGAATGCGTTGTTCCGGGGGATGGCGAGAGTAGGATAGCAAGGAAAAAATATACAGCGCTTGTCGTGCAGGGTGATCTGCGATGCGAGAGGCGAGATGGCTTTCCTGCTGATAGTTTCTATCACGCCTCCCCTGGCAATGTTGCCAGACAGGAAAGTCCCGTGTTCCGATAGGTAGATACCCGGTGTTTTCAACAGATACCGGATATGCTGTTGTGTTTTTTTGTCCATTTGCTTTTCGTTTCGTTTATTTTGCTTGTAACGGATTGCCTATCCGTTTGTTTCAAATTACAGGGGATTTCGGATGAAACGGTCATAAATCCGGAGAATGATTCCGGATATTTAATTGAATGTATTTTCTCAATGTTTTACTATTTGCAAGCGGTTTTCTATCGGTAGGTATTTTATGAATCGGAGTAGCGGATGTTTTCCCTGATAATTCTTAGGTTAACGTAGTATAAATAAGTTAATAATCCGGCCGGATTTGTAACAACTTTCGTTTTTCAGCGTAGTTCTCGTGTTAAAGTCGGAGGGAAATAAATTCCTTTCGTTGCTGGAAAAATTATTTTTTAACTATTAAAACCGAAAACTATGCATTTAACACCAAAGGAGATTGACAAGCTAATGCTGTTATCGTTAGGAGCAATCGCTGCACGGCGCAAAGAAAAAGGGTTGAAGCTGAATTATCCCGAAGCTGTCGCTTACATCAGTTCTGCGGCCTTAGAAGGTGCCCGTGAAGGAAAAACATTGGAACAGGTTATGACCGATTCCACGAAAGTATTGACAAAAGACGATGTGATGGAGGGAGTGGCTGACATGATCTCTCTGATTCAGGTCGAAGCAGTTTTTACCGACGGCAGCCGTTTGGTAAGTATTCATCAACCTATTAAATAACAAAGATTATGGCAGATATGAGTAAAGCGGGTGCTCCGAAACAGGCACCGATTACACCGGGTTTTACTCCGAAGCAGCATGTAGGCGTCGGAGGAGAAATATTGAGTGCAGACCCTATCACGTATAATGAAGGGCGGTATACTGCGAAACTGGTCGTTCATAATACCGGTGATCGTCCGATCCAGGTAGGCTCGCATTTCCATTTTTTTGAAGTAAACCGTTATCTGGAGTTCGACCGGGGGAAAGCATTCGGATGTCATTTGAACATACCGGCAACGACGGCTGTCCGGTTTGAGCCGGGCGAAGAGAAAGAGGTAGAAGTTGTTGCTTATTCCGGAAAGCAGTATGTTATGGGATTCAATGGGTTGGTACAAGGATTTACCGGAGATGAAGATGCTCCGACTTATTATCCGAAACGGATTCAGGCCATCGGGAATGCAAAAAATTTGGGTTTTAAAATCATAGATGAAGCAGCCGCTGAAGCTGATCTTCAGAAAAAGAATCAAAAAAAGAAATAATTATGGCAACAATATCAAGACAACAATATAACGACCTTTACGGCCCTACTGTAGGTGATAAAATCCGTTTGGGAGATACCGATCTGTATGTAGAGATTACAAAAGACCTGTGTGTATACGGGGATGAGATAGTTTACGGAGGCGGTAAGACGCTGCGTGACGGGATGGGATTGGCAAATACGACGACAGCCGAAGGAGGTACACTCGATCTGGTGATTACCAATGTGACGATTATCGACCCGATACTGGGAGTTATTAAAGCCGATGTCGGAATTAAAGACGGGAAAATTGCCGGTGTCGGAAAAGCCGGTAATCCGAATACCATGAAAGGTGTGACTCCTGAATTGGTGACGGGTGCCGCTACCGATGCCATTTCGGGCGAACACCTGATTTTGACGGCGGCGGCTATCGACGGGCATGTGCATATGATTGCACCCCAACAGGCCTACCATTGTTTGAGTAACGGGGTGACGACCCTGGTGGGCGGTGGCGTCGGTCCGACTGACGGTACGAACGGTACGACGATTACTTCCGGTACCTGGAATATGAAACGGATGTTGCAGGCGATTGACGGATTACCTGTAAATTACGGTTTTTTGGGGAAAGGAAACTGCTCTGTCCGTAAGCCTTTGGTGGAACAGATGATGGCCGGTGCCTGTGGTTTCAAGATCCATGAGGACTGGGGAAGTACCCCTGCCGCTATCCGGGCAACCATGGGCGTAGCCGATGAATTCGACGTACAGGTGGCCATTCATACGGATACCCTGAATGAAGGCGGTTATGTGGAAGATACGATTGCCGCCATCGACGGACGTACCATTCATACTTATCATACGGAGGGTGCCGGTGGCGGACATGCCCCCGACTTGTTGAAGGTGGCTTCATTGGCCAATGTGCTGCCTTCCTCTACCAACCCGACTTTGCCGTTCGGTATCAATTCGCAGGCCGAGTTGTTCGACATGATTATGGTATGTCACAATCTGAATCCGAAAATCCCTTCTGACGTAGCTTTTGCCGAGAGCCGTGTTCGTCCGGAAACTCAGGCTGCAGAGAACATATTACACGATTTGGGCGTGATCTCTATGGTTTCTTCTGACTCTCAGGCGATGGGGCGTGTGGGTGAAAACTTTATGCGTGCCTTCCAGATGGCCAGCTATATGAAACAGGTGAGAGGTAAATTGGCGGAAGATTCTGCTGAAAATGATAATTTCCGTGTATTGCGTTATCTGGCCAAATTGACGATCAATCCTGCCATTACTTACGGATTTTCTGAAGTATTGGGTTCTATCGAGAAAGGTAAGATGGCCGATCTCGTTTTATGGGAACCGGCTTTCTTCGGAACCAAACCGAAATTAGTGATTAAAGGGGGAATGATCAACTGGGCTAATATGGGAGACCCGAATGCCTCTTTACCGACGCCGCAGCCGGTTTATTATCGCCCGATGTACGGTAGTTTCGGATCAGCCATGCCGAAGAGCTGTATTTCTTTCGTGTCCCGTGTCGCTCATGATGCAGGTATCAAAGAAAAATACGGTTTACAACGCATCGTTTATCCGGTACACGGTTGTCGTCAGATCGGCAAACCGCATATGGTGTATAATGGAAATATGCCGAAGATCGACGTTAATCCCGAGACTTTTGAAGTGTTCATTGACGGACAGCAAGCTTACGTCAAACCGGCACAGAAATTCTCTCTGGGGCAACTTTACTGGTTTAGTTAATTTATTTATCCATTGATGAAGTTGCGCCCGGTTCAAACGGAAATCTTCTGAACAGGTCTATAAGGTCCTTCAAGTCAGGCAATGCTCTTTCGGGAGTATCGGAACCCGGCTTTGGGACTTTATAGACTGACTTTTCCGGTTTTTGGGCCCCTTCTTCTTTAAGATACCTTTTATGAAAATATTTTCTGAGGTCATTGGAAATATGACAACCGACTCTACCTGGGTAGAGAAATTAAAAAACGCTAAAATCGAGTATCTGAATCTGGATCAGTGGACTGCTCAAAAGAGCCGCTTTATTGCCAAAGGTACGGATGGAACGGACTATGCCGTGGCGTTGAAACGTCACAGTCAGATAGAAAACGGTGATATCCTCGAATATGACGCCGCACAAAACAAAGCGGTTGTGATCCGTATCGAATTGAAACCGGTGATGGTCGTTGATTTGCAACAAATTGTACGAAAAAATCCGGAAGAGATCATACGTTTCTGCGTCGAATTGGGACATGCCATCGGGAATCAGCATTGGCCGGCAATAGTGAAGGGGACGACTTTATATATACCGTTGACGGTAGATAAAAAAGTAATGACCAGTGTGATGGATACTCACCATTTTGAAGATATTACCTATGAATTTCAATCCGGCCTGGAAGTGATTCCTTTTCTGGCACCGCACGAAATCCGGAAGCTTTTCGGCGGGAGTTCACAAGATATTACCCATCACCACGAGCACGTCCATGACCACGGGATTACCCATGATCATGAGCATAGCCATGACCACGGGCACGATCACGGGCATGTACATCCGGAACAAGATGCTTCCCGGTATATGCACAAAAATTAAATCATACACTCAAACTACTGAAATCTTACCTTGAAAATATTACGTTATGACAGATGAGATCACCCGATTGATGCGTCTTCTGGAATTTTCGGATTCTGCTTTCCCGGTCGGTACATTTTCGTTTTCAAACGGATTGGAGACTGCGGCATTTGAAGGAATTGTATATGACGCACCGAGTCTGGAAGAATATACCCGTACGGCTCTCCGGCAGACAATTTACAGCGATGCCATTGCTGCTCTGATTGCTTACCGGGCGGCGGCCAGCGGCAATTACGAGATGATACGGGAAGCCGACCGCCAGATTATTTTATGCAAGATGAATGCGGAGGCGCGCCTGATGCTTACCCGTATGGGGAAAAAAATGGCGGAAATCTGTACGCAGATTGCCGGTAACCGGTTGATGAGCGATTGGTTGGAAGATATCCGCGAGGAAAAGACGCCGGGCACTTATCCGGTGGCTCAGGCCATTTATTTCCAGCAAAACGGTTTAACCGAAGCGGATTTGTTTGTGGCCATCGAATACGGAGCCATCAATATGATACTTAATGCAGCTTTGCGTTGTGTAAAAGTATCTCATTATGAAACACAAAGCATTCTTTACCGGCTTTGTACGGAGGCTGCCGCCGATTTCAGGATCGTGAAGGAACTGAATTTCGAAGATATGCAGGCTTTTGCTCCTGAAATGGATATCGTCGCTTCGTTACATGAGAAAGGAAAGATGAGAATGTTTATGAACTGAGTCTGTTGACTTGTTTAATGGCTTTATTCTGTCTTGAACAGAGGTGATTAAAGTTTTTAAATGTGTCATTATAATTTTTAGCTTACTTAAAATCTTAAAAACTGAATTTATGAGCAATACATGCAGAATTGGTGTCGGTGGCCCGGTAGGATCCGGTAAAACAGCCCTGATAGAAGCCATTACCCCTTATTTTTTGAAATTAGGATTGCAGGTTTTAATTATTACCAACGATATAGTTACCACAGAGGACGCTAAACACGTCCGGAAAATGCTGAAAGGATATCTGGCCGAAGAGCGGATTATCGGCGTTGAGACAGGGGCTTGTCCGCATACGGCTGTCCGGGAAGATCCCTCGATGAATATTGCTGCCGTAGAAGAAATGGAAGCTAAGTTTCCGGATAGCGACGTCGTATTGATCGAGTCGGGCGGGGATAACCTGACATTGACATTTAGTCCGGCATTGGTAGACTTTTTTATTTATGTCATCGATGTTGCTGCCGGCGATAAGATTCCGCGTAAGGACGGCCCCGGTATTTCTTATTCGGATATTCTGGTGATCAATAAAACGGACCTTGCTCCTTATGTACACGCTGACCTGGAAGTGATGCGCAGGGATTCGGAGCTGATGCGGCCGGGCAAACCGTTTGTTTTTACCAATTGTATGACCGGTGAGGGGATTAAGGAACTGGTTGCTCTGATCCGGGATATGGCACTTTTCGACCGTGTTTCGAAAAAAGAAGTGGAGGAAATGAAGGTATGAACGATTATGCAAAATGTCGGGAAGTAAGTTCTTATCTGACCCCTACCAAAGCCATGCGGATGGGGGCGCCGGGAAAATTCGGCTTGCTGGATCTGGTGTTTGAATTGGATAAGGACAAGAAGTCCATCATGAGGCATTGGGACAGACGCGCTCCTCTCATCGTACAGCAGGAGTTGTATTTTGATGAGGGAATGCCCGAAATGCCCTGTGTATACATCTTGTCGGCAGGAGGGCCGAATGTGGACGGAGACCGGTACGAAAACCGGTTTACCTGTCTCTTATACACATCTCCGAGCCCACGAGACTCC
>ENA-UAMP01000767-UAMP01000767.1-human-gut-metagenome-genome-assembly--contig:-NODE-767-length-12666-cov-4.894140_pt1 | contig 12666 bp, 9 predicted proteins | sample MGYA00243285_ERZ654501 | MGnify/ENA primary metagenome ERZ654501 (study PRJEB26926, sample SAMN06164850) | human gut metagenome | biome: ENVO:00009003; feature: ENVO:2100002; material: ENVO:00002003...
CGGCGTGCCCAGCTCTCTCTCCCAGAAGCGCACGTCGTCATCAAACAGCTGCGGATCATATGCAGTTTCTGACGCAGTGATGATAAACGGAATTCCAAAAAGCGTTACAATCCGATCGCCGTGATAGTGGCCAATGAACCACCCGGCAATGTCAAAGCCGTATTGCTTCCGGCACTGGTCGAGCGCGGAAAAGATCTGATTGCCGTTGACGATGTCGTTCTTTTCGAGTGCAGTTTTCTCATCGAACAGCAATGCAGAAAACGGCGCGTCATGCGAGAATAGCATCACCGTCCAGTCCGCCGGCAAAACCAGCACCTCGTTTTGCAGCCACTGGATTTGTTCTTCCTCGTATCCGAAGATCATGACCGAACCGCCGCCGCGGTGCTCGTAATAATACGAGCAAACAAACACAAGGCGAACCTTTTCTTTTGCAATATCTACATAATAATAGGGCTTCTGCGCCGGACGGCAGACACCCTGCTCCGCGTCCAGAAAGCCGATGGCCTCCGGCCAGAGCCGCGCGGAATACGGCCCGCTGCATGCGTCGTGATTGCCCTGCACCGGGAAGAAGCGTCCGCTCGAAACAGTGGGCCGGAACAGCGCGAGCTGCTGCCGCAGCAGAAGCTTTGCGTACCGTCTGCCGATCTCACCGGCGAGGAAATCACCCAGATGGACGCAGCAGTCAAAATGTACCGCCTGATCGACTGCGGAGATGTTCTCAATGGTAGCCGGGACGGAATTGTCCAGATGCGAGTCCGCAACCAGCGCAATGTTTAAATCCCCATTGCAGGACAGCACGTCCTGGATTGTATGTGCTGCTTCGTATTCATAGCATTGATTGATCATATCGAATCCCTCAACAAGGCCGGATCGGCGGCAATTGTGCACGCCGTATCCATTTCTCACATTTCAGCCGGTATTTTTGTATCAATTAAACGATAGCACGTCATTTATCGACCTGTCAAATGGGCATAGTGCCAAAAAAGGGTCTGTTTGCGCCATGACAATTATGTATTGTTTTTTATGAGATATTTTGTGTATGAATTGGCAATCATGCGCAATGTTTGTAAGTCGGAGCATACATATTACTATTGTCTCATGTGTGTCTATGCGCGGTTAGGTTTGACGCTTACGTTCCTGCGAAGCTCTATCCTTATGTAAAAAGCAAGACGCAAACTCAAATGCATGAGTTTGCGTCTTGCTTTTGCCCGTACCGACTGTACCCCCATGACACATTGTGTACCTAGGGTGTATCTGAAAACAGCGCTTAGATGTGCAAAATGCTGAAAGCGACGCAGATCGCGGCGACCATAACAAAAGCAAGGAAGGAGTCGTCACGCTTGTCATAGCGTGTCTCAGCACGGCGAAATTCCTTGAGGCGATTGAAGAAACGCTCTATTACATTCCGCCGTTTATACGTCTCTTTATCAAACGGCCACGGCTGCTTTGTGTTCACTTTCGGTGGGATCGTATAGCGGGCGGACTGGTCATGCAGATAGGTTCGGATCTCTCTTGTGCCATAGGCTTTATCGGCAAGAATAAGCGTCTTCGTCAGCATACTTCTGCGGAACAGAAATCACTTTAAACACTGCCATGCTTCTGCCTCCCAATTCAAAAAAGCGTTACGAGCATCTTTGTCATGAATCTCATGCACAATAAGATTGTGACGACAAAGCTGAGCGGAGATTTTCTGAATGCGTATCTTCAATATTTCAGCCTCCATATCTGCCCGAAGGGCGCGTTCACGAATCAATTCGCTCAGAGAACAACCGGCAGCCTTTGCTTCAGCACGAAGCCGCTGAGCATCTTCTGTTATATATCTAATTGTAATTGCCTCTGATGTTTTTATTTGATTATCCATGTTACAATCTCCTATTTATGTTTTTTGCGTACCTTGTACGCTTCCGCCAGAGGAAGTGTTTTGTATGACACTTCCTCTGAGTCCTAATATTCTGTTCTGTCATGATTAAACTTTAACACGCATTTTTTCACATGATAGGAGATCATTATTTTTTACAAAGCATAGAACACCTTGATAATGCGCAGCCGAGCATGGTTCGCGTAAATTATCATAAGGGATGTGTCCGATATGTCTAAAACAAGAAAAGATAGAGAGGGAAATATTCGCCTGCGCGCCGACGGCAGATGGGAAGTCCGCGTTACAATCGGGATCGACTATGCAACCGGCGAGGAACGAAGAATTTCCCGCTATGCAAAAACACAGGAGGAAGCAATCAAACTGCTTCACGAGCTTTCCTTTATTCGCGATCATACACCGAATAATTTTCAGTCTGTAACTGTGAGCGAATGGCTTCCGTTCTGTCTGGAAACTTATATGCGGCCGACGCTGAAGCAGTCGACCTACCTGAGCTATGAAAGCTACATCCGTGTCCATTTGAATCCTGCTTTGGGAAATATACAGTTGAAGGAGCTGACACCGAGAATTTTGCAGCAATATTATAATTACAAAGCAGAAACAGAAAAGCTGAGTCCAAAAACAATCGTAAACCTCAATCTGTTTCTGCATAAGGCATTGAGTTTCGCCGTTGCGGAGGGATATATCAACAGTAATCCCGCAGATGGTGTGAATCTTCCGAGAGGAAGCAAGCCGCAGATCGTAATATTGACAAGAGACGAACAGGCCCGCCTGATGCAGTGCAGCTATCAGCACCGCTACGGCGTGTTTGTCCGTCTCGTTCTTTTTACCGGCCTGCGGCTTGGGGAATTGCTTGGCCTGCGCTGGGAGGATATTGATTTCCGCGCCGGTATTCTGCATGTCCGCCGGACGCTGAACCGGCTGAACAAGATGAAGCGGCCCCTGCAGCCCGGAGAGCCCACAACGGAAATCGTGATCCAGACCCCGAAAAGTCAGAATTCCATTCGTGCGATTCCGCTTCTGCCTGTCGTCCTTCAGGAGCTGCAGGGCTGGCAGTATGTTCAGCAGAAGGATGCGGAGCTTGCCGGAGATCAGTACAATGCAAGCGGCTATATTGTAACAAATCCGCTTGGGGGAATAATTGAACCTCGTACATTCAAGGATTATTACAATCAGATCCTGCAGGCGAGCGGGCTTCGCCACTTCACCTTCCATGCGCTTCGTCACACGTTCGCCTCCAGAGCAATGGAACAGGGCATGGACCCGAAAACATTGTCTGAAATCATGGGCCACTACTCCGTATCCTTCACGCTGGACACCTATGCACATGTACTGGATGGGCGCAAGCAGGAAGCCGTAGCCCTTCTCGGAGATCTTTTTACCGCGCAGCCGCAGAGCGCAGTGTATCCGTTGGTCGTTACAACGGAGGATGATGGCCTTCTTCTGTTTGACCTGATCGATTTCCCGGATATAAACGCAGAAGCGTTCAACATAGCCGAGGGAATCGCCAGCATCAAAGAGCAGGCGCAGGAAGCCATTCTGACGCTCCCGGTTCCGCCGGTCCCTACACCTGTCGAGCATATTCTGTTAACTGCAAATCAGTTTATCGTGCAAATCGACGTATAACAAACGACCCCTGCTGCAGAATTTCTGCAGCAGGGCAACTTGTCAAAGAACCCTCTGCTTTCAGGAAACGAAAGCGGGGGTTCTTTTGTAATTTGGAGAAAAATAAGCGAAAACGAAAGTACAAATGGAGTTTTTCCAACTCCATACCGCCAGTTTTTTGAGATTCATGGCAGCAAATTTAAGCCTGACCCATCGTGTGACAGCGGCCAGGCCTCGGTGGTGTGTATAACGCATCGCGTGTCTTTCCTTCGCGTCCACAAAGACCCGTTCGATCGTTTCCTTGCGCTGTGCGTAAATTTCTTTCGCACGATCCGTTTTTCGTATCTGCTCCACTAGATCCAGATACTCCTGCCAGATGTGCGTCATATGGACTTTCTGCCCCTTTTCATTTGCACCGCATTTCGCTTTGCACGGTCAGCTTCTGCACTGCTCCGGCGTGCTTCGGTAGGTCCGCTTTCCATCCCGGTCCGTCGTAGTGTGCCGCAGGATCCCGCCCCGTGGGCAGGTATAGGTGTCATTCGCCGGATCGTAGGTATATTCCCAAGGCTTGTATCTGTCCTGCCGCCCGGTGTATCTTGTATACGGAAGCACCGGGACGCTCCCGTCCTCTAGCGTTTTCTTTGCAATCCACGGGGTCTTGTAGCCCGCGTCCATTGTGACGAACTTTACTTCATTGAATTTCCTTGTGACTTCATCATACACAGCATCCCATGCCACGCTGTCGTGGACGTTTCCTGCCGTTACCTCCACACCGAGAACAAACCAGCTTTTGTCGCAGACTGTATGTGCCTCATACGCAAACTGCCGTTCATGCTCTCCTTTTACGAACATTCCGCAGTCCGGATCTGTTGTGGAGACCGTCTTTTCTGCCGTTTCTCCGCCGCCGGGATTCTGCGGATTGTTGTTGTCATCGTCCTCGATCGGCTTCTTCCCCAGCTTTTCGCGCTCTGCATTGACCTCCCGGCGAAGCTCACCGGAGTAGATCTTCGCTGCCTTTCTGACCTGCTCCTTCTGGAACTTCTTCTTATTGGCACTGGCCTTGATGTGCGTACCGTCGATGAAGACCATGCTCGGATCGACCATCCGGTTATTGAGCGCCTTGTTGAGAATATGTTCAAAAATTTCGCTGATCACTTCATCCGGGAAGCGCTTGCAGAAGGCGTAGCTCACCGTTGCGAAGTGCGGGATCTGCTCCAGCAGCCCATATCCAAGGAACCAGCGGTACGCGACGTTCACCTGTATTTCCCGGTACGTCTGCCGCAGCGACGCGATCCCGAACAGGTGCTGGATCAGCACCATCTTGATCAGTACCACCGGGTCGATCCCCGGACGGCCGTTGTCATGGCAGTAATATGGCGACAGCAACGCATACAGCCACTCGTAATCCATGACCCTTTCGATCTTCCGCAGCAGATGATCCTCCGGTACCAGCGCCTCCAGATCCACGATCACCGGCTCACGCCGTGCATCTTTCCTTCGTTCTTCCATTTCCGCACCTCGCTTTTTTCTCTATTATACCAGATTTCAAGACGCTTTTGCGGGGTTTTTTGACAGACTGACGCCGGACGCATGAAATTCATGCGTCCGGCGTTTTTCTGGTTCTTCAGCGCATCATCGTCTCCAGCAGCGAATAGGCAAACATCCATGCCATCTCCCGGCTGGGATGGTTGATGCCGTTGGCGAGCAGCGCCGTGGTATCCACGCCGTTTTGGCTGAGCAGCTTCCATTTGGCATAGCAGTCGCACACCGCAGCGCGCTGCCGTGTGCAGACCTCTCTGGCCGCGTCCAGATAGCGTTCGAGCCTGCCGTCCAGCTGGATCTTCAGCGTATCCTCCGCCACGGCGCGGATCTCCGGTACCGTCAGCTTCTCGCTCAGACGCGTGTTCATCATGTTCGGCGTCATGAAAATGATCTCCGAGCCTGCCTCCTTCAGTTTTGTAAAAATTCCGTCCAGCGCCGATGCGTATTCCTCCTGCGTCTCATCGCCGCGGCACGCATCATTCAGCCCAAAGCACACCACCGTCAGATCGGGATGATATGCCAGAACGTCGCGTTCCAGCCGCTGCAGTCCCGACGGCGCGTTGTCGCCGCTGATGCCGGCGTTGATAAACTGGACCGGCACGCCCGGATACAGCAGCGCAAACAGCTTCCGCACATCGGCGGCATAGCCGCTCTCCGGCTCAAACACGGTCTGCACCGCGCCCTCGCTCGTCAGATATACCTCAAAGCAGCCCTGCGTTACGCTGTCGCCGAGAAACGCGATGGCGACCGGCGGCGCAAAGAGATCTGCCTGCTTGGCCCGGATTTTTTTCAGGATGTTCATCTGTGTTCGTCTCCTTCTGATCCTGCCGTCCGTCCTTTGCCCCCAGGGGATCCGGACGGACGGCTTTCTCTATTTCAGATGCCGCTTTCGGTACTCCTTCGGCGTAAAGCCGGTCACCTTTTTGAACGTTTTGAAGAAATACTTCTCGTCCTGATAGCCCACGTGCTCGGCTATCTCATACGTTTTAAACTTGCCGCGCTCCAAAAGCACCTTTGCCGTTTCCACGCGCATGGACGTCAGATACGAGACAAACGGCTTTCCGAAAATGCGCTTAAACAGGTCGCTCGTATAGCTGGGGTTAAAATGCAGAAAGTCCGCCAGCTGCTCCAGCGAGATATCCTCGCGATAATGCTCACGCAAGTACTTGTCGATCACCTCGCGCAGATTTTCCTCGGGACTTGCGCTCGTGCTTTTCTTCTGCAGCTCCAAAATGCCCGTGCCGCACAGCAGAAGCTGTTCCAGCACCTGCTCCGCCGTCAGAAGGCGCGTCAGCGCGTCATGCGCCGCGGCGGCCTGCGGGCAGCCGTCCCACGGCAGCTTCAGCGCCGCCATCTGTCGGTTCATCTGCTCCCACGCCGCGCGCTTGAGGCAGCGCGGGTTCCCCTCCGGATACGCCTTCAGAAGGTCCTGCCAATAGTCGCGCAGGAGCGCGGTCAGGTAGTCCTTCTTTCCGAGCAGGATCGCCGTTGTGATCCGTTCGGCGTAGGCGCGGTTAAACTGCTCCGCCTCCTTTTGCTCCGGCCGGTCGTCAAAGGCCGCGCCCTCGCGGAGCGCGCCGTCATAGAAATAGCTCTGTATCGCGTCGTCCGCACGCCGGAGCGCCTGGCACAGGCGCTGCATGCCCTGCACGCCGTCCGCCTTTGCCGAAAGCTCCTGCGCGTAAAGAAGATAGCCTCCCGCGCCCCAGATCTCGTCCGCCGCGCGCCGGACGGAGCCGGCGGCGCTTTTTTCTTCCAATATCGTCAGCCGGCCATCCGCGTCCAACTGCTGCGCATACGGCGCGCGTTCCGTCAGCCGGACGCGCCACTGCGTCTCGCAGATCTCCCGCTCGCCCGGGACGGCCAGCATGAACAGCGTACACTCCGCTGCGCCGGATAAAAACTGCTGTTCGTCCTCGCCGCCGCTTCCGGTGCGCTGCGCATCCTGCCGCACCCCCGGCGCAATGCTTTCCAGGCAGCGCCGAAGCAGGCGGCTGCGGCTCTGCGTCTTGTCGCGCAGCGAACGCATCTGCCGCCGCTGCATCACATCAGAGATCGCGCGCTCCAGCTTTTCCTCGTCAATGGGCTTGAGCAGATATTCCTCCACGCCGTAGTGGATGGCTTTCTGCGCATAGGAAAAATTGTCAAAACCGCTGTAGATGATCACCGGCAGCTCCGGCTGCGTCTCGCGCAGCTTTGCAAGCAAATCGAGTCCGTCCTTGCGCGGCATACAGATATCCGTGATCAAAAGATCCGGCTTTTTCTTGCAGCAGAGCCGGTAGGCATCGTCGCCGTCCAGCGCCTCGCCCACGATCTCGATGGGAAAGCGGACGGATCGCAGCGCGCTTTTCAGCACGACCAGCACGAATTTTTCGTCGTCTGCAATGACAACTCTCATGAGTCCGCATCCTCCTGTTCCGCTTTTTTCATCCGCAGCCGCAGCGCGCTGTCAGCCCCCGGCTTCTGCATCACGGCCGGGAATTCGATCTCTGCCGTGGTTCCGACGCCGACCTCGCTGAAGATCCTGACGCCGTATTTGTCGCCGTAATTCAGCTTCAGACGGCTGTTGACGTTATAGATCCCGATGCTGACACGGCCGTTTCGCGGCTGGCCGGGCTGGAACGGCTCTTTGAGATCCGCGTTGATCTTTTCCAGCGCGTCCGCAGCGATGCCGCAGCCGTTGTCGACGATCCGGAGCCGTGCCGCGCCGTCCTGTACCTGCCCGCTGATGCAGATCTCGCAGTCCGCCCTCTTTTCCGTAAAGCCGTGCAGCACTGCGTTTTCCACGATCGGCTGAAGCGTAAACTTCGGCATGGACAGCGCGCGCATCTGCTCCGGGATCTCCATTGTCAACCGGATCTTGTCGTCAAAGCGATAGTCCATGATCCGGATGTAATTTGTCACGTGCTGAAGCTCCATCTGAAGCGACGTGCTGCCGTCCGCGCCGTACATATTGTAGCGCATGAACTCGGAGATATTCTTGACGATGTCGGCCACCTTTTCGTTATGCTCCGACAGCGCGATGCCGCGCATCGTCTCAAACGTGTTATAAAGAAAATGCGGGTTGATCTGCTGCTGCAGCACCTCAAGCTGCGCCTCTTTCTGCATCAGCTGCGCAGAATAGACCTTCTGGATCAGCTCTTCAATGCTGCTTGCCATGTCGTTGAAGGTCTGGCCGAGGTAGCGGAACTCGTCGTTTGACTCCGTCTCCACCTTTACGGCGTAGCGTCCCTCCTTCACCTGCTGCATGGCCGAGACCAGCTCGCCGAGCGGCCGGAACGTCCTGTGCGAGAACACGATCAGGAAGCACACCGCCGCAAGCAGCACGCACAGCACCAGCACTGTCATGATCGACTGGAGCTGCGCCATGTCACGCATCAGATACTTCATCTCGCACACATAGTCATATCGCCAGCCGGTCTTCGCTGAGACGCACGTAATGCGGATGATCTCCTCGCCGTCCGCCGTAAACACCCGCGTCTGCGCCGTTCCTGCGGGCGGGATCTCGTCCGCGCCCATATCACGGTAGGGATCGTCCGACTGGGTGGCGTAGATCCGGTTGCCCTGCTCGTCGCCGATGAAGATCGCGCCCTGCTGCAGATTGCTCTTGCCGTTGCCGCCATAGATCGTCTCAGCCAGAATGCTGTAGGGGATCTCAACAAGCGCCACGCCGTAGCTCTGCCGGTCATAGATGTTCACAATGCTGCGCGCAATGCCGATGGTCGTGTTTTCCTCGCCCCCGTGCCGGTCGAGAAAAATCACATACGCCCCCTGACGCGCCAGCGCGTCCTGGTACCAGCTCTCCTGCTCCAGCAGTTCCAGGCCGATGCCCGAGCGGTTTCGCAGGTAAAACTCGTTTCCGTAATTGTCAAAGACGTAAATACTGCGGATGTTGTCGTAAATACTCATGATCGTGACGAAGATGTTCTCCACGTCCTGCCGGTAATTGAGCTTTTCATCCGACGGCGCGCTGTGATATTCCTGCAGGATCTCAGAAAGCTGCGCGTTGACCGAAAGCTGGGCGTTGAGCTGGATCGACGTTTCCAGCTTGTTGTCGATGGCCGACGAAAGCTGCAGCAGATACTGCTCCATATACTCCGAGACCCGGTTCTGGATATTCTGCTTGGCCACGCGATAGGTGATCACGCTCACCGCCATCAGCGACAGCGCAATGAGCGGGATCACCACCAGCAGCAGCTTCTGCTCCAGCGGAAAACGGATTTCACTTTGCTTTCTTTTCAACATGGATCATTCCCTCCGGCGTAGGGACGCTGCCATAGCAGCCGTCCATACGCCGCGCGGCGTCCGCCGTCCGGGCAAAGCCCGGCTTGACCGGCCGCACGCCAAGGCCATAGGCATAGTAGAAGTAGACCGGCATCGCCGACCAGCCGTGGCAGAGGCTGCCTGCCTGGTCGAACGCATCCGCGCCGTCCTCCGTCTCCCAGAACGACGTTGCCCCCGCATAGAGCATTCTGCCCCAGATACGCGCAATATCCGCAAACACCCAGTCGAAATAGTCTTCCTGTCGTGTCAGAAGCGCCTCGTATTTGAACCGGATCATGCTGAGCGTACACGGGACCCAGTCGTTTTTGCCCGCAGCCAGCACCGGCAGGAGCCGCTCGCGCTCCGCCTGCCCGGCAGTGCCCGACAAGACGGCCAGCGCCTGCACAAGCTCGCTCTGCGCGCCGTCTTCCGCATGGAATGCGCCGTCCGTTTCATGCGCAAACGTGCGGTAGCTGCCGCTCTCTGCATCCCAGAACATGGCATGGCACGCCCGGCGCGCCTCCGCGCAGCCGCTGTGCAGCATGGCTGCGTCCCCGCGTTCGCCAAGTTCTTCGGCAAGCTCGGCCGCCGCGTCCAGAAACAGCAGGAAGAACATCTGATACGGCGCGTCAATGCGCGGTGCGAGCAGCTCGCTGCGGTAGATCGGTTCGCCCGACAGCAGGTCGTTCCACTCGTAAAAGCTCCAGTATTTTGTCTCGACCGGCACCGGCAGCAGCCCGTCCCTGCATTCACGCAGGCGGCACTGCGCCGCCAGACGGATGCTTGGCCAGAGCGCACGCACGAGTTCCCGGTCGCCGCTGTAACGCAGATAGTCGCGCACGCCAAGCACCCACATGAACGTGAAATACGGAATGGTGACGACCTCTTTGCCGGGCGTATGCAGCTCCAGAAAGCCGTCTGCCTGCATGCCGCGCGCAAGCATCCGCAGCGACGCCGCCGCAAACGCATATTCGCCGAAGCAGTAATAGCCGCACACCGCCTGATTGAGCGAGTCCATGGCATAAAGCGCCTGTTCGCGCCACGGGCAGTCTTCATAGTGCTCATGCATGCAAAGCCGCAGCGTATGTACCGCCGTGCGATAGATCTGCATATGCAGCCGGTCGCTGCAATAAAATTCGCCGCGCTCCGTTACCGGATAGTCAAGCGGGCGCACGCCCGCGTAAAGGCACTGCGCCGTTCCGCCGTTCAGCGGATGCAGATGCACCTCCAGACATCGCATGCCGATGCGCTGAAAATCGTGGCGGAAGCAGTGCGTTCCCGCGCCGAAGGTCACGGCAGTCTGGAACATGCGGCTTCCGATGTGACTGCGTACACGCAGATCGTCCAGATGCTCGCCCCAGCCAAGCTCCACGCGGCAGCCCGCCGCGGACGAGACCTCGATCTCCAGCAGCCCGCTCGATTCCTCGCCGCAGTCCCAGATCTCATAGCGGTCTGCGCCGGCGTCGAGCTGCACGTTCTTTCCCCGTGCCGACAAAAACGCCGACTCAAACGGTTCCCGGTCGCCCGGCAGCAGATAGCCGTGCGCGCAGACCGCAGCACGTTTGCGCCCGGAGAGCACCTGACGCGCGATCGGGCGCGGCGCATAGCGCCGTCCGTCCGTCGTAAGTTCCGCCGCCGGCGCATAGCGCTGCGGCTCGGCCGTCTGGTCATAGTACCAGACCATGCCGGTCTGGTTTGTCGGGACCTTGCCCGCACGATAGGCCGTATCCGCGCGGCAGAGCGTCTGCGCGCCGCTGGCTACCGCACACGCGCCTTCGCCGCGCATGACGGCGAAGATCACGTATGCGCGCCCCGCCGTGTAGCAGTTGCTGGATACGCCCTGATACCACACCTCGATCTCAAGCGTGTTTTCGCCCCTGACCGCCGCGGCGGAAAGGTCGAACGTCTCATACCAGCTGGTGTCGTCCGTTCCGTCGTAGAACGCGAAGCCGATCCGTTCGCCGTTCAGGCACACCCGCGCGCGGCTGTCGCAGCTGAGCTGCAGGCTGAGCGCACCGTCTCCGTCCCACGTAAATTTCTGCAAAAACTGCACATACCGGTTCGGCTGGCTGCCGTCCGGCAGCCAGACCGGCTTTGCCTCGCGGCAGGGAAATCCATATTCTGTCTGCATTTTCCTGTTCTCCATCGGTCACTCTTCCTTTTTGTAAATCTCCGTCCATGTCTGATCCAGCCTGTCCAGCGCATCGTCAATGCTCCCGCCGGTCGAGATCTCCTCCACGGTCTTCAGGAATACCATCTGCATCCCGCTCGGCCAGTTCACATCCAGGAACGGATAGCTGTCGGTGATGCCCGAGATCAGCGTTTCCAGCACCGGATCACATCCGGCGTCAAACCCGGTTTTTACCGGCAAATTGCTGGTCTCCTGCAAAAACTGACGGTAAACATCGTCGTTTGTCAGGAAGAAATTCAAAAAGTCGATCGCCGTCTCCTTGTGTGCGCTCTGCTCACTCACGGCCAGCATGCCGCCGACCGACGACGGGATCCAGTTGACGCCGTCGCTCGACGCGGGGAGAATGAACAATCCGAAATTGCAGCCGGCATTCATGCTCCGGATCATCGACACACCCCAGGAGCCCATGACCATCATGGCCGCGCGGCCGTCCGCAAACGCGCGCAGCTGCTGGTCGTATGTCGTCTGCAGGAAGTTTTCCGTCACATAGCCGCTGTCGATCAGCGTTTTCAGCATTTCGAACGTCTTTTTCCACTCCGCGCCGTCAAAATGCCGCGTCCCGTCGGCCATTTCGCGGTCAAAGTCCGGGTTTTCCCGGTAGATCGTCGTGGCCGAGAGCGCATACGGGATCAGGCTCTGGATCCATGCGTCCTTATAGCAGACGGAGAGGGGCGTAATGCCCTCGTCCTTCAGCTTCCGGCATACGTCAAGAAACTCCTGCCAGGTGGTGGGCACCGGGAGGTCATACTGCGCAAAAATATCCGCATTGTAAAATGTACAGATATAGGTCAGATCGGTCGGCGCGGCATAGATGCTGCCCGCAAGGCTGCCGGTCTCCGCGTCTGACTCCCGCACATTTTCAAGACACGGCTGTCCGCTCAAGTCGGCAAGGTAGCCCGCCCGCGCCAATGGCAGCGCCTGCGCATAGCCCGGATGCACGCCGATGAGATCGGGGCAGTCCTGCACGGCGATGCGCGCGTCAAGCGTGGAGTTATAGTTTTCCGAGTTTAAAAACTCGCTTTTGATCTTCACGTTGGGATGCGCCTTTTCATACGCGGCGATCACGTGGCCATAGGCCTCCTCCGCCTCGCCCTGATAGTGGAAAAGGTGCAGGACGATCTGTTCCTGCTCCTGCGTCTGCTCCGTGCCGTACTCGGGCGCGGCGGCGCTGCACGCCGCCAGCATCAGA
>ENA-UAMP01000778-UAMP01000778.1-human-gut-metagenome-genome-assembly--contig:-NODE-778-length-12553-cov-4.185070_pt1 | contig 12553 bp, 12 predicted proteins | sample MGYA00243285_ERZ654501 | MGnify/ENA primary metagenome ERZ654501 (study PRJEB26926, sample SAMN06164850) | human gut metagenome | biome: ENVO:00009003; feature: ENVO:2100002; material: ENVO:00002003...
CCTTATACGACTTACATTATTCCAATAGCATCATTCATCATAGCTGTGATCATCGGTCTTTCCATACGGGGTAAGGCATGCCGTATCGAGCGGGACTATACCAGAACGTCCGCCGATATCACATCTGTCAGAAGAGTCAGTAAAAGAACCCATATCAACTATGAATACCGCGACCAATCCGGAGTATTGCACAATGGTTTTCTCTCCGTCCGCGGTCTAACAAATTACAACTCCATGTCGTCCATCGCAATATATTACAACCCGAATAATCCATCCGCATCTTATACAGAAAGAACTATAAACAGCGACAAAAATGCACCATTCATCTATGGTGGTGCTGTTCTGCTTGGAACTCTGGTATTTTTATGGAGAAGACGCTGATTTCTCAGCGTCCTTTTTTATTACACCCTGATGAGATCCTTTGCAACCTCACCGGCTATGATAAGCCCTGCGACTGATGGCACAAATGCCACGCTGCCTGGGATGTCTCTGCGCTCTGTACATTTGTGTTCTGCTCCCGGCGGACAAATGCAGTTGTCTCTGCAGCTTATCGCCATATCTTCGATCGGCCTTGTCGGAATCTCTTCAGAGTATACGACCTTGAGCTTCTTGACGCCCCTCTTCTTCAGCTCTCTTCTCATAACCTTCGCGAGCGGGCACACTTTTGTCTTGTATATATCTGCAACCTTGAACTGGCTTCCGTCAAGCTTGTTTCCCGCACCCATGCTGCTGATGATCGGGATATTCTTCTCCTTGCACTTCATGACAAGAGCGATCTTGGCTGTCACGGTGTCCACCGCGTCGACTACGTAGTCGTAGCTGTCCCAAGGGAAGTCATCCGCATTTTCCGGAAGGAAGAAACATTTGTGTACCTCAACCTCCACATTTGGATTGATGTCAAGCATCCTGTCCCTCATAACATCGGTCTTATACTTTCCAACTGTGCTCCTTGTCGCTATGATCTGTCTGTTGAGATTGGTCAGACACACCTTGTCGTCATCTATCAGGTCAAATGCTCCGACTCCGCTTCTGACCAGCGCCTCGCATACATAGCCGCCAACTCCGCCTATTCCAAATACTGCTACCTTAGAGCCTGCCAGCTTGTCCATGGCTTCCTTGCCAAATAGCAGCTCTGTTCTCGAAAACTGTGTTAACATTTCTTATTCTCCTACTATGATATATATCCCACTACAACTATATACAAAATAAGTTTTTTTTCAACTGAAATCTTATTGCCCCTTCGGGGGACGGAGGTACCTGACCCCTTTTGAGGTTTTCACAAAAATTAAAGCCTTTTTGCTCCAAAAGGGGACGGAGGTACCTGTCCCCTCCGTCCCTGATTTATATTGAGTACATGTATCCGATTCGGTCACTGTACTCCCGTGTAAGATCGGCGATGGTTTTGTTATCAAGCACATTGTTGATGGCAGATTCAAGGTCATCCCACACCTCTCCGATGACATCGTTCATAACCATGTTGGTGTCGCCATCCTCATCAACTCGGTTATCGATCGGTGATATCCTGCCCTCAATCGCCCTTAGCACCATCCCAACCGTGATCTCCTCCGCTGGCATGTTCAGACGGTATCCGCCCCTCGGGCCTCTCACGCTCCTTAAATATCCTGCCTTTAGCAGAGAAGATGTAACCTGCTCAAGATATTTGTCAGACAATCCACATCTTCTGGCTACGGCTTTGACAGTAACCGTGCTGCCACTGTTTATCGATATATCTACCATGAGTCTCAATGCATATTGTCCCTTTGATGATATTAACATTTTTCCGCCTCCTGTTCATTGTTATATTTTACCTATAGAATTACTATGAATTGGTTTTATTTTTTTTGGCAGGGAGAAAACAGGTATGCCTTTACATTCCATGCTTTATCTCCATGCCAATTACTTCCCAATTATTCTATTTATTTTTTATGAGTATATTTCTATATCGTCAATCATATATGCTGATCAGCTGTTTCAATTATTCTTATTTTTTAACCCATTCAGGTATTCCTCAACATAATGGATAACTGCTGCACCATCTCCAACGGCTGTCGCCACCTGACGAACCGCCTTGGTCCTCACATCGCCCGCAGCAAATATTCCCTGTGTGCTGGTCCGTCCGGTCTCGCCCGCTACAACGTAACCAGCGTCATCAAGTTCCACGATGTCACCGAGAAAATCTGTGATTGGGCTTGTGCCTATGGCGATAAATACACCGGCTACCGGAAGTGTGAAATCGTGATCGGCCTGTCCATCCACTGCTGTCGGTGTCTTCACAACAACCTTGAGCTCCAGCTTGCCCGACGTTCCGCCTATCTCTGTCACCTGCGCAAATGGGTGAAATTCTATATTCTCAGTCTCAAGCACCTGCGCACCAAGTATTTTCTCGCCTCTGAACTTATCTCTTCTATGGATCAGATGCACCTTGCTGCACATCTTTGACAGATACAGGGCATCCTCAAGGGCTATGTTGCCTCCGCCCACAACTGCGACTTCCTTGTTTCTAAAAAACGCTCCGTCACATGTGGCACAGTAAGAAACACCTGCCCCCGTGAATTCCTCCTCACCGGGAACGTCAAGCTTTCTGTGCTTTGCACCCGTGGCTATCAGAACCGCCTTTGTCTCTATGCTGCTGCCATCCTCCAGGCTGACCTTCTTGTGAGCGCCGTGATCCTCGATGGCTGTCACTTCTCTGTCATCAAATTCCACGTCAAATGTATCCGCATGTTCTCTGAACTTCATACCCATGTCAAAGCCACTTATGCCCGGCAGACCAAGGTAGTTGTCAACCTGCTCTGTATTCACGATCTGCCCGCCGGAGAACGCCTCTTTCTCCAGTACCACCACGTCCATCATCGCCCTCTTGGCGTAGACTGCGGCGGACAGACCCGCAGGGCCGCTGCCCACAATAACCAAATCTCTCATAGTTCCTCCTTGTTTTTCAAAGGGCCGTCTTTATGTGTTCATGATGCTCCCAGTTACGCACGACTCCGTCACCTTGTCTTAGCTCCTGAATTGAACATCAGCCCATCAAAAGTCGCCTTCGGCGAGGACTGACGCTACATGTCAAGTTTTCACAGAAAACTTGACACATTATCTGCATTCGCTCCCGCCCCCTATAAGGGCAGGGGGGCTCCCGCTCAGCAAGGAGCGACAAGCTTCCGTCGTCTATGTGCTACCCGCCTGGGAGCATCATGAACATATAAAGACTTACACTTTGAAAACCGTTACTTTTATTGTGTTTTTCAAAACTACTTTTTAATACTTGTCTTATTATTCTTGCAATATAAAAATTTAAAGATACTTCTAATGAGACATCGTCTGACTTATTTAAGTCCCTTTAATTCTCTTTATATGCCTTTATTAATTCACAGGTTTTGGATACGTCTTCCTTGCTGTGTGCGTAGGACACGAACATTGCCTCAAACTGTGATGGTGCAAGGTAGATTCCGTTGTCCAGCATGTATGAGAAATATTTTGCATACCTTGCGGTGTCGCTGGATATCGATGTGTCCATGTCTACCACTTCCTGTTCTGTGAAGAATACACTCATCAGTGAGCCTATCTGGTTGACGTGGACTGCTCCGCCAAATGTGCTTCTAACTGTGTCGGCTATCTGCCTTGTGCTCTTTTCTATCGCCGGATATATTGTATCCTTTTCCTTCTGGAGTATGCGGAGCGTTGTGAGTCCGGCTGTCATGGCTATCGGATTGCCCGACAGAGTTCCCGCCTGATATACTCCGCCGAGTGGTGCCACCATGCTCATGACATCGCGGCGTCCGCCGTATGCTCCCACCGGCATTCCGCCTCCAACTATCTTGCCAAGTGTTGTGAGATCAGGCTTTACCCCGAAGTATTCCTGGGCACCGCCAAGGCTGAGTCTGAAACCTGTGATGACCTCATCAAATATAAGAAGTGCGCCGTACTCATTTGTTATGTTCCTGAGGAACTGAAGGAATCCATCATGCGGTGGGACAACTCCCATATTTGCGGCAACCGGCTCGACCACGATTGCCGCAATGTCTTTGCCCTCCGCCTCAAATAACTTCTTTACGCTGTCCTCGTTGTTATACTCTGCTATGAGTGTATGCTGTGTATACGACTTTGGAACTCCCAGACTGTCCGGAACTGACTGTGTGAGTGCCGCCGAGCCTGCCTTGACCAGAAGTCCATCACTGTGTCCGTGATAGCAGCCGCGGAACTTTACAATCTTATCTCTGCCTGTAAATCCCCTCGCCACTCTGAGGGCACTCATCACCGCCTCTGTTCCAGAGTTGACCATTCGTGTCAGCTCCATTGACGGCATGAGCTCATTTATCAGCTCTGCGATCTCGAGCTCTTTCCTTGTCGGTGCGCCAAATGTAAGTCCGTCATCACAAGCAGCCTTCACCGCATCTATGACTCTGTCATCGGCATGCCCAAGGATTCCCGGCCCCCAGGAACAAACATAATCCACGTAGGAATTACCATCCTCGTCAAATATATGTGAACCTTTTGCTTTCTTCATAAATACAGGTGTCCGTCCCACCGAGCCAAATGCCCTGACCGGTGAATTGACGCCACCCGGAATTACCTTCTGTGATTTTTCAAATAGATCCTGTGAATTTGTCATTGCTATTCTTCTTTCTATAATTTATCGTCCTGTCAGTCTACCTTCTTCTAAGTGTCAATGTCGCATTCTCCTCATCTTTGGTAACGCCTCTCTCTCCTCCGTCGAGTGGGGCAGATCGTCGGAATCATTCCGAAATATGACTCCGTCATATTGATTCCGACTCAAGCCAGTGTGCAACATCTATGGCGTGATAGGTTATTATAATCCCTGCTCCGGCACGCTTCATGGCTGTCATGTTTTCCATGACGATCCTCTTCTCGTCTATCCAGCCATTTGCCGCAGCTGCCTTGACCATGGAGTACTCGCCGCTGACATTGTACACCGCTATCGGATAGTCTGTGTGGTTTCTCACGTCCTTGACTACATCCAGATAAGCAAGTGCCGGCTTGACCATGATTATGTCTGCGCCCTCGGCAATATCCGCCTCGCACTCTCTCAGAGCCTCCCTGCCATTTGCGGGATCCATCTGGTATGTCCTTCTGTCTCCAAACTGTGGTGCAGAATGTGCCGCATCGCGAAATGGTGCATAGTAACCAGATGCAAATTTCGCACTATAGCCCATGATCAGTACATCCGTCAGCCCGTTGTCGTCAAGTGCCTTTCTGATGTAAGCAGTGTGTCCATCCATCATATCCGATGGAGCCACCATGTCCGCGCCGGCCTTTGCAAGGGATACAGCCATCTTGCCCAGATATGGAAGAGTCTCATCGTTGAGTATCTTTCCATCATGTATAATTCCGCAGTGACCGTGTGATGTGTACTCGCACAGACAAATGTCCGCTATGACTATCATGTCCGGATACAGCTCTTTTATCCTCCTGACCGCTTTCTGCATGATTCCCTGGTCGTCGTACGCGCTGCTGCCCACCTCATCCTTGTGAGCCGGTATGCCGAACAGGAGAACCGCGCTGATTCCGGCATCCGCCACTCTGTGAAGCTCCTCCTCAAATGTGTCGAGTGAATACTGGTATATCCCCGGCATGGAGTCTACCGGATTCTTGATTCTCGTACCCTCCGCCACAAACATCGGATATACAAGATCCTCCTTGTTAACTCTGTTCTCTCTAACCATATTTCTGATGGCCTCGCTGCCGCGAAGTCTTCTGAGTCTTATCATATTATTGCCTCTTTTCTCTACATACATGTTCTCTCTATTATTCAAAAGGGGACGGAGGTACCTGTCCCCTTTACGAAACGGATAGTGGGGACGGAGGTACCTGTCCCCCACTGCTGATGCTACTTGCGGGTATAGAATTCGCCGATGGCTGATATAAGATGCTCTATATCACCAACCTCCGGAACTATATCCGCATGATAACCAGCCTTCTCCAAAGCCTTTTCGGTCACATTTCCAAGTGCGGCTATGCGGATGTTTTTCATTAGACTATGCTCTCTCAAACTGTAATCGATATGGACTCCACAAGGATCGGCGCTGTTCAATGTCTGACCTATATCAGATCCATTTTCCTCTACGTCAAGGGCCTCAAAAAATCCCCTGACACCTGACGCGCTGACAAATGTGATCACATCCAGATCCTTCAGATACTGTATGCTCTCCATTCTGCGGCCAACCACATCATATACCGGAATCTCCTCGTATGTTACGCCGCCCTGATCAAGTATATCAAGCATTGTCTCACTGCCCTGAACGGCTCTCGGAAGGAGAAGTTTCTCTCCGTCATTCATCACATTTGCAAGTCCCCTGGCAAGGGCGCTTGTGGTGTACTCGTCCGGCACATAATCCGCTATGTATCCCTCAGATTTTAGCGCATCTCTTGTTCCGGCACCGACCACCGCAAATTTCAGATGAGCCAGTTTTCTGACATCTATATTCCACTCCCTGAGCCATTTGAAAAACAGGGTTATGGTGTTCTGACTGGTAAATGCCAGCCAGTTGTAATCTTCTATATGTTCCAGAGCCACTCGCAGCCTGTTCTTCTCCTCTGTCTGCTCCACACTCATATCCACTATGCTGTAGGACTGACCGCCAAGCGCGTCTATGGCAACTCTCATCTTCTCGCGAAGTTTTGGCGTTCCAACAAGTCCAACGTGGACATTCTGGAGTGGCCCTCTGTTCGGTGCAGTAAAATCCAATGCTGCATTTTCGCCCACGACTATAATAGCGGGGGATTCCAGCTTTGCATCGTTCACCTTGTCCGCAATAGTCTGTATATCGCCACGAACTATCTGCTGTCCAGGCATGGTTCCCTTGGAAATAACCGCGACCGGAGTATTCTCCGCCGCACCGGTCTGAATAAGTCTCCCCATGATCTGTGGAAGCCTGTTCAATCCCATGAGGAACACGCTTGTCCCTTCCTGATTTCTGATATAATCATAGTCATTTGAAACACCTTCATCAGATCTGTGTATGTCCGACCGCTTATGTCCTGTTATCACATGAAAGCTTCTGCTCGTTCCACGGTGGGTCACTGGTATGCCACACACCTCCGGCACAGCCACCGCCGATGTGATTCCCGGAATGACCTGAAACGGAATTCCTGCGCAAAGGAGAGTTGTCACTTCCTCTCCACCTCTTCCAAATACGAACGGATCCCCACCTTTGAGACGCACCACCATGCCTCCTTTAAGTCCTTCCTCGACAAGGATATCATTTATCTCTGACTGTTTCTTGTAGTGGCTGCCTGCCTGCTTGCCGACATATATTCTGCGACATTCCGGTTTCACCATCTCCAGGAGCTGGTAGGTGCCAAGCCTGTCATATATGATCGTATCGCACTGTTTTATAAATTCTAGTCCCTTCACCGTGATAAGTCCCGGATCGCCAGGGCCTGCGCCTATCAAATATACCATTTTATTCTCCCTTGCGCCGTTTGAGTTGTATGGATGTCTCTCGGCTACGTACAGCTCAAACGGCTTACGTATCAATAAAATTCGTTTTACATTTTTTAAATTTATCTGTTATGTGTTACACTATTTTATTAAATCCTCTACTAGCTGTTCCCAGTCTGCGATGTTTCCCTCTACCATCTTTCTGCGTATATGGATTTTCGCTGTTTTCTCTTTATCTGAAGTTATTGAGTGTTCTTTTATTGTCTTTTGACTGGCTGCTTTATTGCTTGAATTCAAAGATTTCTTTGGGTCTATTTCTGTTTTAGCATGAATTTCATCTGCTTTCATCAGACTAAGTTTCATGTGTTTGCCTTTCAGCTCTGAGTATACCCCTATCGGCTCATGGCAGCCGGCGTTCAAACGGCTTAAGACCGCACGCTCGTATGTGAGCTGTGTGTATGCCTCTGTGTCATTTATCTCCCTGACCATATCATATACTTGTCCTGAGGTTCGGGTCTCCATTGCTATGATTCCCTGGCACGCTGCCGGGAGCATGGACTCCGTGCTGAGATATCGAAATGTAAGTTTATCTTTTTGCACTTCCAAGCACTCTGGGCTAACTTCAAGCACTCCCAACCGCTCAAGTCCCGCTGCTGCAAGTATGATGGCATCATACTCGCCGCCCTCCAATTTTTGTATACGGGTGCCGACATTTCCTCTTAAATTTTTGCACACTGCGTTCGGATACATCTCCATTATCTGATACTGCCTTCTCAGGCTGCTGGTTCCTACCACAAAAGTATCATTATTCTCAAACTTTCTGCCAACCTTATATATCAGAACGTCCTGTGGGCATGCCCTCGGAAGTGTACCCGCTATCGTAAGTCCATCCATGATCTCCATCGGCATATCCTTGGCACTATGCACCGCTATATCTATATTCCCCTGAAGGATCGCATCCTCAAATTCTTCCACAAATACAGCCTTACCACCAAATTCCAAAAGTGCCCGGCTAGTATCTCTGTCACCGCGAGTGCTCATAGTTACCATCTGAAAGTCCACCTGCGGAAATCTTTTCATAAGTGCATCTATCACAAGTTCAGTCTGGGCAAGAGCAAGCTTGCTGCCGCGGGTTCCGACTCTGACTATTTTATTTTTGCACTGTCCATCATCAACTCTCATCTAACAGACTCCTAACCATTTGCTGAAATGCTTTCTTTCTCTCTTCCTCGCCGTCTATCTGAGCTTTGACCTGCTCCCGGAGCTCGCCCATACGCTCTGCTATATCGCCATAATTCCTGCCTAAATGGCTCTCTATGTTTCTCTTGATCATGCCCGCCAGCACCGGGCTCTGTCCTCCGGTGGAAACGCTTATGACAACCTCTTTATCCTTTATGATCGCCGGAAAATAAAATCCGCAATCCGATTTCACATCAACCACATTTACAAGTATGCGCTGCTGCCTGCACAGCTCCGCCATATCGTGGTTGACCTTCTCGTCGTCCGTCGCCATTATGACGACAAATGCACCATCAATATCCTGGGGCTGCACACACCTTTTTATAAGCGTAAGGCGTGCAGGATGTTCCGCCAGCTCCAAAAGCTCCGGACAAAACTCTGGGGACACCACCGTGACCACCGCACCGAATTCCAGCATGCTGCACACTTTTCTGTACGCCACGGTTCCGCCTCCTGCGATCAGACACCTCTCATTATCCAGTTCTATCATAAATGGGAAATACGACATCGCTACCTCTAATCTATTATTGAATCTCTATTTAAAATCACCCAAAAGTTTTTCCAATTATCTGACAAGACCCTTGTCAGCCGATAATACTGTCCAGCATTTTCGCAAATGCCTCATACTCAAGCTGTCCTTTGAGTTTATATACCATCTTTGCGCCATCTATAGTCTTAAGTTTAGCCATAACATCTCCGTGTTCCCTGTTGAACCTTGAAAATGCAATATTCTTCATGATCTCGTCAACCTGCGCCAGGAGCCACGGCTCCAGCTCCGTGAGCGTCCTAACCTTGCTCTCATTATTCTCCCTAGAGAGCATTCGTATATAATCAATATCCTGCAGTGTGCATCCATCTATATCTGCTATATCCGGATCCATATCCTTCGGCATGGCAAGATCCAAAAACAATCTTTTCTTCGGCTGCGACTTCAGAGAATTTGCAAGCTCATCACTCACAAACGTATAATGCGGGCTGGCGGTTGCGCTGATGACTACATCCGCCCAGGCAGCCAGCTCATATCTTCTGCTATAATCCTCTATCCTTATCTGCTGATGCCTGCCAAATATCTCATCTGCACTGTGATGACTCCTGCTGGTGCCAATTATATCTATATCTGGAGCAAGATCTGCGATATCTTTGACAACTATACTGCCTATCTTGCCCGTGGCTCCCACAACAAGAATATTACCGGCACAGGTATTTTCAGCATGTACCTCATCATCACAGCCGGTCCTTGCATTTTCGGCATTTGCATTTTCCCCATGGTCACCATTTTTTATAAAGCTCACTGCCTCCCGTGCTGACAATGTTCCAATGGATACCGGCAGCCTCGTGGTATCACTCTCCGATGCAATCACCTTTGCCGCGGCAAGTGCTCCTTGAAATGCTATGTTAAGCTCGCCGTCACAGGTCCCAAACTCCTTCGCCATAAGATATGCCATCTTCACCTGATGTATGATCTCCACCTCTCCGAGAACCATTGAATCCATACCACATGTCACTCTGCACAGATGAAACGCACACTGGAACCCATCATAATTCATGCTGTATTTTCTTACAAGACTTACTGATACACTCCTGTCCTTTGCCAGCAGCATTTCCACCTGTTCAAGCAGACCATCTCTCGTCCCATAAAGCTCTCTGTCACGCATTTCCTCTGTTCTCACATACCCACACGTCTCTCTCTTATCAGTAAAATATATCTCCATCCTATTGCAGGTCGACAACACGACACATCCACCCACCACAGCCTTAAGGTGCTCGGTGAACTGTCTCTGTCCTTTTGTCGTAAATGCAAATTTCTCCCTGACATCAGCCGGTGCATTCTTATGATTTATACTTATACAAAACATTTCTTTCGTAACTCCAATTTATAATCTCAGATTTGATTATACGCCTTATGCATACCCTGGGCAAGTAGGGGGACGGAGGTACCTGACCCCTTCTACGAAACGGATAGTGGGGACGGAGGTACCTGTCCCCGTTTGACCTAAAATGGGGACGGAGGTACCTGTCCCCTTCGTCCCCGGTGAATCTACTCTATCACAAGTTCTTCTATCGTTACATTCTTTTCCTCGTCTATGTTGAAGGCTTTGAGTACCGGATCATCAATCTCCATAAGAGAGAGTATCAGGTAATTCACCTTGGAATCATATGCGAGTCTCTTGTCCTCCTCCGAAGGTCTTGATGGCGACTCCGGATGAGAATGGAAGTTGCCAAGAAGTTCATAGCCATTTGCACGCATATCCTTTACTGCCGCAAGCTGCTCCCTTGGATCCATAGAAAAATGCTCGTTGCTGGCGTCAATATTTGTCAGGAGATACACCTTCTTGATGTACTTCTTATCTCCCTCTTTGACACCACCGATCAGACCACAGGACTCATTTGGCAGTCCTTCCTTGCAGTGTGCAAGAATCTTCTCGTAATCAGACTTTGTCATGTACAACATATTCCGTCCTCCTTATTATCAAGCTTTGAGCAGACGCATGAAAAGGCGCTTCGCGCGGCGTCTGCGTGCTTCATAAGGAATCTCCCGCAAGCGGGTCCTCCTTATGAATATTATTTTCCATCGCACTCTACCTGCTCGTAGTCGATGAGCTTGGTGATGGTTGGATTTGGTCCACATACAGCACAGCCACAGCCCTTCTTGTGAGGAAGCTTTACTGTGTGGAACTCCATCTTAAGTGCATCAAATGTAAGGAGTCTTCCTGTCAGAAGATCGCCAACTCCGATGAGATATTTGATTGCCTCCATAGCCTGAAGACTTCCAATGACACCACCCATGGCACCAATTACACCGGCCTGCTTACATGTAGGAACCGCATCCTTTGGAGGTGGATCCTTGAATACACATCTGTAACATGGTCCCTCATCTGGAACATATGTCATGAGCTGACCCTTGAATCTGATGATTCCTGCATGTGAAAATGGTTTCTTGGCCATAACACACGCATCGTTGATAAGGAACTTTGCAGGGAAGTTGTCTGTTCCATCGATGATGAAATCATAATCCTTGATGAGATCCATGATGTTCTCTGATGTAACAAACTCTCTGTATGTGATCACATTTACATCCGGGTTCATGGCGTTCATGGTCTCCTTTGCGGATTTGACCTTTGCCTTGCCCACATCTGCTGTTCCGTGAATGATCTGCCTCTGAAGATTTGACAGATCTACCTCATCGGCATCAACTATACCGATGGTGCCTACTCCGGCTGCTGCCAGATACATAGCAGCTGGTGCTCCAAGTCCGCCTGCGCCGATGATCAGCACCTTGCCATTTAACAATTTTTTCTGTCCCTTCACGCCAACTTCCTGAAGGATAATGTGACGTGAGTAACGCTCCATCTGCTCGTTTGTAAATGCCATTAGAAACTTCCACCTCCCATGAAGTAGAGGAACTCTACTGTATCGCCGTCCTTGAGAGCTGTTGATGCAAATGCGTCTGAGTCAACAAACTCATCATTTACTGTTACTGTGACATAGTCCGGATTCTCAACGTTCTCTGACACGATGATCTGAGCAATTGTTGTTTTCTCTGCTATCTCTTTCTTCTTTCCTGCAATTGTTACTGTCATTTTTCTTTCCTCCTGACGATTCATTTGCCGTGCCCGGCGTTGCCGGACTGACATAAAATGTGATTTTTTACTTTATATTATTTTTTTAACTTCCTCTTCCAGCGCATTTCTCTTCACAAGACCTCGGATGCGGGAAATCTCCTCACCACCCTTGAAGAAGAGTATGGTTGGTGATGCCATCACTGCGTACTTCTCAGAAAGCTCTGCGTCAAAGTTTACATTTACCTTATAAACATTTACCTTGTCCTCGTAGTCATCCTCTATGCCGCCAAGGATTGGTGATAGCTGCTTGCATGGTATGCAGCTGTCCGAATAGAATTCAACTATTACCGGG
>ENA-UAMP01000785-UAMP01000785.1-human-gut-metagenome-genome-assembly--contig:-NODE-785-length-12480-cov-7.632837_pt1 | contig 12480 bp, 4 predicted proteins | sample MGYA00243285_ERZ654501 | MGnify/ENA primary metagenome ERZ654501 (study PRJEB26926, sample SAMN06164850) | human gut metagenome | biome: ENVO:00009003; feature: ENVO:2100002; material: ENVO:00002003...
CGAGATGCTCAGGAGTCTCGTGGGCTCGGAGATGTGTATAAGAGACAGTTATTCTATAAACCGATTCGTTATCAGATTCATTTAATCTAAAATCGTAAATCTAAAATTTAAAATCTATACACGCAGTCCGCACGGCATCAATTTTTTAATGTTATCTTAATCTTACCGTATCCTGTCGAAAGGCGTCCATCAATCGCTTCTCCGCCACCTTTCATCACCGTATTGACAAATTTCAACCCGCTGAAATGCACACTTTGTCCCGTATGGTTTCCGTTGACATCGATAGCATCACAACCGTCGTACCCGCTGATAAAGGAAGAACCGCCACCTCCTCCGGAAGTATATTGCGATCCGCCTCCGTAATAACCGCTTCCGCCTCCTGCAGCACAGGTATTGGCATAAGCTCCGGTACCGAAAGAACCGTAAACGCCGTTATTCACACCGTTGCTTCCTACCTTGTATTGCCCCCCGGCAATCTGACTTCCCCCATAGGAAGTATTATTTACATAGCTTCCACTCCGATTCAACGATGTTCCTCCCGTCAGACCACCGGCATGCCCGGCTGTCGCTGCCGTTCCGCCACAATTGGGCATCGCTCCGCCACCTCCTCCGGCAATCATGATACGACTACGCAATCCCACTGTATTATTCCAGGCTCCTGCCTGTAAACGAATATCCGAAGCACTTCCTCCACGTCCTCCATTATGCCCGCTCCCGGAAAAGGCTCTGCCTCCCCCGTTAAAACCTGTTACAGTAGACATTCCGTTTCCATATTCCCCCACATACAAATAAAAATTCTGCATACCGGAAAATCCCATTTCCCCACTCGTATAACCACCGAATCCTACCGGATTGGACCCTCCACTACCTGCACCGCCGTTGGCTCCCCAACATTCCATTTTATAATCCCCTGTCAAAAGGCAAACGGTCTGATAATTCCCCGTATAATTAAAAATACGTTCCTCTTTCATCTCCTTTTTCCATTCCACATCTGGACAATCTTCACATACAAGCCCCACTGTGATACGGCATATTGTATCCGTTTTTCCGCTCATGATCCCCGTTTCCCGGTCAATCCGATTCCCTCCGACATCGCTGTATATCTTCCACCTCCATACATCCCGCCCTCCCCAGGCGTGAGTCACCGCATATTGATCCCCCGTATTATAAGCAAACACCTCCGTTCCTTCAGGAAAAGGATCAACGGTACGCGGAACAGCCAACACTTCCAGCTTTTGCCGGTATTCACATGCTCCGGCTACCCGTATACGCAATTCTATATTGTATTTTCCGCTGGGAAGCTCGCGGCCTGTCCGGAAATCATCAGTAGATAGCTCATAATGACTCCGGGTCGCGGAAGACGAAAAAGGCTGTAGCTTTTTCCCGTTATCCGCTTCGTACCAATCAAATACCGACGCTAAAGGAGTCGCCACCTCAAAACCGACCGACGCTTTACAGGGAATCAGCGTATCCCTCAACCGACTTACCCGGTATCCATGTCCCACAACCAAACCGACAACTCCACTCTCTCCCATGGCCGAAGAAGAATAGAAAAAACGCTTGTACAAATATTTTCCCACCACCATCGCAGGTGTCTCCTCCTGCAAACCTGTTATTTTAAGATCCCGGCCACTGCCGTTTTTTACATTCCTCCATGTCACTCCGTCATCCCGGCTCATCATCCACGCATACTGATAAACCACACCTTCCCCCAAAGGCAAATCCCCCCGGATCGTATATACCGCTCCGCCGCACACCGTATCGTAAGGAATAATCGTCCCCGACTGACGCCCGCTCTCCAGGGTTAACACGGAAGGAAAAGAAACCGGTTCCTGCGTAATCCCCAACCGTAAACCCACCGTTGCCTTACGATCCGAAAAATCAGAAAAGTAATCCACTGCCATACTACGATCCGAGACCGAAAGACAAGACAAGGGTGACTGAAAATCGCCGCCACGGACGCCGTAAGCCGATACGACACGGGGCCAGTCCGTCTCTACGACCCTCGCATCTCCGTTCTCTTCCACCTCTCCGCTACCGTGAACTCCACGCTTCAACTGACGGCCGTAAACCTCCGCATTACAATAAATCTCGCTCACATTACCGCTTAAATCCGAAATACCCCAAAAAGAAATACCCGTCGTATGACGGTCATCTCCACGCACAAACAAACCTGCACGGACAGGACCGTCCAAAGCATTGTCCACATTCACATTATCTCCGCTGCCATTCACGGATTCACGCTCTGTACCTCCCCACGATATGCCGCTCAACTTTACGGAAGAAGTTCCCTCCCAGGCATACTCGCCACCCAAAGGCAAACCAGGATAATACCCACGGCACATCTTCTCGTATTCCAACTCGCTCAACGGACGAAGACCGCTCCACTCCGCATAACTAAGCAAATCACCGACACTCAGATAATTACAGGATAACGACTGACCGTCAGAAAGACCGTTCGCCAGATCCGAACGGTTCAGATCGCAAGCAAATACATACGGTAAACCATTATTGACAGTACGCTCGTGAAGAACGATTCCGTTACGGTGGGAAGCACGGCTGCGGTCGGCGCCGAAAACATAATCTCCCTCCGAAAGCTTATCCAGATAACCACCGATCGTACGCTCATACTGCGCCGGACGGGGAAGCTGGTTCAGAAAGCTAACATACTGCTCCTGTGTCAGCTCGTATTTCATTGCATAAAAACCACGAACACCGCTCGGATAGGAAGAAGGCAAAGGAAGGGAAAGACCGTCAACCAAAACAGGACCCGAAGTGTAAACAGCCGACAAATCCGTATCCGTCATCGAAACATTCGAGATACGGATATTGTTCCATACCCCAGCATTACGGGCCGCATCCACACGGATCCGGTAGTAACGGTAATCACCGGGACGAGCCACACGCAAAACCTGCTGAACAGGATAAGACTCCGACGATTCGCTCCAGTACTCTGGCCCTCCGTGCCACAAATCATCCCAGGTCTTATTGTCCGCCGAACCTTCCAGATACCACGTCCCGGAAGGACCCGCATTATACATGCTGCCGAATATGCCAGAAACACCGAAATAAAGTATGCGGCGCGAACTCTTGAAGTCGACAGTCCAGTAAGACGGGAAAACGGTACCGCACCAATCGTGACGAGAAGAAGAAGTATAAACACCCTGATTGTAACGGTCTGCAGCACGGTTTGCATGACTCGCTGCACTCTCGCTGCCGTTACCCGAATAACTGAAATTACTGTTCGTTCCGATTATATCGTATTCTGAAGGAAATACCCCGAAGGCAGGCGAAGAAAAACTACCCGAAGAAACACCGTCTCCGGCATAAAAGGGGGAGGTCGGAACATAAACCATCTCCAGACCTTGCAGGCTGTATGGTATATCACCCGACTGCAAAGAAGAGGCTGCGACAGGATATTGGGAATTACCCGAAAGCAACCACCGCAAACGCAGACGCACTTCCGAAGGACCCGAGCCCTCCGTCGTCCGGTAAATCATGAGACCCCGGCCCCCGTTCAGAACCTCACAGGCATACCCCTCTTCCGCCGTATGTGCAGAAGCATCCTCCGACCAGAAGATATGATGCCAGCCCTCGATGGGCTTCGTAAGGAACTTCCCGAAAAGATAAACGGCATCGTTATTGTACAGATTACGCCACGAATTGGACCATTTCAACGTTACTTCAATATCCGCCGAACCTTCGGACACGGACAATAATTTCACGTGATCCAACCGGAGGTTATCGCCAAACACCGAAAAAGAAAGCAAACAAAAAAAGATACAAACCAACTTGCTTGTTTTCATGATCCATTACATTTTTAATTACTTATCAGGGTATTCACATATCATTTCACCCATACGGTCCAGGCATTCCCCTGAACAGCCCCTCCAACATACCCATTCATCGCATACCCACGCTGAGCCGGATCACTATTCCTCGGAGCAAATGCCCAACTATATTTTATTCCCCCGGTCTGATCGTAAGTAAGAGTGTTATTCCAGCCAGAAGTATTATAAAGGCTCGATTCCGGGTCGTGCCCATTGTAATAATTTGCTGTATTCCTATACACTTGGAAATATGTATTTCCTGTTTTCAAATTCAATAAAGTCGGACTCCTGTAATTCAGATTACCGGTAGTATATTTCATTTTACTGTACCCGACAAATGTCGGATCCAAATCTTTTCCGAATGCCGTATAAGTATGAGACGGTATCTGAGAGGTATTCAGTACAAAACTTATTTTCGAAGCTAAAGTCGGATCGTAATCTGCCCGGATTCCCTGATTCCAATCCAAAATCGGATTATTTTCATATTGGGCGACAACAAGCGTCCATCCCCCGCCTTCCGTCACCATATCGCAATACACATCGAAAGGCTCGATCGGACCGTCACGACCGTCCGGATCAATACGGTAAACACCGCTCCCGATATCCCCGCGGTACTCATAACCTCCACCCGGACGACGGTAACCCTCCGCCGAAGGAGCATACGTACCGTCAGCCCAACCACGGTAACTACCGAAATCCTTCACCTTCATCAAATCCTTATCCATCGTATTCACCACATCCAGCGCTATCACCTCGCTCCGCTCACACGCTCCCCCCACATTAATCGTCACCATGATCGTCTTCGTGCCGTAAACCGCATGCGTCGTATCCTCCGTAAAATCCTTGTAACGAGGCAGAAAATAACTCCGGAGAGCACTCTCCTCCGTTGCTCTAAGCTCCTGACCAGTTGCCAGGTAACGCCACGTAAAACGACTCGTATACTGGGTCGTCACCGTTATACCACCACCCTTGCCGTAACCGTCGATCGTATCACGCAAACGGCTGATACGGTAATCAGGGTCCACTACAACAAGCTTGACGATTCCGCTTAACCCGTCACTGTTATCACGGATGACACGACGGCGGTACCAGTAATCACGAACCTCCCCCGCAGACATCCCACGGTTCTCCAATCCGTAAACCTGAAGGTCACGGCCACACTCCCCGTCAAGTAAATCCCAGCTGCGGCCACGGTTCTCACTCTTGTACCAAAGGTAACTGACACTATAATCCCCAGGAGGCTCATTACCCAAAATCTTATAGTCGCTACCACTGCAAACCGTATCGCTCATACTACCCGTCCCGAGAATACGACCGTCCTCCAAAACCAGCTCGCTCTCCAATACCGGTCCGGCAGAACAACTACGACCCAGACGGAAGCTCACTGTCGAATCACGCGCATCGATATCCGTAATATAACGGCTGGCATACTGACGGTTGGAACCGGACAAATCCGTAGGGGAACCTGAACGGAAACTCCCTCCGCGCAATCCGAAACAGGCCGCATCCGTTACCCAACCCCAGCCGTTTACCGTCGATAAACCTGCCAAATCGCCGTTACCGTGCTTCGTCCCCTTAAACTTACGCCCGGCTGCATTCGCATTATAATAAATCTCATTCAGATTACCGCTCAGGTCCTGAACACCCCAGAAACTGCTACCCGAAGACTCCTGACTACCACCGGTACGCGCAAAAATACCCACCCGCAAAGGACCACCGATTCGGTTACCGTAATTCACATTACCGCTGCTCACACTCTCATTCGTCTTACCACCCTCAGACAAACTCCCGGGGGCCTGTGCTACCGTCGTACCCCAAGAACACTCGAAAGGCTCCGGTACATAAGGATAGGGGGCGCGGCAAAGACGCTCGTACTCCAACTCTGTAAGGGGACGCAAACCAACCCAGGATGCATAGGCAAGCATATCGCTTACCGTCAGGTAATTGCAAGCCAGAGGCAAGCCGTCCCCATCCAGGGAAACAGGTGTTTCCGGATCGAGATCACAGGCAAAACTTACCGTATCGCCCGTTACATTACGCGTACTGATTACGATTCCGTTGCGGTTGGAAGCATGTTTACGGTCACCGCCGAAAACATAATCACGGGCTGAAAAACTACGGAGACGTTCGCCGACCGTACGGTTTTCCCGTTCACGGGCCCCTATCATATTCAGAAAGCCGCAGTACTGATCCTGCGACATCTCGTATTTCATCACATAAAACGCACTATAACCGTTCGGGTAGTCACTGCCCAGAACCGTCTCCGAGGAAGGCCACGTCTCCCCGTCATCCAGACCGTTCAGACCACGCAATCCCCCAAGGAGCGTCGTGCTCGTATCGATCAGAAAGGTATTGTCATAGTCACGGGAAAGGTCGTGCTCCGTCATCGAGACTGACTTGATCACAGGAGATTTACCCCCAGGCATATCGCTGCGCGATACCTCGATACGGTACATACGGTAATTGCCCGGATTCGTCACTTTGACTGCTTTCGTGCCCGGATAAACTCGTTCCAGGCTCGTCACCCAGTCACTGCCCGTACCCGTATAAATGGGTTCCGTACCCCAGCTACCGGGAACATCGTCGTTAGCAGCCCAGAGCTTCCATTTAGCTGGAACCCGGCCGGGAATAGACTCGATGCTCAGGTAACGGACCGTCGGACCCTTACCGTAAGGATCACCGGGCCAGCCCGTCTCCGTTCCGTCCGGACGCTTACGGAAATCGATCGTCCAGGTTAGTGTGCTCTCGCTCGGATGACCCACCCAAGCGTTCGTCTCGCTGTTCGTAAGGTCGTTCACACGGTTAGCCGCAAGGTAAGGCGATACCGGACTGTTAGGGTTCGTCTCTATGTAATAGCACGTATCTACAAGGTCCCAGGACCGGGGAATAAAAACTTCAGGACGGTAAAAAGTACGCGAAGACTGCGTACCGTCAGTATACGCCTTGTCTCCCAAACGGAAAGCACCACGCGGAATATAAACCATCTCGATGCCCGTACAGGCCAGGATGATCTGACCCATTCCTACCGTTCCAGGCTGTACCTTACCACCGGTTGTCGAAAGATCCCACTTCAGAACGACGTTCGTGCGGGAAATTCCCGTTCCGGCCTTACTCCGGTATATGAATACACCCACATTACGGCCCGCCGTCTGGCCCGGAGCTACGTCGCAGACAAAACCGTTGTCTGCACTGTTGCCCTCGTCCGAAATGCAAAGCGGATACCAGATCTCCGGACTAGCGTTCATAAACTTATACCGCAGCGTAACATAAACGGCATCATGGTTATAACTGTCACGCCATGAATTTTCCCACTCCAGCGTAAAATATACGCTCACGATGTCCCCCTCTATACCGCTTTGCGGAGTCTTGACCGTTCCCACAATACGTACGTTATTGCCCTCACTCAGCAAGGCAAAAAAACACAAACAAATGGAAACGATATATCTTTTCATAAACTATCTGATATAAAACCAAAAACGTCCGCTGCGATTCGTCGATAAAGCCGCCGTATTTCCATGAGATGCATAAGCTCCACCTCCGTAACTCACCAGCCCGATACCAACAGAACTATCATGAGTCCAGGCATTACTCGTCCCCGTTTCACTGGTTTGGTTGGCAATAATACCGTATCTGACCCCACCCCCTCCTGTAATAGCAAAACCCGACTGCGGATTTCCCCGCTGCCAGGAGCCTCCCAGTAAAACATCCAAATTATAATTTGCAATAACACTATAAATATCCTGCTTATTCAAATAAGTCAAATTAGAAAACAAAGCAATACAATTTGCCCGGCTTATCGTCTCAAAAAAATCCATACTTTTCTGGTTGGCATCCATTGTCATACGCGCAAAAGTCTGCTTTACGGGACAGTATAAAAATGCCTTGTTTTTTACATCCACATTCGCATTTATATCGAACACCCGCTCATTCAATAAAGTATTATTTGTCCAATATCCACTACTATATCTGAATGTCGTACTTCCCGGAGCCCCCATCATCACCAACATCCACCCACCGTTATCCGTCACCATATCGCAATACACATCGAAAGGCTCGATCGGACCGTCACGACCGTCCGGATCAATACGGTAAACACCGCTCCCGATATCCCCGCGGTACTCATAACCTCCACCCGGACGACGGTAACCCTCCGCCGAAGGAGCATACGTACCGTCAGCCCAACCACGGTAACTACCGAAATCCTTCACCTTCATCAAATCCTTATCCATCGTATTCACCACATCCAGCGCTATCACCTCGCTCCGCTCACACGCTCCCCCCACATTAATCGTCACCATGATCGTCTTCGTGCCGTAAACCGCATGCGTCGTATCCTCCGTAAAATCCTTGTAACGAGGCAGAAAATAACTCCGGAGAGCACTCTCCTCCGTTGCTCTAAGCTCCTGACCAGTTGCCAGGTAACGCCACGTAAAACGACTCGTATACTGGGTCGTCACCGTTATACCACCACCCTTGCCGTAACCGTCGATCGTATCACGCAAACGGCTGATACGGTAATCAGGGTCCACTACAACAAGCTTGACGATTCCGCTTAACCCGTCACTGTTATCACGGATGACACGACGGCGGTACCAGTAATCACGAACCTCCCCCGCAGACATCCCACGGTTCTCCAATCCGTAAACCTGAAGGTCACGGCCACACTCCCCGTCAAGTAAATCCCAGCTGCGGCCACGGTTCTCACTCTTGTACCAAAGGTAACTGACACTATAATCCCCAGGAGGCTCATTACCCAAAATCTTATAGTCGCTACCACTGCAAACCGTATCGCTCATACTACCCGTCCCGAGAATACGACCGTCCTCCAAAACCAGCTCGCTCTCCAATACCGGTCCGGCAGAACAACTACGACCCAGACGGAAGCTCACTGTCGAATCACGCGCATCGATATCCGTAATATAACGGCTGGCATACTGACGGTTGGAACCGGACAAATCCGTAGGGGAACCTGAACGGAAACTCCCTCCGCGCAATCCGAAACAGGCCGCATCCGTTACCCAACCCCAGCCGTTTACCGTCGATAAACCTGCCAAATCGCCGTTACCGTGCTTCGTCCCCTTAAACTTACGCCCGGCTGCATTCGCATTATAATAAATCTCATTCAGATTACCGCTCAGGTCCTGAACACCCCAGAAACTGCTACCCGAAGACTCCTGACTACCACCGGTACGCGCAAAAATACCCACCCGCAAAGGACCACCGATTCGGTTACCGTAATTCACATTACCGCTGCTCACACTCTCATTCGTCTTACCACCCTCAGACAAACTCCCGGGGGCCTGTGCTACCGTCGTACCCCAAGAACACTCGAAAGGCTCCGGTACATAAGGATAGGGGGCGCGGCAAAGACGCTCGTACTCCAACTCTGTAAGGGGACGCAAACCAACCCAGGATGCATAGGCAAGCATATCGCTTACCGTCAGGTAATTGCAAGCCAGAGGCAAGCCGTCCCCATCCAGGGAAACAGGTGTTTCCGGATCGAGATCACAGGCAAAACTTACCGTATCGCCCGTTACATTACGCGTACTGATTACGATTCCGTTGCGGTTGGAAGCATGTTTACGGTCACCGCCGAAAACATAATCACGGGCTGAAAAACTACGGAGACGTTCGCCGACCGTACGGTTTTCCCGTTCACGGGCCCCTATCATATTCAGAAAGCCGCAGTACTGATCCTGCGACATCTCGTATTTCATCACATAAAACGCACTATAACCGTTCGGGTAGTCACTGCCCAGAACCGTCTCCGAGGAAGGCCACGTCTCCCCGTCATCCAGACCGTTCAGACCACGCAATCCCCCAAGGAGCGTCGTGCTCGTATCGATCAGAAAGGTATTGTCATAGTCACGGGAAAGGTCGTGCTCCGTCATCGAGACTGACTTGATCACAGGAGATTTACCCCCAGGCATATCGCTGCGCGATACCTCGATACGGTACATACGGTAATTGCCCGGATTCGTCACTTTGACTGCTTTCGTGCCCGGATAAACTCGTTCCAGGCTCGTCACCCAGTCACTGCCCGTACCCGTATAAATGGGTTCCGTACCCCAGCTACCGGGAACATCGTCGTTAGCAGCCCAGAGCTTCCATTTAGCTGGAACCCGGCCGGGAATAGACTCGATGCTCAGGTAACGGACCGTCGGACCCTTACCGTAAGGATCACCGGGCCAGCCCGTCTCCGTTCCGTCCGGACGCTTACGGAAATCGATCGTCCAGGTTAGTGTGCTCTCGCTCGGATGACCCACCCAAGCGTTCGTCTCGCTGTTCGTAAGGTCGTTCACACGGTTAGCCGCAAGGTAAGGCGATACCGGACTGTTAGGGTTCGTCTCTATGTAATAGCACGTATCTACAAGGTCCCAGGACCGGGGAATAAAAACTTCAGGACGGTAAAAAGTACGCGAAGACTGCGTACCGTCAGTATACGCCTTGTCTCCCAAACGGAAAGCACCACGCGGAATATAAACCATCTCGATGCCCGTACAGGCCAGGATGATCTGACCCATTCCTACCGTTCCAGGCTGTACCTTACCACCGGTTGTCGAAAGATCCCACTTCAGAACGACGTTCGTGCGGGAAATTCCCGTTCCGGCCTTACTCCGGTATATGAATACACCCACATTACGGCCCGCCGTCTGGCCCGGAGCTACGTCGCAGACAAAACCGTTGTCTGCACTGTTGCCCTCGTCCGAAATGCAAAGCGGATACCAGATCTCCGGACTAGCGTTCATAAACTTATACCGCAGCGTAACATAAACGGCATCATGGTTATAACTGTCACGCCATGAATTTTCCCACTCCAGCGTAAAATATACGCTCACGATGTCCCCCTCTATACCGCTTTGCGGAGTCTTGACCGTTCCCACAATACGTACGTTATTGCCCTCACTCAGCAAGGCAAAAAAACACAAGCAAATGGAAACGATATATCTCATAATTAATTTCTTACAATAGAAACCAAGCCCATATAAACACCCCCCTGTCCATCTGTAAATTTATAGACATAGGTCCCTGCCGGTAATATCTTCCCATTATCTGTCGTACCGTTCCACTCGTTCATATAAGGAGCCGCCTTATATAAACTTTGCTGATCCCGGTTAAAAATTTCCAACGTATTCTCCGGTGCCTGCCACAAACCGGAAATTTCCCAATTATCGTTGTATCCGTCTCCATTCGGCGTAAAGGCTACCGGGAATAAATAAGTTTCCCGTTCCCGGAATACAGCAGTAACCTGAGCATCCCGGGTAATCGTAATGGTACTGTCCGGCAACATCTCTGCCCCGTCTATTTCCAGGGAATACAACTTCCAGCCCGGATCGGCCACCGGTTTTATCCGTAATACCGTATAATGATCGATAATATCCGAAGGAGATTGTACCGCTGTTCCATCAGGCAAAAGCAAATCCAGCGTTCCTTTACCGGTTACAAAAGACGATACCGTCCATTGACGAATTTTGATAACCGCTGAGATCGTCGTATTTTCCAATACGATCCAGAAATCTTCATTCTCTATTTCCTGTCCGTTTACTTTCACCTCAATAACCTCATATCCTTCCGGATCATCCGGCACAGCAGCTATAGTCAAAGGCGTACGATAAGGTACCTTGTCTCCGGGCTTGACAGTGCCGTCCGGCGTCTCGATCTGTAAATGCCCGAACTGCGGATCGGCATAATCAATTGTATAAAGACGCGGTGCTACGACGGCTTCCACACGGGTTTCTCCACGCATTGTCCAAATCTCTCCCTGTGGGTGGGGTTGTCCGTTAACCAGAACGTCTTTCACTTCATAACCGGCAGGATTATAAACATCCGACTTTACCCGAATCTGTGTCCAATAATCCAAAGTTACAGGTGAACTGACATCCAGGCTTACCCAGTTTCCATATTCATCCATACGTTCCACTTTGATAAACCCGCTATCCGGTTGCACAACCACCAGCTTACACGGTATGATCCTCATACGGGCCTTGATCCGTACAGTATCATACAAAGCATCCTCTTTCGGCAACATAACCGTATTATTGACAACATTTCCTTCATTCCATGTCAAATCCTCCACTTCATAACCTTCCTCCGGTTCGACCCAAACGTCAAAAGCCGTCAATCCGGGATAACGCGCATATTGTCCTACCGCCTTACCGCTCTCCATCACATTCAATACACCGTGTTGCGGCTGTTCATAGGTAATCCAATAATATTTCCGGAATTCAACGACAATGTCGGTTTTTCCGGTGATCTCCACAGTTGTCTGATTCCCGCTTATCGAAACCGAAGTTCCGTCCGCCCGGTTTATTGTAAAAGATTCAATCAGATAAGCCGCTGACAGGGGATTTACAACCACATCCAATAAAGTAAAATGCTCGGTTCTGCGACTCTTATTCGAATTAGACGCAAGTTGCAGCACTCCGCCGGCTAATCCGTTGACCTCCATCGTCCCTTCTCCCTTGACAACAAAGGTGACATCATACTTTTTCAATGCGTATTCAACATGGAAAACAACACTGTCCACAGATAAATTACCTCCCGGTATCGTACAAATAACTTCACCTCCCTCCGGCAATACCGTTTGCGCTTCCCCATTCATCGTCAGTCCCACAACTTCATAACCTGTCTCTTATACACATCTGACGCT
>ENA-UAMP01000790-UAMP01000790.1-human-gut-metagenome-genome-assembly--contig:-NODE-790-length-12407-cov-11.104194_pt1 | contig 12407 bp, 9 predicted proteins | sample MGYA00243285_ERZ654501 | MGnify/ENA primary metagenome ERZ654501 (study PRJEB26926, sample SAMN06164850) | human gut metagenome | biome: ENVO:00009003; feature: ENVO:2100002; material: ENVO:00002003...
CAGATGTGTATAAGAGACAGCCTGTCCGCCACAAAATCTGCAATCGTGAAGTCGGTTTCATGCCCAACCGCGCTGATGACGGGAATCGGGCAGTCATAAATCGCACGCGCCACAATTTCCTCGTTGAACGCCCACAAATCCTCCATCGAGCCGCCGCCGCGCCCGACGATGACGACCTCGACCTCCGGGATTTTCGCCGCGCGCCGAATGCCCTGCGCGATGCTCTCCGCCGCCCCTGCGCCCTGCACCTGAACCGGCACCAGCACCAGCGGCACGCCGGGGTCACGCGCCCGCGACACCATGCAGATATCGTGCAGCACCGCGCCTGTTTCCGACGTGACGACCGCGATTTTCTTCGGGCGATACGGCAAGCGCCGCTTGTGCTCCTCGTCGAACAGCCCTTCCGCCGCCAAACGGTTTTTCAGCGCCTCGAACTGCTGATACAGCGTGCCGATGCCGTCCGGACGCATACTGTCGCAGGTAATTTGGTAGCTGCCGCCCTCGCTGTACAGCCCGACCTGCCCGCTGACGATGACGGACATGCCGTCCATCGGGCGAATCGACATGCGCATCGCGTTCTGCCGGAACATGACCGCTGCGATTCGGCACCGCTCGTCCTTGAGGGTAAAGTACCAATGCCCGGACGAATGGCGCTTGAAGTTGCTGATTTCCCCGCGCAAACGGACTTTGCGAAGCGCCGGCTCGTTTTGCAGCAGCTGCCGGACGTACTCGTTGACCTCGCTGACCTCCAGAACCCACTCCGACATGGCGCTTTCACTTCCTACTTGTATCGGCTTATTTTGCCGTCTGCTTCTCCGCCGCTTCCACCGTATTTTCCAGCAGCTCGACAATTGTCATTTTGCCCACGCCGCCGGGGACGGGCGTGATGTAGCCCGCAACGTCCGCCACATCAGGCATCACGTCGCCGACGACCTTGCCGTTCACGCGGTTGATACCCACGTCGATGACGACCGCGCCGGGCTTGACCATGCTCTTGGTGATGAACCCCGGCTTGCCGACCGCCGCGACGAGAATATCCGCATTGCGCGTGTGCTGGGCGAGGTTCACCGTGTGGCTGTGGCAGATGGTGACGGTACAGTTCGCTTGCAGCAGCAGCATCGCCATCGGCTTGCCGACGATGTTGCTCCGTCCGACGACGACCGCTTCTTTGCCGTCAAGGTCAATCCCCGTGCGGCGGATCATCTCCATTGCGCCCTTGGGCGTGCACGCAACCACGCCCGGCTGTCCGCTCATCATCCGCCCCGCGTTGAGCAGGTGGAAGCCGTCTACATCCTTTTCCGGCGCGATAACCGCCAGCGCTGCCGCCTCATCGAGGTGTTTCGTCAGGGGCAGCTGCACCAGAATGCCGTGGATGGTGTCGTCCGCATTCAGACGAGCTATCAGCTTCTCCAGTTCGTCCTGCGTTGTCGTTTCGGGCAGATTGATGGTCACGGAGTGGATGCCGACCTGATCGCACCCGACGCTCTTGTTGCGCACATAAATCTGGCTGGCTGGGTCTGCGCCGACGAGAATCACCGCCAATCCCGGCGTGACACCCTTTTCGCGCAGGCGCGCCACCCGCTGTGCGATTGCCCCGCGAAGCTCCGCTGAAATCGCCTTACCGTCCAGTATCTGTGCTGCCATATTCTATCTCCTTCAGCGTTTGCTGTTCGCGCCATTTTCTTGCGCCAATGAGCGCCACGCCGACCGCGTTGTCCCCGGAATACTCCGGGCGGCCGAAACGCACTCGCAAATCCGGCTGACGCTTGGCAGTCCGCTGCGTCACCAGCTCCCGAAAGAGCCGCGAGGACGCAACACCGCCCGCAATCAGCACCTGACGAATGCCCGTCTGCTGGGATGCCGCCGTTACCATGCGCGAAACTGTCCGCGCCAGCAGGTCGTATACCTCGCGGGCAATGTCCTCCTTGGGCATCGTCCCCTGCACAATCCAGCGCTGCACCTGCGTTTCCGCGCCGGACAAGTGGCAGTACAGCCCGCCATCCGCCATAGCGACCGGCAGCAGCGCCCTCGCCGTACCGCGCACCGCCAGCTCTTCCAAATGCGGTCCCGCCGGAAACGGCAGCCCCAGCGCCACGCCCGTGCGGTCAACCACCTGCCCTGCATGGAGGTCAAGCGTCCCGCCAAGCAGCGTCAGGCGGTCATCCACCAGCGACAGCACCTCGGTCGTGCCGCCAGAAAGGTGCACTGCCAGCAAATCGCCCGCCGCCACGCCGCTATCCACCTTCGCGGCTTCCACATGCCCGCGCTGGTGCGTCGTAGCAAAACAGGGAACGCGAAGCAGAGCCGCCAGACTGCGGCCCTGTGCGTCCCCTGCTTGAAACACGGGCATATACGACGCTTCCTCATCCCGTGGACGGCGGGAAGCGCACACCGCGACGATTTCGCAATCCGTCAAATACGCCGACAATTCCTCAATCAGCCCCGGCAGCTGACGGACATGCGTGAACACCGCCTCCGACTGCCGCAGCCCGCGCTGTCCCTGTGGAACAGGCAGCAGCTTGCGGCAGCTCGCAATCACATTGCCCTCCGCGGTTACGGCAGCAGCGGACGTGGTGTAGCAGCTTGTGTCAAGCCCGACAACGACGCGCTTCACGGGTTTTCCGCCTGCTTTCTGCGCAGAATCGTACCCAGTACGCCGTTGACGAAGCGGCCGCTCGTCGGCTCGGAGAAGCGGTTGGCAAGGTTGACCGCCTCATTGATGGCGACCGGGCCGGGGATTCCCTCCTCGTAGAGGATTTCCCACGCTGCCATGCGCAGGATGGTCAAATCCACATGCGGCATCCGGCTGATTTCCCAGCGCGGACTGGCAGCCTGAATCGCTTCATCCAGCTCATCGAGGTGCGCCAAGACGCCGTCGAGCACCTCGGTGATGTACGCTCGGTCGGATTCGCTCGGCTCGTTCTCTGAAATGCTGTCCACGCCGGGAAGTCCTTCCTTCCGCAGCGCCTCATACACCATTTGCAGCGTCTCTTCGCCGCCTTCCCCGCCCGCCATATGTTCAAAAATCATCTGCATGACCGCCGCACGCGCAGTCGTCCGTGCCATATTGTTTTTCTCTCCTATTCCACACTAAAAATGCGTATTGTTGTTATTCTGCTGATTTTTCGCCGTCGTCTGCCGCGTCCACCGTTTCCCCAGCGGATTCTTCTGCCGCAGCTGCTTCTTCCGCCGATGCTTCCGTTTCCTCCGGGGCATCCTCGGCAGCCTCGACTTCATCCACTTCGGGCGCTTCCGTCACCTCCGGCGGCGCGGGTACAAACGCGGGCTGCTCCGGCGTGCCGAACAGGCGCTGATGCAGCGGACGTTCGTCGTCCTCATCATCCTCCGGGGAAATGAACGTGTCCGGCACTTTCGGCTTCTGCTCCGGCTCGGTCGCGGGAATCGCAACAGGCTGTGCCGGGGGCGTGACCATCGGCTGTTCCGCCGTTTCCTCCGCCGACGGCAGAGGCGTCACGTCCTGCACCTCGTAGGTGGACGCAACCGGAATGCTTGCGTCGTTCTCCACCATCACGCGGATTTTGTACACATCCACGCCCGTGCACGCCGTCACATACTGCTTAATCTGCTTTTGCAGCGCCCCGACGGACAGCGGGATATTCACGCCTGCCGCCTGAATAATGTGCAATCCAATCGCAATGCCGTCGCGGCACTCCTCGACCGTGATGTCCGCCTTGGCAATCGCCTCATGCTTGTCGATGCAGGTGCGAATCAGCCCCTCGATAGCACGAATTGACACTCCGATGGAGCCATTCTCATTTTTCTGCATCACATAGCCGCGCTGGCTTGCCGTGCGGTGCGGGAACACGCGCCACAGGCACATAAACGCCAGCGCCAATGCCAGCGCCGCCACGGCAATACATGCTATGCCGCCCCATACGCCGCTGCCTTGCAGCCACGCCGTCAGTCGGATCAGCTGCCACTGTTCACCCCGCACGGCTTCCACGCCGACCAGCGCTACTCCAGCAGAGAGCGCCAGCAGCACCAAAAAGGACAAAATCATCACCGCAATATCGCTCACACGACGCTTCATTCCCGGTTCGCTCCTTTCGTTTCCTTCGCTTGCCGTTTTCGCTTTTACATTGGATAGCAACTTCAAAACCGGCAAGGCAAACACCCTGCCGGCAGTATGAAGGCATCAGTTCTCCTTGCCCTCTTCTTCAGGCACTTCCGCGGAATCTTCCACCGCTTTTTCCTCGCTCTCAGGGGCTTCCACCAGCGGCGTTTCCTTCTTATCCTCTGCCAGCGCCTTCTTTGCACCGGCGTTCAGCGCATTGTTCTCTTTTTCAAAGCTGACGCCCTGCACATGCACATCCACGCGCACCACATGCAGGTTCGTCATCGTCTCAATCGCCTTGCGGACGCTTTCCTGCGCGTCATACGCCGCCTTCTGGATGGGCGTGCCGTACTCCATGACGACATACAAATCCACGCTGGCTTCCTCGGTGCCGATTTCCACCTTCACGCCCTTGGTCACGGCGCGGTTCTTGCCCAGCAGATTGCCGGAGACATTGCACATACCCGCAATGCCCTCCACCTCGCTGGCGGCGACGCCCGCAATAATCGCGACCACTTCATTGGCGTAGGTGATGCTGCTCCCCTGCTCGGTATCCACATCGACATTCACGGGCAGATTATCCTTCTTCAGCGCCATAACGAAATGCACCTCCTAATTTCAATCCAAACTCCTGCGCACAAAAGCACATGATTTCGCGCAGGAAATGGCAAAACGCAGTCTACCGACTTTGTTTCATCCCATTATACCATAGTTTTGCCGGATTGACAAGCGTTCAATCCGTGTTTCTTCCCGTTCGGCAGAAAAAAGGCGGACGAGGATTGTTTCCTCATCCGCGTGCGGATTATTCTTCGACTTTCGTGCAGGCGATATGCAGTTCATCCAGCTGCTTCTGATCCACCTTGCCGGGTGCGCCCATCATCACGTCCTGCGCGTTCTTGTTCATCGGGAACGGGATGACTTCGCGAATCGTCTCCGCGCCCGCCAGCAGCATCACCATGCGGTCAACACCGGGAGCAATGCCCGCGTGCGGCGGCGCGCCGTAGCAGAAGGCGTTGTACATCGCCGGGAACTTCGCCTTCACGTCCTCTTCGCCCAGCCGGACGAGCTTGAACGCTTCAATCATGATTTCCGGGTCATGGTTGCGGACAGCGCCGGAGGACAGTTCCACGCCGTTGCAGACCAAGTCGTACTGGTACGCCGTGATGGTCAGCGGGTCAACCTCGCCCGCCGCCGCCTTTTGCAGAATCTCCAGACCGCCGTTGGGCATGGAGAAGGGGTTATGGCAGAATTCGAGTTCGCCGGATTCCTCGCCGATTTCGTACATCGGGAAATCGACAATCCAGCAGAATTCGTACTTTTCGCGGTCGATATGCGCCGGGCAGAGATCAGCGACCAGACGGCGCAGCACGCCCGCGGTTTTCTGCGCCGCCAGCTTCTTGCCGCAGGTCAGACCAACGAACGTGTTCGGCTTCAGACCCAGCTTTTCGACCAGTTCATTCTTCTGCTCCTTGACGAACTTCGCAATACCGCCGGCGATTTCGCCCTTCTCATCCAGCTTGAACCAGTAGACCTTATTCGCCGTCACGACCTCGGCATCCGCACAGAGCTTGTCAATCTGCTTGCGGGTCGCGGTCATGTCGCTGACGACAACCGCCTTGACGGTGTTGCCCTCGAAGGGCTGGAAGCCGCAGCCGCCGATGAGGTCGGTCACATCCTGCACTTCCAGATCAATGCGCAAGTCGGGCTTGTCCGAGCCGTAGCGCTCCATCGCGTCGTTGTAGGCAATGCGCTTGAAGGGCGCGCTGGACGCGGTGTTGTATGTGCCGTACTTGGCGAAAATGGGCGGCAGCACGTCTTCAAGGACGCTGAACACATCCTCCTGCGTCGCGAACGCCATTTCCATATCCAGCTGATAGAACTCGCCCGGGCTGCGGTCGCCGCGCGCGTCTTCGTCGCGGAAGCAGGGGGCAATCTGGAAGTAGCGGTCGAAGCCGGAGGTCATCAGCAGCTGCTTGAACTGCTGGGGCGCCTGCGGCAGGGCGTAGAACATGCCCGGATGCTTACGCGCCGGAACGAGGTAATCGCGCGCGCCCTCAGGGGACGAAGCCGTCAGGATAGGCGTGGTGATTTCAAGGAAGCCGTGCTCGTTCATCGCCTGGCGCAGGGCGGTGACGACGTTGCAGCGCATGACGATGTTCTTCTTCACATCGGGGTTGCGCAGGTCGAGATAGCGGTACTTCAGGCGGATGCTCTCGTCCGCCTCGCGGGAGCGGTTAATCTGGAACGGCAGTTCGTTGTAGCGGCAGCGCCCCAGCACGTCGATTTTCTCCGGCTCGACTTCAATGTCGCCCGTGGGAATTTTCGGATTCTTGTTGTCGCGCTCGCGCACGATGCCGGTCACGGAGATGACGCTCTCCTTGTTGAGGCTGCGGATGATTTTCATCTGCTCTTCGTCGTCAATAACGACCTGCGTCGTGCCGTAGAAATCGCGCAGGATGACGAACGCGAGGTTCGCGCTGACAATGCGCACGCTATCCATCCAGCCGGACAGCTGCACGCGCTTACCCGCGTCCGACAGCCGCAGTTCGTCGCATGTATGAGTACGGTTCTGCATATTTGCAGCTCCTTTCTTAGTAGCGAAAGGGAGACGCGAGGGGCGCTGCCCCTCGACCCTGCCAAAGGGTCTTCGACCCTCTGGACTCCCATTTTCGCGATTGAGTTGGTGACTTCTTCTTACTTCTTCCGCGTGTTGATTGGGGGAGACGCAAGGGCGCTGCCCTTGACCTGCCAAAGGGTCTTCGACCCTCTGGACTCCCGTTCGCGCGATTGAATTGGTGACTTTTTCTTACTTCTTCCGCGTGTTGATTGGGGGAACGGCGAAGCTGCGCTTCGTGGGTTAACCCAGCATGTTGCGGATGCCGTCGGCGATATTATCCAGCGCGATGGTCTGCTCTTCCTTCGTCGCCATGTTCTTGACCTTCACCACGCCGCTGGCGATTTCCTCGTCGCCCAGCGTTGCCGTCAGCGTTGCGCCCATCTTGTTGGCATACTTGAACTGGGCTTTCAAACTCCGACCCGTATGATCCATATCCGCCTTGAAGCCCGCGTCGCGCAGTTTCTGCACCAGCGAGAACGCCTCCACCTGATGCGCGCCCATGTAGGTGACGAACACATCGTAGAGCGTCGGCTTCGGGATGACCACGCCTTCGCTGTCCAGCAGCATCAGCACGCGCTCGATGCCCATGCCGAAGCCCACCGCGTGCAGCGACGGACCGCCGAGCTCCTCCACCAGATTGTCATAGCGCCCGCCGCCGCAGACGGTCAGGTTGCCATTTTCAGTCTTGGTAATCAGCTCAAAGACGGTCTTGGTGTAGTAATCCAGACCGCGGACGATGCGCGGGTCAATCTGGTACGGGATGTGCGCCGCGTCAAGGTAGGACTGCAGCTGGGCAAAGTGCGCCTTGCAGTCGTCGCAGAGCAAATCCAGCATGGACGGCGCATCCGCTACAAGTTCCTGACAGTGCTTTTCCTTGCAGTCCAGCACGCGCAGGGGGTTGCGGTCAAAGCGTGTCTGGCAGGTGCTGCACATTTCGCCAATGCGCCCGGACAGGAACGATTTGAGCGTTGCATGGTACTTCGGGCGGCAGTTCGGGCAGCCGATGGAGTTGATGTTGACGGACAGGTTCTTCACGCCCAGTCCGCTCAGCAGACGGTACGCCAGCAGAATCAGCTCCGCGTCCGCCGAAGCATCCCGTGCGCCGAAGCATTCCAGACCGAACTGGTGATGTTCGCGCAGGCGGCCGCTTTGAGGCGCCTCATAGCGGAAAATCGGCGCGTTCAGGTAGTACATTTTGCAGGGCAGCGTGTCGGCATAGAGATTATTCTCCAGCAGGCAGCGCGCCACGCCCGCCGTGCCTTCGGGTTTGAGCGTAATGGAGCGGTCGCCCTTGTCCTTGAAGGTGTACATTTCCTTCTGCACAATGTCCGTGGTATCGCCTACGCCGCGCAGAAACAGCTCAGTATGCTCAAACACGGGCGTGCGGACTTCGCGGAAACCCGCTTCCGCCGCCGCTTGGCGCATCTTGCTCTCAACGTACTGCCAACGGTAGGAATCAGCCGGCAGCACATCCTTTGTGCCGCGGGGTGCTTGCGTCAGCATTGATGGTATTCCTCCTTCTGTTTGGGTGATACAGGACACAAAAAGCCCCATACCAGCCGTCAAATGCTGCATGGGGCGAAAAAATTCGCGGTGCCACCCATTTTCGCGCAGGAAAAACCCGCGCCTCATTCTCCCCTGTCACGCGAGGAACGCGCCCGGCTCTCGCCGGGAAGCTCCGGATTGTCCGGCGAACGGTTTTCGGCGGGAGCTTTCAGCCGATGACTCCCTCTCTGACAGCCGCTGTCCTGTTCGCCCTGTCCTTCATCGCCCAATGACAACGCAATTATACCAGTCCGCCGCCAAAATGTCAATTGCATTCGGCAGGATTTTGCTCCTTTCGCGTCGTATTCTATGAATCGAACCCGAACACATACGAACAGGAGCTGTTTATGGCAACTTTCCATTCCGGCAGCGAAGGGCAGACGCAAAAACTGCAAGCTCTCCGCCGCCGACAGAAGTACTTGGCATTCCGCGCAGTGATTGTGCCGCCTGTCTGCTGGGGGATTTGCGCTGCCAGTGCGCCGTGGTGGTTTCCGCCGCTGAAGGAGACGCTGAGGGTGCGCTTCGACGCGCAGACGCAGGGCTGGATGCTGCTGGCGCTGATTCTGCTGATGATTTCCCTGCCCGTGCTGATTTCCCTGCACCTCAAGCGGCGGGCGCGCGGCGCGAAGTACGCGGCGACGCTCGTTTCCTCCGGCATCCGCGGAGAAGAGGACGCCCGCGCGCTGCTCAACCGACTGCCGGGGCGCGTCCACCTGTATCCGAACCGCATCGTCCACGCGGGGAATCGCAGCGAATGCGATTTGGTGGCGCTGTGCCGCCGCGGGGCAACGGTCATCGAGGTGAAAAATCACGCTGGGACGGTCACGGGCGATTTGTCCGACCATGATTTGCTGCTCACCCGCAAAAACGGCACAGAGCTGACGTTCTACAACCCTGCCATGCAGGTGACGACCCACGCGCAGACGCTTGCCCGCGCTTTGGCGGAGTCGGGTGTCCCCTGCCCGGTCAAGGGGTGCGTGCTGTTCATCCGCGAGGGCACAATTGTCCGCCTGTCCGACCGTTTCCACCGCCGCCGCGTCACCCCCGTGTTCACCCGGCGAAACCGCTTCCGTCTGCGCTGGTACATCCTGCACCGCGGAAAACGCCTGCGCCGCCGGGAAGTCCGCGCACTCCGCCGCATTTTGGAGGATATGAAATGAAGCAATTCGGTTTGATCGTCTCTGACCCGTCGCAGGATTCCGCCCTGCGGCAGTCGATTTCGTCCCTGCTGTCCGCGCAGGAAATTCCCTTCTCCGGCTTCACGGACGCCCCCGCGCCGCTGTTTGCGGACTGTCCGGACACCCGTGCCGCATTCCTTTTCCGCGCGGCGTATGCGCTGATGCAGCCCGGTCAGCCGCTTCCGGCGGATTTTCTCCTGCGTCACCTTTCCGGCGACGCGCAGCCGGGCAACGTCATCCGCAAATACACCTGCCTGCAATTATCGTTCCTGCCATACCTACGCCCCGGACGCGCGATTGTGCCGCTGGACGGCGGCGTTCGCATCGGGGATGACCTGCTTGTGCTGCGTCTATCTGACGAAGGCACGATTGATGCCTCGCTCCCCGACGGGCTGTGGGCGGAGCTGTCCGGTCTGTGCTGGACCGGGCGCTGCCGCCAGATTCGCGGCTACAATACCCTGCCCGTGCTGATTCGCGAGAACGCGCTGTTCCCCGTCGGCGTAAACGACCGCACAACCGACGCCGACGATGCCGACCGGGTCGTCCTGCACTGGTTTCAGCCGGATTTCACGACTGAATGCACGCTTGCCGACGGCACATTCTACCGCGTGACGCAAATTGGCGCTGGTTTCCGCTGGGAAACAAACGCGACGAAGGAGTGGCACCTCATCATCCACCGCGGCAGCGAAGAGCAGTTTGTAAGGTGAAGAAAGCACCTTGATTGCAGCTGAATGCATCAAGGTGCTTATTTTGATTGTCTTATACTATTTCCAAATGAGAATGCGCCAAGATGCGCCGCGAATTTTTCGTTCTGGCTAACGGGAGTGAAATGCAGCGTAGCAGCGCTACGCTAAATGGAACGACCGGACGCCAGAGCGGAAAAGGCGCAAGCAGATGGCGCAGGTGAATTTGGAAATAGTATTACCCTTTCTGTGCCTGAATCTGCTCCCACTTTTCCTGCAAAAACAGCCAGCGCTCCGTGGCTTCGTCGAGTTCCTGCTGGGTTTTCGCCTGCGTGTCCATCAATTCCGTCACTTTTGTGTAATCGCTGGCATTCGCGGCGATTTTCTGCTCCAGCTGTGCTAATTTCTCCTCCAGTTCCGCCACGCGGTTCTCAATCGTGTCGAAATCGCGCTGTTCCTTGTAGGAGAATTTCAGCTGCGTCTGCACGCGCACACGGGTGTCTTTCGGCTTTGCCGCGGCGGGCTGCTTCATATCCGCCATAGCTTCCGCTTTCGCTTCCTGCGCGTCGAGGTAGCTCTGGTAGCCGCCGATGTAGGGCACCATGTGCGCATCCTCCACGGCAAACAAGTGTGTCGTGATGCGGTCGAGGAAGTAGCGGTCGTGGCTGACGGCGATAATCGCACCTTGGAAGGAATCAAGGTAGTCCTCCAAGATATTCAGCGTCGCGAGGTCGAGGTCGTTCGTCGGCTCGTCGAGAATCAGCACGTTCGGGGCAGCCATCAGGATACGCAGGAGGTACAGCCGCCGCTGTTCGCCGCCGGACAGACTGGACACCTTCTGATACTGCATCTGCGATGGGAACAGGAACGTTTCCGCCATCTGCGACGCGGACAAATCCCCGTCGGGCGTGTAGACGTGGACGGCAACATCCTTCACGGCGTCAATGATGCGCGTTTCGGGATCAAGCGCGGGACAGTGCTGAGCGAAATACCCGATGCGGACAGTATCCCCCTTCTCAATCACACCGGAGAGGGGCGGAAGCTCGCCGCAGAGCGTGCGCAGGAGCGTCGTCTTGCCTGCGCCGTTGCCGCCAATAATACCCAGCCGATCATCACGCAGGAGCGTATAGGAGAAGTCGCGCACGAGCGTGTTTTCGCCGTAGCCGATGGACAAGTTCTCCCACGAGAGAATCTTCTTGCCCAGTCGGCTGGCGACGGATTTCATGGTAAGTTCGGCTTCCGGCGGCGCTTCTTTGATGGCCTCCGCCACCGCGTCAAAGCGCTGGATGCGCCCCTTCGCCTTTGTGGAGCGGGCAGGCGCGCCGCGGCGAATCCATGCCAATTCCTTGCGGTAGAGGGATTTATTCTTGCGCAGGGTGGCAGCTTCCATTTCCTCGCGCTGAGCGCGTTCCTCCAAATAGCCGGAGTACGTCGTGTTGTAGATTTCCACCTTGCCGTCGCCGACCTCAAAGATGCGGCTGAACGCGCGTTCAAGCAGGTAACGGTCATGGGTGACGACAATCAGCGTCCCGCGATATTTGAGCAGCCGGTCTTCCAGCCACTGCGCCATGTCAAGGTCAATGTGGTTGGTCGGCTCGTCGAAGAGCAGCACGTCGCTCTTGCGGCAGAGTGCGCCCGCGAGCGCCACGCGCATCTTCTGCCCGCCGGAAAGTTCCCGCACGGGCTGATTCAAATCAGCAAAGCCCAGCTGCGTGAGGATAGTCTGCGCCTCATAGGCGGCGGAGGACGGGTCTTCCCCCTGCCGTGCGGGCAGATAATCCAGCGCCGCCTGGGTGATGGTATCGTCCTCGCGGAGCACCGGCGTTTGCGGCAGATACGCCACGGACATGCCGCGCTTGACGCTGATTTCGCCGTGGTCGGGCTCTTCCTTCCCGCTGAGCAGGCGCAGAAAGGTGGATTTTCCCGCGCCGTTGCGCCCGACGACGCCGATGCGGTCGCCCTCGGAGATGGTCAGGAAAACGTTGTTCATCAGCTCTTTTTCGCTGTAAAAGATGGTTACGTCGCTAAAAGAATAGGCGCTTGCCACTGTTCAGTCCCCCTTGTCAGGGGGTATTCTATCATATTTGGGGGATTTGTGCAAGTTTTTCGGAGGATTGTGTGCGCTGGCGGCAGGCAGGCAGTGTGGTCGCGCCCATTTGGCGCGACACAGCACAGTTGTTGGATAGAGCGGCTTGGGGGCGCGTCTGAGGACGCGCAAAGTTACTGGCAGGGACGCTTCGCTGCCTGCACCTTGTTGACTTCTTCCTTTGAGTAGGTTTGACGAGGAACAGTTGGGGCGTTGCCCCAAA
>ENA-UAMP01000809-UAMP01000809.1-human-gut-metagenome-genome-assembly--contig:-NODE-809-length-12169-cov-4.511970_pt1 | contig 12169 bp, 10 predicted proteins | sample MGYA00243285_ERZ654501 | MGnify/ENA primary metagenome ERZ654501 (study PRJEB26926, sample SAMN06164850) | human gut metagenome | biome: ENVO:00009003; feature: ENVO:2100002; material: ENVO:00002003...
GATTTAAAACGTTTGAAATCGCAGAGGGCGGTCGGAATGGAAAATTTTCTTCTTTTTCTGCGTCTTTTTCTTTTCAGACAACAATAATAACCTAAAACTTATTAACCATGAAAACCTATAGTCCTAACGAGATTAAAAATATCGCACTCGTGGGCAGTGCAGGTTCTGGTAAGACCACACTGGCTGAAGCGATGATGTACGAGGGCGGGGTCATCCCGCGCAGAGGTAGCGTAAGTGCTAAAAATACCTCCTCTGATTACCGGCCCGTTGAACAGGAATACGGTTCTTCTGTATTTCCGGCAGTATTGTATGCTGAGTGGAAAAACCAAAAGCTTAATTTTATCGATACTCCGGGAGCCGATGATTTTGTCGGAGGCGTTATCTCTGCGCTGGAAGTGGCGGATGCTGCAGTCATGGTTGTGAATGCAGTAAAAGGTGTGGAAGTCGGTACTGAAATTATCAGCCGTCATGCTAAACGGATGAATAGACCGGTGATTTTTGTTGTCAACCAATTGGATCACGAGAAGGCTAATTTCGAACAGACGATTGAGCATGCAAAGGCTTCTTTCGGTAAGAAAATTGTATTGGTGCAATATCCGGTAAATCCGGGTAACGGCTTTAATAGGGTCGTAGATGTGTTGAAGATGGAGATGTATAAGTGGGGGCCGGAAGGCGGTAAGCCGGAGGTTTTGCCGATCCCTGACGAGGAGAAGGAAAAAGCGGAAGAATTGCATAATATATTGGTGGAAGCTGCAGCCGAGAATGACGAGAAGCTGATGGAGCTTTATTTTGAAAAAGGTAGCCTGACAGAAGATGAGATGCGTGCCGGAATACGGGCAGGATTGATCAAGCGGGATATGTTTCCCGTATTCTGCGTATCGGCAGAAAAAGACATGTGCGTACGTCGGTTTATGGAGTTTTTGGTGAATGTAGCACCGAGTGCAGCAGCTATGCCGGGTACAAAGACTGTCGACGGAGAACTTGTGCCGTACAATGCCGAGGGGCCGACCTCTGTATTTGTTTTTGCGACTTCTATCGAACCGCATTTGGGTGAGATCAACTATTTTAAAGTCATGTCGGGGAGTTTGAAAGAAGGGGATGACCTTACCAATATGACGAATAGTACGAAAGAACGTTTTTCTCAGTTGTTTGCTGCGGCCGGGAAAAACCGTACGAAAGTAACGGAGCTGAAGGCCGGAGATATCGGGGCAACCGTAAAGCTGAAAGGAACGAAGAACGGGGACACCCTGAATGAAAAGGATTGTGAATATCGCTTCCCGGGCTTTAAGTATCCGGAACCCCGTTTCCGTACAGCCGTGAAGGCTGTAAACAAGAACGACGACGAAAAGGTAGCTGAAGTACTTAACCGTATGCATGAGGAGGATCCGTCGTTATTAGTAGAGTATTCTAAGGAACTGAAACAATTGATTCTTTCCGGTCAGGGTGAGTTCCATCTGAATACGATGAAATGGCGTATTGAGCACAATGATAAACTGCCGATTGAATTTATCGTACCTAAAATTCCCTACCGGGAAACGATAACCAAGTTCGCCCAGGCAGACTACCGGCATAAAAAGCAATCCGGCGGTGCGGGACAGTTCGGTGAAGTACATATGGTTATCGAACCTTATGTGGAAGGTATGCCGGAACCGACTTCTTATAAAATCGGAGGCATCGACAGCAAAATGTCTGTGAAAGGGAAAGAGGAATATAACCTGCCGTGGGGAGGAAAACTGGTATTTTACAACTGTATTGTCGGGGGTGTGATCGAAGCCCGTTTTATGCCGGCGATCCTGAAAGGTATTATGGAGAAGATGGAAGAGGGACCGTTGACGGGGTCTTATGCCCGTGACATACGTGTGTGTATTTACGACGGTAAGATGCACCCGGTAGACTCAAATGAAATTTCATTCCGTTTGGCCGGACGTCACGCTTTCAGCGAAGCGTTTAAAAATGCCATGCCGAAGGTGTTGGAACCGATCTATGACGTAGAAGTACTGGTGCCTGAAGAAGACATGGGAGACGTGATGAGTGATTTGCAGACCCGCAGGGCCGTTATTATGGGAATGGATTCAGACAGCGGTTTCCAGAAGATTATCGCAAAGGTACCTTTGAAGGAGATGCAACGCTATTCAACTGCCTTGAGTTCGATTACCGGAGGCCGTGCGACATTCAGTATGAAATTTGCCGGATACGAAAAAGTGCCGGGTGAAATTCAGGAGGAATTGTTGAAGTCTTATGACGAGGCTGAAGATGATGAATGATAAATCTTATAAACTTGGGAGCTGTGTCACAGACACAGCTCTTTTTTTTGAGATTTTGCCGTTTTTTGTCACCGGGATGAGCAGCTGCTTGCCGTGAATGAAACGGAAAGAAAAAGAGGTATAAAAAAACCGGACGAACTATCGTCCGGTTTTTCTGAAAAGGTTATTAAATAAGAGCGTATTTTATTCCAAATCCTGATAGTCCCAGATTTTATAAAGACGTCCGTCTTTGCCGGGAATGGTGTTGTTACAAAATTTGCTCGTCATATTTGTTTGGGGGGTGCCGATCCAGCTAGCCCTGCCGTTGACCCAGTCACTAAAATCCGGATATGCCTTAAAAATGGAGATTTTTTCCTGTGGATATTTAAATGTTCCATTGTCTTTACCTACAACCAGGCCGTAAGGCATCCCTTCATGATTAAGCATATCATATCTCTGATAGTCGTAGTCGGATGTTACGGCATAATATCTTTTCCCATCCACCTCGATAAACCAGGCGATACTTTTTTTTGTTCCTTTAGCTAATTTATAGTTTGTGATTTGAGGCATCAGTTTATAACGTATCGGTGTGTTATCATTTACCGTATTGATAAATCCTTTGGCCCCATGGAACAAATCGGTTCTGACATCTTCCGTAATAATGTGTTCGGAATTGTCCGGTAATATACAGCCCAGTTTGATGGTTTTTCCGCCGCCGAGGGCAATCGGCTGTATATATATATTGTGTAAATCCCATTCCTTACCGCCGTTGCCGAGGACATTCTTTACATGTATGACTAAATCGTTGTAGTCGTAATCACCGTATTCCGTATCCTCGAACATAACGGCTTGCCAATACTGACTATAGGTATCTACGTTGTTCAGAATGGCAAAATCGACTTTAATACCGGATTCTCCCCTGGAAGGTAGAATACTGCCTTTGGGGATTTTGATTGTTGTCGGTTCATTGACTACGGCCAGCGTATCGTCTCCTTCGGTTACAATCGTCGTGTAGCCGGCTTTAACCGGTACCTCATAATTTTCGAATGCCTCACAATACGCAATGCGTTCCTGAGGTTCCGTATAAATGTTTTTGTCGTGAGTACAGGCAATGGCGACTAAAATAGCCATTGCTATAAATATAACCTTTTTCATATGCTTGTATTTGAGTTCAAATATAGGTGTTTTTGATGGAGTTGGTACTTATTTATGCCAGATTATTTTCCAACTTATTATTTACGATTTTCCGGAAATTTAGTTGCCTGTAAAACAGTCTGAACGAGTTATTTGACGAACTGATTCGTTATCAGATCCATTTAATCTAAATAAGTTATAAAGCTTGATATCGGGAATGGATTAGAAGAGATGGGTTATACAACAACAATTCCAGTTGCCTGTTTTATTATCTGTCTGATTTTTTATCGGTTCGGTCTTCTTTTGCTATATTTGTCCCGGAATTTAATCTTGATTGTATGAAACAGACATCTATTTTCCTGGTTGTATTTTTAGGATTGGTGTATTTTATGTTGGTGACGGTTTTTTGTTATCAATTGGGAAAAACCAATTCTTTCGGAGATGCTTTGGCTGGGGTGTGGAATAGTACAAAGGCTTTGTTACCTGTGATTATTATTACAGGAGTTGCTGTTTTCGGTGATTGTCGTGCTAAAAGGAAGAATATTCATTAATTGGAGGAGGCCGGAATGCATTTGTTTTATACCCCGGATATAGAAGGGGATGTTTATACGTTAAACCCGGAAGAATCGAAGCATTGTGTACGTGTGCTGCGGTTGGAGAAAGGAGATGAAGTAGCTTTGGTCGATGGCCGGGGAGGATATTATAGCGGCATTATTACTGCTGCTGCTATAAAAGGGTGTAAGATCGAAATTGTTCATAAGATTGAGGCGTATGGGAAACGTTCTTTTCGTTTGCATATAGCAATTGCCCCGACGAAAAATATCGATCGGATTGAGTGGATGCTTGAGAAATGCACGGAAATCGGAACGGAAGAGTTTACGATGCTACGGACGGCTCGTTCCGAACGTAAAGAGGTGAAGGCAGAGCGTTTGGAGAAGGTGATTGTCTCAGCCGTGAAACAATCGTTGAAAGCCTATGTGCCGGGTTTGAATCCGATGACCGATTTTAAGCATTTTATCGCTTCCTGTAAGGAGGGACAGCGCTTTATCGCTCATTGCAATGAAGGGGAGAAGAGAAGGCTGGATGAGGTATATATCCCGGGAGAAGATGCTGTTATTCTGATCGGCCCGGAAGGTGATTTTTCGGACGAAGAGGTCGGTTGGGCGGTCTCTGCGGGATTTGTTCCCATAACATTGGGAAATAGCCGTTTACGGACAGAGACTGCCGGAATTGTTGCGTGTCATAGTATCGGATTTATGAATAAGGTTTGAAAATATAGAGATTGACCGGATATATTTTAAAATTTCCGGGTCTTTGAATAAAAATAATATCATGGAACATCTTGTGAAAATAGTGTTGATTGTCGCTTTGTTTATTTTGATTCCACGCTGGATTTGGGGACAGGAAACCAAAGTAAAGATCGCTTTGTTGAAATATAAGGGAGGGGGTGACTGGTATGCCAATCCGACCGCCTTACCTAATCTGATAAAGTTCTGCAATGAGAATCTGGGTACGGATCTGGCCAAAGAACCGGCGACGGTAGAGCCCGGTAGCCGTGATATTTTCAATTATCCTTTTGTGCATATGACCGGGCATGGGAATATCGTATTTACGCCTGTGGAGGTGCAGAATATGCGGGAATACCTGTTGGCCGGAGGTTTTTTGCATGCGGATGATAATTACGGGCTCGATAAGGCTTTCCGGCGGGAAATGAAGAAAGTTTTTCCTGAAGATGATTTTATTGAATTGCCGTGGGATCATCCGATTTTCAGCCAGAAGTATAAATTTCCGGAAGGCTTGCCTAAAGTTCATGAACACGATAATAAACGTCCTCAGGCTTTCGGTATCGTAAAAGACGGAAGACTACTTGTTTTGTATACTTATGAAACGGATCTCGGAGACGGATGGGAGGATCAGGAAGTGCATAAAGATCCGGAGGACAAGCGTTTGCAGGCCTTGCAGATGGGAGCGAATATTATTTCGTATGTTTTTTTAAACCAATAGGCGTAGAACGATATTGCTAAAAAGCATCGATTTCTCTGATTTTAAACCGGTAGATACATCGAAGGGAAAATTACACACTGGGACGGACTCATTTGTGTAATTTTTGGTTTACGATTCCTCTTTTTTGCAGGGAAAGATTGGGGTATAATTTGAAATAGAGATTCTAAATTTTAGATTTTAAACTGCCTGGCAACCTGCTCCGTTATCAAATTCTTTTAATCTAAAAGCGTTAATCTAAAATCTACAATTTGAAGTCTATATTTAATTGTGTCATTTTTGCATAAATTTTGTGTTTATTATGTCAAATTGGCAGGTGTGCTGCAAAATTTTCACTGCAACCTTTCAGGGAAAGAATCGGTATAAGTTTTGTATCTTCTCATAACCGAAAGGAGCATTTGATTATGAATACAGACAATTATACGATTAAATCGCAGGAAGCATTGCAGAAAGCAGTGCAGCTTACACAGAGTAAAGGACAACAAGCCATCGAAACCGGGCATTTGCTGCAAGCGGTTATAGATGTCGGAGAGAATGTCACTCATTTTATTTTTAATAAATTGGGGGTGAACAGTAATTCATTACTCGCTGCCCTGGAGCGTATTATAGATACTTATCCGCGGGTATCCGGCGGTAACGTGTATCTTTCTTCCGATACAAATAAAGTATTGGAGAAAGCTACCCGCTATGCTAATGAAATGGGGGATCAGTATATTTCCCTGGAGCATATTTTGTTGGCTTTGTTGAATGGAAAGGATCAGGTAGCCCAGTTGATGAAAGACAGTGGGATGAACGAGAAGGAGACAAAGGCAGCAATTGCCGAATTGCGGAAGGGATCTAAGGTAAACTCGCAATCGGCAGAGTCGACTTATGATTCTTTAGGACGTTTTGCTATAAATCTGAACGAGCGTGCCCGCAATGGGAAGTTGGACCCGGTAATCGGACGTGACGATGAAATCCGCCGGGTGCTTCAGATTTTGTCGCGCCGTACGAAAAACAATCCGATATTGATAGGAGAACCCGGGGTTGGTAAAACGGCTATTGCCGAGGGGTTGGCACAGCGTATTGTGAACGGGGATGTACCTTCCAATCTGACGTCCAAACAGATTTACTCGTTGGATATGGGAGCTTTGATTGCAGGAGCCAAATACAAGGGTGAATTTGAAGAAAGGTTGAAGGCTGTTGTCAATGAAGTTATCTCATCTGAAGGAGAAATCATTTTGTTTATCGATGAAATACATACCTTGGTCGGTGCCGGAAAATCCGATGGGGCCATGGATGCTGCCAATATTCTGAAACCGGCTTTGGCAAGAGGTGATTTGCGGGCTATCGGGGCGACAACCTTGAATGAATATCAGAAATATTTCGAGCAGGATAAAGCTTTGGAGCGTCGTTTTCAGAAGGTGATGATAGATGAGCCGGATGTGATGAGTGCAATCAGTATCATGCGGGGATTGAAGGAGAGGTATGAAAATCATCATAAAGTGAGGATTACGGACGATGCTATTATTGCTTCCGTTGAATTATCTCACCGGTATATTTCCGATCGTTTTTTGCCGGATAAGGCTATCGATCTGGTGGATGAGGCGGCTGCCCGTTTGCGTCTGGAAATGAATTCCGTTCCGGAAGAGATCGATGAACTGGACCGGAAGATTCAGCAATTGCAGATCGAGAAAGAGGCATTGAAACGGGAAGGTACAAGCAAGAAGCTGGATGATATTAAAAAGGAATTGGCCGATCTGAACGAAGAGCGCACCAAGTTGCGGGCACAGTGGGAATCCGAACGTTCTTTGATCGATGAGATTCAAAAAAACAAGGATGCGATAGAACAATATAAGTTTGAGGCTAACCGGGCCGAACGGGATGGTGATTATGGGAAAGTGGCCGAGTTGCGTTATGGCAAGATCAAGGAAGCGGAGCAGCATATCGAAGATGTGAAAGCCAGGTTGGCCGGTATGAAGAACGGAGAATCTTTGATCCGGGAAGAAGTGACGGCTGATGATATTGCTGCTGTCGTGTCCAGATGGACCGGTATTCCTGTCAATCGGATGATGCAAAGTGAAAGACAGAAGTTGCTTTCTTTGGAACATGAACTGCATAAGCGGGTTGTCGGACAGGATGTGGCGATTGCTGCGCTGGCCGATGCTGTGCGGCGTAACCGGGCCGGCTTACAGGATGCGAAGCGGCCGATCGGTTCATTTATCTTTTTAGGTACGACCGGAGTCGGTAAAACGGAGTTAGCGAAAGCATTGGCTGAGTTTCTGTTCGATGATGAAACTCAGATGACGCGTATCGATATGTCGGAGTACCAGGAACGTCATTCCGTTTCCCGTTTGATAGGAGCGCCTCCCGGATATGTCGGTTATGATGAAGGCGGTCAGTTAACAGAGGCTGTCAGACGTAAACCTTATTCGGTTATCTTATTGGATGAGATCGAAAAAGCACATCCAGATGTGTTCAATATTTTGTTACAGGTATTGGATGACGGTCGTCTGACGGATAATAAAGGGCGGGTCGTGGATTTTAAAAACACGATTATCATTATGACTTCAAATATCGGAGCTCATATTATTCAGGAAAAATTGAAAGATCTGAATGATAAAAACCGGGATGAGGTACTGGAAAAAACAAATGCGGAAGTATATGAGTTGTTGAAACAGACCATTCGCCCGGAATTCCTGAATCGTATCGATGAGGTGATTATGTTTACGCCTTTGCAGAAAAATGAAATCGTCGATATTGTTCGCTTGCAGATTCAGGGTGTCAATAAAATGCTGGCGAATAATGGTATCCTGTTGGAGATTACGGATAAGGCTGTGGAATGGATTGCAGAAGAGGGATACGATCCGCAGTTCGGAGCCCGTCCGGTAAAGCGGATTATACAGCGTACTTTGTTGAATGATTTGTCAAAACAGATCTTGGCTGAACAAGTTTCTAAGGATAATCATATTTTGGTAGACGTAAAAGATAATCAGATCGTTTTCAGTAATAAGTAATATATACGGGACAGTTAGAAAAGCTCTGCAATAAAATGCAGGGCTTTTTTATTTTTTGTCTGTTAAGTACTAAAATAATCCTATCTTTGAACATTTTAAATTTCAGTTATAAAATTTTATGAATCAACGTAAGGCCTATCTTTATGCGGGTGTTGCAATTTTGTGCTGGGCAACGGTTGCAACGGCTTTTAAAATAGCTCTTTCTACTATGTCGAATATAGATTTGTTGTTTATTTCTACTTTTTCGGCATTGATTGTACTTTTGGGTATCGTTTCTTTTGGAAAGGGCATAGGGCGGTTGAGACATGTAACTGCCCGCCAGTGGGGGCGTGCTGCTTTTATGGGTTTTTTGAATCCGTTTTTGTATTACCTGATTCTTTTTAAAGCCTATGCTTTATTGCCGGCACAAATTGCCCAGGCGTTGAATTGTATCTGGCCGGTATTGCTTGTATTGTTGTCGATTCCGATATTGGGACAGCGGATTCCCTTTATGAGTGTATTGGCGTTGTTGATCAGCTTTGCCGGTGCAGTTGTCGTTGCTTTTCAGGGAGATTTTTCCGGATTGTCTGTCAAGGAACCGTTCGGAGTGTTCTTGGCAGCTCTGACTTCTGTCATGTGGGCATTGTATTTCATTCTCAATATGAAAAGTAAATTGGAGGAAGAAGTCTCTCTTTTACTGAATTTTCTCTTTGCTTCTGTTTACATTACCTTGTTGATTTGTTTTACAGGATTTCAGGTGCCGGTATTGAAGGGTTGGCTGGCCGGAGTGTATGTCGGGCTTTTCGAAATGGGCATTACTTTTGTTTTTTGGCTGAAAGCTTTAAATCTGGCCCGTAATACGGCAACGATAGGTTCGTTGATTTATCTTTTTCCTTTTTTATCTCTTATTTTTATTCACTATTTGTTGGGAGAGGAAATTTATACCTCGACCGTTTTCGGCCTGGTATTGATTATTACCGGTATTCTGGCCAATCAGTTTATCATACGGAAATCAAAGTAAAAAATAAATGCGGTGCCGGAACACCGCATTGTTTTTTTATCGTTTCGCTTTCCACCTTTCATTCTATCTTTACGGATGTTTTCTATTTTAGGATGGTATCGATAGCTTTTAATTCTTCTTCGGAAAATCGGAGATTACCGGTGGCTTTTAAATTGTCGAGCAGTTGGTTGACAGAACTCGCTCCGATAATGACACTCGTTACTCTTTCGTCTTTTAATAGCCAGGATAGGGCCATTTCTGCTAATGTTTGTCCGCGTTGCCGGGCAATTTGATCCAATTGCCGGGCTTGTGCAATTTTCTCTTCCGTGACCTGTTCTTTTTGCAGAAATCCGCTTGCTTTGGCGGCACGGGAATCGGCGGGGATACCGTGTAAGTAGCGATTGGTGAGCAGGCCTTGGGCGAGAGGAGAAAACGCAATCAATCCCAATTCATGTTTTCTGATGATGTCTGACAGGTCATGTTCGATGTGGCGGTCGAATAGCGAATAGCGGTCTTGATGAATCAGGCATGGGGTTCCCGCTTGTTTTAACTGTTTAACGATTTTATCTGTTTGTTCGCTATTGTATTTGGAGATGCCGATATATAATGCCTTGCCGCGTCTGACAATATCGGACAAGGCTTCGGCGGTTTCTTCAATAGGGGTAGCGGGGTCCGGTCGGTGGGAGTAAAAAATATCTACGTATTCAATGTCCATCCGTCGCAGGCTTTGGTCGATGCTCGCCATTAAATGCTTACGGCTGCCCCAGCTACCGTATGGCCCCGGCCACATATCGTGTCCGGCTTTGGTCGAAATGATCAGTTCGTCCCGGTAGCGGCTTAAGCTTTTTTTCAGAATATGTCCGAAGTTTTCTTCGGCGGCTCCGGGAGGCGGACCGTAATTGTTGGCCAAATCGAAGTGGGTAATTCCCCGGTCGAAAGCCGTGTGTATGATTTCGGTAAAATTGCTGAATGTATCGACATGGCCGAAGTTATGCCACAAACCCAATGAAATGGCAGGTAATAATAAACCGCTTTTCCCGCAGCGGCGATAGGGCATGTGTGTATAGCGGTTTTCGCTGGCTTTGTAGGTATCCATTGTTTTTATCCTTTTTGATTCATAATATTTGCAGGCGCTCTGTGATGTCGTAATTCGTCGGCCATGAATTCGAAATGTTTCCGGGTATGCCGGAAAAACATTTTGAATCCTTCGCATAAGTAGGATATATATTCACCGTCTTCGTTTTTGACAAAGCGGTTTTTGGGACAGTCTCCTCCGCAGGCAGCTAAGTATTCACATGCCTGACATTGGCGGGCGAGTGTATCTTTTTTATGTTGTTCAAAGAAAAGTTGTTTGTCGCTTTTAGCCATTTCTGAAATGGGGGTCGTCATGATGTTACCTACGTTGTATTCAGGAAAAACAAAATGGTCACAACAATAGGTATCTCCATTGTGCTCGATTGCCAGGGAACAACCGCAGTATTCTGCCATAGAGCAAAGAGAAGGCTGTTGCCCCGCATAGGCCGCTAAAGTATTGTCAAAGTAATTGATGAAATGCGTCCCGACATCCTTTTTTACCCAAATATCGAAGATCCGGCATAAAAAATTTCCCCAGTCGGTTGCGTTTACGTTTTCGTTCATGACAGCGGTTGCTTTCGAATACCTGTTGTCTACTATAGAAAGAGGTTCTGTTTCGTCCAGGGCTATTCGTTCTACGATCGGGGTAAATTGCATAAAGCGGGAACCGATGCTTTTCAGAAAGTTGTATACAAGGGCCGGTTGCTTGCTGTTGGAGGCGTTGACGACGGACATGGTGTTGAATTCGACACCGTATTTCTGAAATAGCTTCACGCATTCCATGGCTTTGTCCCAGGAGCCTTTACCATTGGGGTAACGCCGGTGATTGTCATGGTATTTTTTAGGTCCGTCGATGGAAAGGCCGCATAGGAAATGATTTTCGGCCAGAAAATTCGCCCATTCTTCGTCGATAAGGGTTCCGTTTGTTTGAAATGCATTCAATATTTTCTTCCCATCGGCCTGTTTTTTTTGGATGTCGAGAATTTTACGGAAATATTCCACCCCCAGTAATGCCGGTTCACCTCCGTGCCATACGAATTCGATTTGTTCCTGTGGCTGGGAGAGAATATATTCCCGGATCAGTTTTTCCAGAACATTGTCGGGCATTTTGAAAAAAGGGAGCGTGGGATGTTTTCCGGGATAAAGGGCTTCTTTTTCCAGGTAGTAACAATAATCGCAATCCAGATTACATATCGGACCTCCGGTTTTAACCATAATTGTAAAACTGCGTCGGATTTTTTTTCTTTCTTGCTCAAATGAAAAAGATGCGTTTTTTCTGGTGTCCATAATTAGTGTCCGAAAATGTGAAGCCGTGTGTATTGAATAATTCGTCCAAAAATAATAAAAAACTCCTTGCCGGAGGCAAGGAGGGACACAAGATTCTTTGTGAAATTGTGTTATTAGTCAGGTTAGTTTAGTTTTAGTTTATATCGGATAGAACGAAAATGATTCTGAAAAGTTTCATATCGGATAAATTATTTTGCGGAAAGTTTTATGCCGGTTGTGGTATTTTTTTGCGTTTTTGTTTGTATAAACTAAAAAACGCTTTATATTTGCACTCGCTAAAGAAAAATGTTCTTTTACACAACGTGAAAATAGCTCAGTTGGTAGAGCACGACCTTGCCCCCGGAATAATAAAATCCGACCTTGGCAAGACGGCTTTTCAAAAGAGTGAATCATAAAATGCGAAAATAGCTCAGTTGGTAGAGCACGACCTTGCCCCCGGAATAATAAAATCCGAC
>ENA-UAMP01000819-UAMP01000819.1-human-gut-metagenome-genome-assembly--contig:-NODE-819-length-12081-cov-4.524364_pt1 | contig 12081 bp, 11 predicted proteins | sample MGYA00243285_ERZ654501 | MGnify/ENA primary metagenome ERZ654501 (study PRJEB26926, sample SAMN06164850) | human gut metagenome | biome: ENVO:00009003; feature: ENVO:2100002; material: ENVO:00002003...
GGAGTCTCGTGGGCTCGGAGATGTGTATAAGAGACAGAAGCATTTGCGTTCTTGTTCCGGCGCATGGGCATAGGGGTCATGGCCGTGGGCCTGTTCCGCCAAGGCGCGGTGTTCCGGGTACTGGCCGGAGAGGAGGTAGTTGGAGAGGTAGTCCATGTCCTGTTTCCGCTGCTGCTCATAGTCCGGGGAGGCGAGTTGTTCAGGCGCGGGCGCGGGGGACGGGATGAAGAAGGTGTTTTCCTGCAAGTAGTCCATGATGGAAAGAGGTGGTGAGGGTTAAGCCATCTCCGCGGCCTGCCCGTAGACGCGGTTGTTCCGGTTGAGCCAGCCGGAGAGGAATTGCCGTTTGTCCGGGTTGTTGGCGGCGATGGATTTGTAGAGGCGTTCCCGTGCGTTTTTGAGGCGTTCCAAGAGCTGCTGTTCCGTGTGGGTCTTGAGGTAGTTTTTTACGGCTTCCACGGTGTCCGCATTGAATTTTTTGGAGTCTTCCACTCCGAGGGCGCGATGAATGACGCGGACGGCCCCATATTCGCCGCCGTTGAAGTACATGTCCCGGAGGAAGTAGTCTATGCCGGAGGAAGTGACGCCTGCGGTTTGAAGGATGTTTCCGACGGGCTGGGTATATTGCATGATGTACCGTTTGGCTTCCTGTTCCGCCTCCGCGTGTTTGCCCGCTTTGACGAGGGTTTCCAGTTTGGCGTATTCCGCCGGGTGGCTGCCGTTGTTGATTCCGGCGATTTCATGCGTTCCTCCGCCGTCTCCGGCTGGGAGTCTGTAGATGGAAAGATTGCCCTGTTTGTCACGGCGGGCTTCATTGCCGATGATGAGGGCAGCGGTGTTTCCGGCGGCAGTGTTGGCTTTGGTGCCGGATGCGGTGACAGTAATTTGGTCGTAGTTGATGTTCATGGTGCCAAGCTGGCGGCGGAGGGCTTTAGACATGGTGGGAGAGGTGCAGTCCGGTTTGGAGACGATTTTCGCTTCCGCGTAGCGGCGGCCGGGGGTGGTGACGCCCACGGTGATTCCTTCCGCGTACCAGCCTTCCGGAACGTAGAGAACGGCTTCCTGCCCGTCGTCCCCCCATTGGGCGGGGAGGTCTTTGTTCCGGCTGACGGGCACGATGGAGTCCACGGGCTGCGTGCGGCGGTAGGCTTCTTCTTCCCTGCGCCTGATGTCCGCGATCATTTTTTCTGCGGCTTTCCGTTCTTCTTCATTGAGGCGGTTGGTAACGGACAGTTCCGCTTTCAGGTCAAGGTTGCGGCTTTGGGCTGCGGCCTGCTTCCGAATGTAGTTGTCACTGGCCGCTGTGATGTTGACTGCTTCCTGTTGTCGGTAGCTGTCTTGCTGGACCTGATCCCTGTTGCCTGGGGTGTAGTTGGCGATGGTGTCCCACAGGCGGTTGGCAATTTCGAGTTCCGTAAGTTCCTTTTTTTCTTTTCCGCCGTTGTATTGCTGGTCGTTTTTCCAGATGTCCAGATTGGCGAGGAGGAGGGATTGGGCGTTTTCCGCAGCGGCTTTTCTCCGGTCTTTGGCGGCCTTGAGCCGGGCTTCATCTTCCGGCGTCCATTCGTCATCTTCCTGTTTCTGCACTTTTTCCTGTTCAAGAGCAAGGATGGCCGCGTCTTCCGCCCTGGTGAAGTAGCCCACCTGGGCTGCATGGGATAAGGTGACTTTGGGGTCCAGGCCCTTCGGTCGGGCGAGGTCTTCCTGCCATTGCTTGACCATGGCTTTGGCGTAGTCTTCCCCCTGCCCGAATTGCTTGTAGAGGGCGATGACTATTTCCGCCTCCGTTTCGTCATGGGGTGACGTGATCATGGCGCGGCCCTGTTCCGCAAGGAAGGGCATGGCGTCTATTTTTCCTTGTCCTTCCTTGAAGTCTCCGTTGTATTTGCGCCAGAGGGCATGAAGATTGCGGGTGATGTTGGAGGGAGCCGGGTTGTAGATTTCCTTTTCTTTTTTCGCGCTGCCTGCGGATGTTGTTGAGGTTTTGGATCCGGGGATTTTTTCCGCCTTGGCGTTGCCTGCTTCCACGGATTTGACGAAGGAACGGCTGAATCCCTGCATAGAGAGGGAAGCGAGGCGTTGGAGCTGCATGCGTTTGGAGGAGGGGAGAACGGCGTAAGGGCTGCCGTCGTCGTCCAGTTCATTCCAGAAGGCGACGGGGTCTTCTTCGCTTTGTTTTTGGGCGCGGGCCATGAGAGCAGTGTCCCGAAGGTCAAGGAGCATGATGTCCGCTTTTGCTGCGGTGATGACGCCGTTGTCACGTGCGTCCGTGATGGCGTACCCGGCCCCGGAGTAGTCTTCGTTACGAATGGCGAGGTCATAGTTGTTCTGGAAGTGTTCCCGCGTGCGCTGAATGCCGAGTTCCGCCGCTTTCCCGTAGGCCCTTTTTTTCAGGTCGCCGCTGACGTGGAAGCGCATGGCATCGGAACGCATACGGGCTTCCGGGTTGATGAAGTTGCCTTGGAGTTCCCCGATGTTGTCAGTGTATTCTCCGACGAGTTTATCGAGCTGGTCTTCCATAAGAGTTCCACGGTCGTCATAAAGGGCGTCTTCCGAGCCGGGGGCGAGGGCGGCCCGGCGTTTGAATTCCACGTCGAAGTCAGCGATTTGTTCACGGAGACGGCTTTCTATTTTTTGTGATTCCCCGAAGTCCTGGATTCGGTAGTATTGGTTGGCAGTTTCATCCAGAGCGGCGGCCCCGCGCTGGTTGGCGTGCTGGGCAGCCTGTATGCCGATGTCAGGCGTGGGGAGCGGGGATGCCCCGTTTCCGAGCTGGGCATGCGCCCCGGTGTACATAGGAAGTTCCGGCATAGGGAATATTGAAGTTAATAGTTAAAAGTGAATAGTTAAGATTTCTTTGCAGCAAGGGCAGCGAGTTTTCTTTTACGCATGAAGCGGACAATGTGGACGGTGCGCTCCGGGTAGCGGTTTTTGAAGTCGCGGCGGAAGCGGACTTTGTCGAAACGATGGCGGTACATTTTCGCCAACCGCCAAAGGGCGGGGAGTTCCGAGCATTGGAAGAGGATGACGACGGTACGCGGGTCATCCGGCGCGGGAATTGCCAGACAGAAGCAGTCAGGAGCGGAGTGAATGATGCCGCCTGCCGCGATGGTGGTGCGTATGAGGGTTTGGTAGAGGCCAGGTTCCCTGGCTTCAAGGTAGGTGTAGGCTTCCGTTGGACAGTGACGCATGGTTATTTTCCGGGAAAGAGTTGAGCGAAGAGCTGGAAGATGGAGTTACCCGCATTGACCGAGGAGTTGCGACCTGCCGTTACTGTACCGGGTGCCCATTGCAGCATGGAGCCGGATAGGTCATAGGCATTGCTGTATGTGGCTTGTGCGCCTTTCCACCCCGACATGGTGGTCGTTTTGCCCGTGACGGGGTCCGTCTGCTGGTAGCCCAGCGCGTAGCCAAGGGCACCCGCCCCCACAGAACCGATGCCCTGAATGAGCGCGGATGTTCTGGCCGTTTTTGCCAAGCTGTTGTATTGTGAGGCCGCGGCTTCCGCCTGCTGCATGGCAAGGTCTCCCTGATAGCGGGAAACGTCCGCCGCATACCGTTTGTTGGAGTCGCTGATGGCGTTGGAGAGGGCCATGTCACGGATGGCAGTTTCAAAGATGTCCGCCGTGGCGATTTCCGCCTGCTGGCCGGATCCCTGACTGGTGAAGCCGGAGGATGCGACGGCGTTGCGGACAGTGGCCTGCGCGGCGGTCTGGTTTTCCCGCTGGCGCATCATGTTCTTTCCCGCAAGGATGGAGTCAGAACGGGCTTCTTCTTCAAGGTTGAAGGCCCGCTTACTGGCTGCGGCTTTTTGGGCGCGGCCCTGTGCGAGCGCAACGGATGCCTGGGCCTTGTAGGTTTTGGCCTGTCCGAGGTTGCCAATGATTTGTCCCATGGTTAGCTGATGATGGAGGATTGAAGGATGTCGTCCAGCGGATGCTGGTCATTGCTGTACTGGGTGAGCGCGTCTTGATGAAGGGCGTTTGAGAGGGCAGCCGCCGCCATTTGTTCCAGGTTCAAGGCAAGCTGTGGTTCCCCAGTGATTTTAACGGCCATACGGGCAGCGAGCAGAAGGGAAACGCCGCGGATAAAAAGAGGTTGAGTTTCCGGGAGGTGTTCCGCCTTGGCAAGCGCGTTGGAGATGTAGCGGAGGGTCAGGGTGTTTTTACCTGGGGCGTTCCGGCTTTGTTCCACGATGATTTTGTTTCCGTCAATCCGGTATCGCAGCGCGTCTATTTTGAAGGGACGGAGGCAGTCTTCCGGGAGGGTGTAGGTGCCGTCTTCTTCCGGCGGGAGTTCCATGGTTTTTGTAGCAAAGCTCCATGCTCCGTAGTTGAGGGCTTCGTGCATGACGGAGGGGAACCAGAGGTCACAGGCTTTCCCGGTGGGGGAGTCCCGCTTGTATTCGCGGTCTCCAAGAGTTTGAAGACTTTGTTGAAAGAAGGTGACCTTGTCCATACCGGGCATATTAAGCAAGGGGGATGCCGTGCGTGTATGCTTGCGGTGTTAAGTTTGGGGGCGTTTTTAACAACGTGAGGAAGCTTTTTAACGGGGCAAGCATGCAGCCGGGAGGCTGAGGGATGCAATAAGCGGTGCATGGAACTTACCCCAGATATTACAAAGATGTTCCGCACCAAGCGGGAAACGAAGTGGCAGACGCAGATTCAGCAAGATACCGAGCTGGTGAAGCCGTATGTGACGATTCATCCCAACTGTTCCGGCAAGGCCGTCGAAATGCCCGCCTATGGCAAGACGGAAATGCAGGAGTACGAAGGGCGCTTTGAGAAGGTTGAATGGAAGGATATTCCGTTCGGCAAGCGCACGATGAGGAAGCGCAAGTTCTACAATGCGATTCCGCTGGAAGAGGACGACAAGATGGATATGGACACGCTGGATTTCACGGCGTCCCATGTCATGAGCGAGCAAAGGAAGGCCCTGGCCCGCATGAATGACGAGGTCATTCTGGGCGTGATGAAGGATAAGACGTCCGGGAAGTACCGCGTCCGCACGCAGGCAGACGGCGTGTGCGGCGGGATTCTGGCACCTAATTATACGGGAGATGACGGAGCGACTATTGAAGAACTCGATACGGCTCCCGATTCCTTCAATGTGATTCCGGTTGATTATGCCGCCAAAGGCACGAAGACCGCCGCCGGGATGCTGATTGACAAGATTGCCCTGCTCCGCACCCGTTACCAGATGCTTGACATGTTCAAGGCTGGCCGCGGTGAAGAGATCGTGGTTGCCATTACTCCGGCGCAACACATGGATATGCTGCTGCTGGAACAGACGCAGAACCGCAATTACGGGTTCCAGAGCTTGACGAACGGGGAGGTGAACGCTTTCCTGGGCGTGAAGTTCCTGGTGACGAATATGCTGCCGCTGGATGAAGACGGGAACCGCATGTGCGTTGCCTGGTTGAAGTCCCGCGTGGAGTTCGGTGTTTGGAAGGATGCCCAGTTCCGCATTGAACCGCGGCCCGAGTATATCGGCGTGCGGGAACAGATTCTTGTGAAGGCTGCTTCCGGTGCCACCCGAAAGGATAAGGAGATGTTTTTCCTGATGCCCTGCAAGGAGGTTGTCGCCTAGTTTCCCTGCATGTTGGTTATTGCATAGTCAAAGCCCCGCCCGGTGTGATGCCGGACGGGGCTTTTTTTTGTAGGATAGCGATCAATATCTGCGATCATCCACCCATCCTTTACCTGTCACATATAGGATACTTTCAGGAACTCCAAATGAGTGGATGACAACTTTATCGAATTTTTCTTCCATTTTTTTGATCCATTCATCAGTTGTCATATTTTCTTCCTTGGCATTATCTGATGCTTTAATCCCGTCTATTTTGAGCATGGTTTCTTCTTCCATTCCTTAATTATAGCACATTTTTATCGGTTTCACAAAAAAATTACAGATAAAGTGATTCTGCTCCACGAGCGAGACCCGTGTATGGAGAACGGACTCCTTCGTCATCATCGATCTTCCATCCGGTCTCCTTGGCAATATATCCGGCGGCCCAAGCATCGCCAAAGGTGCGGAGGGAGTCGCAGGCGTGAGAGCAGATGTCATGCAGGGGTTCGTTCCGAGTAACGCCGTTCTTACCCGGCGGGGCCATTTTGTAGTTGGCCAGCGCATCCACCCCGGAGATGTAGCCTTCCTTCATGTTGGGGAGAGTTGTTTTCTGCGAACAACGGGCGTGGATGACGGCATGACGCAGCAGCGTCCGCGTACTGTCAATGGAGGCCCACACATCCGAAGTACGCTTGACGAGAATAGTCGAGTAGCCCGCCTGTTCGAGTTTTTCATAGTATTTGACGCCGTTGTAGTCACGGTTGACACCGTCATGCGGGAGGATAACGTCTTTGACACGGCCAAAGAGGGCGTCCCTTTTACGGAGTTCCGCGATGTAGTGGTCAAGGGGGAGGCCGTTGGCGGTGTAGTTGTCCAGGAAGGAGAAGAGGCCGTCCGGGCGGGGCTGGATCCACCAGATGGACGTAAAGTCCGCCATGCCTTTATCAAAGACAGCGTATATGGGGCGGTAGGGATCCGGTTCATATTCCGCGGTGAGGCGGCCCAGTTCCCGGAGGCGGTTGATCTGGCTGCCGTAGATGGCCCCGCTGGCTATGGGGTTGAGGGCTTCATCCGGGACGGTGGGATATTCCTGTCTCATTTTATAACCTTGTGTGCGGCTTTTGGATTCGTACCAAGCTTTTTGTTCTTCATCGAGTGTGATAGCGTAGTCGGTTTCCAGACTATGAAAGTATTTGGCGAGTTCCGGCGCGCCGGAGAATTTGCCACCCTTGATGCGGTATTCGGGTTGCTCCACCCAGCTAAAGAACCAGAATTTAGGGTCAAGAGGTGTGAGTGGTTTGCCTACCAAGTCCATTGCTTCCGTGACGAGGCGGTAGTTGAGGCCGTATTGGCCGCCTTCATGGGTGGATTCCAAGATGACGACTCCGGTTTGGTCAATGGAGTTGAGGGTACCCGTGATAGTTTCCTCCGCCTTAGAGGGGTTATGTACGGCGACGGATCCGAGTTCAGAGACATGAATGAATTGGTGAGTGCCGCCGCGCAGGGATGTTCCGGCGTAGATGGTGGAGCCGTTGGGGAATTTGGCTTCCGTGGCTCCGATGTAGCAGCCTTTCATTTCTTCCTTGAGCCATGCGCCGATGGAGGCCAGCTCCAAGTCCTCCTGCGTGGGGGTTTGAGGAAGGTGATCAAGGTGGTCGAAGGCGAATTTTATTTTGGCGAGTTTCTTTTTGGATTCCGGCCCGATGCGGTCTACGATACCCGCTGTGTAGTTGGGCGTGAACATGCACATGTCCAGGATGAGCAAGGCGGTGTATGTGGAGATGCCAAGCTGACGGGCTTTGAGGACGTTGTTGTAGTGGTGGAGGCCGCTGTGGATTTGCCGCTGCGCCCAGTTGAGAGAGAAGCGGACGATTTTGCCGTCTTTGTTGACGACATGGTAGAGGTGGTTCAACCGCCATTCGCGGTTGGATAGGAGGATTTTCAGGGTGGCATATTGTTCCGGGGTCAGCTCCATGTTTCAGCCTTGTATGGCGAGGATGTGGAGGGGACGTTCTCCGGTGACGCGGATGCCGACGATGACGTCATAGTCCCAGTGCCCGGAGGAGACAAGGGAGTTCCAGCCTTTGGGGATGGTGGGGTCATTGCGGTCAAGGTTGTCCCATGTGGTGCCGTCCGTGGTGATTTGGATGCCTTCCACTTCCGTTTCTTCCGCGAAGCAGAATTTAATTTCCGCCGATGGTTGCTGCTTGGCCCGGTATTCAACGCTGGTGAGGGCGTTGGTGATCATGGTGGAGGTGTAGTCGTGTTCGTAGCGGTCTATATAGGGGCTTTGGTCGTCGATGACTTCAATGTATCGTCCGTCGGCCCGCCGGACGATGAGGTAGAGGGAGTCCGATTCCGTGCCGTTGGGGAGAACGGCGCAGTATTCCATGGTTCCCGCGGTGGTGTAGCGATGCCAGCAGTTGACTTCATGAAGGGAGTTGTAGGTCATGAGGGCAGCGGTGCCGTTGTTCAGGACGAAGAAGGCGCGGGAGTCCGGCTTACGGATGAAGCAGCCGTCCCGGACGCCGCCGCCATTGCGGAGGATATGGTCAGAAAAGACGGTGAGGTCACGGGAGACGTAAGCGTCCGAGGAGAAGTCATATCCGTATTGGTAGAGACGGCCCGAACCGCGCTCGAAGTAGACGACTTTGTCCGTAGCCATGATTGCCGGGGTGTCTGCGGAGCCAACGTAGCCGTGGTTGTCGATACGGGCGTTGGCATAGGTGATGGACTGGCTGCCACCGGATGAGACAACCCATTCCGCGTCCGAGGTGCCGAGCAAGAGGCGCGCTCCCTGCGCCATGAGCCAGCAGATAGGGTTCTGCGTGGTGGTGGACATGGTCACAGCCAAGGCGGAGTCATCCGTTTTTCCGACATGGAAGTTGTTGAGGTCGTCCGTGGCGGACATCCAGATTGTTTGAGGCTGGGCCGCGGTGGATGCGAAGACGAGGCGTTGGTTGTAGACGTCACAGAGGGAGGGATAGCCGTATTTGTCGCTATACGCCTGCCAAGACCAGTCGATGACGTCGCGGGATCCGGTGTAGTTGAGCTTGATGTCGTTGATGTAGTCCCACGAGTAGGAGATGATTTCCCCGCTTTCGTCTTCGACGGTGGTGTAACGGAGGAGCATGTCATGTTTGTAGGGTGAGATAACGAGACGGTTGCTGCACGAGTCCGCAGGAAAGCCGTTGATGATGGAAGTTCCTTCATACCGGGAGCGGGTGATGAAGAGGCGCAGCCAGCATTCTTCTTTTTGTTCGTCTCCAGTGAGGAGGGTGTTGGAGGTAGAACCGATGCGGGAGTAGGAGTTTCCGAGGGTTTCCCATTCGTCGGTGAGTTCCCGGCCTTCGTAGGAGCGGCGAACTTCGTATTCGCCAATCCACGAGCCGGAGCAGTAGAATTGCCATGTTCCCCGGCATGGGGCGGCGGAGCCAATGGCAAGGCCGCGGATGAAGTGGCCGGGGTAGTCTTCCGGAGCGACGGAACCGGAGACGTAGGAGGCAGCGTTGAAGTCTTTGATGCACGTCCAGTATTCCCAGTAACCGGAGTCCAAAACGATTTTGTCTCCCTTTTTGAAACTCATTCCCTGGGCGAGTGCATTGATGGGAGTGACTTGGTCGTAGCCGTCTATGGATTCTGCGGCGAGGAAGTTGTCCGGGTAGTTTTCCGGGGCTGTTAATCCGGTGACAAATGAGGAGGATCCTGTCCAGTCATCCGTGCAGGAGTAGTAGCGTTTGGTTTCATCCGTGCGCCGGGCGATTTTCTGCCCTTTGACGATGTTGGAGGATGGCGAGAGGACGGTGATAATGGAGACGCCGTTGAGAAGCTGGGAGGCGTAGTTGAAGAGGTCTTGCTGGGTGGTGTAGTAGGAGACGCGGAGGAGGTCGCCAGAGCTGCATTCCCTTTCGACATCTTCGAGTTCTTCAGGAAAGGAAACGGAGTAGTCCCCGGAAGCATCCCGCGAGACGGTGACGGGGTAGTCCCGGTAGCCTTCCTCACGCCATGGGACGCTTTTGAATTGGAATTCCTCAAATGTCCATTCCCCTGCACCGTTGCGCTTGAGTACCATGACGGGGTAATCCGGCGATGTGAGAACGAGCAGGCTGTTGACTTGCTTGAAACGCAGCTTGTCTATGCTGCCGATGTAGGAGTCATGTTCCGAGATGACCGCGCCGGAGGTGTTGAAGACGCGGAGTTTTTCCGAGTTGATTTCCACGATGTAACGGTCATCCGTGGAGTAGATGTAGGGGATGATTCGGGAGCTATCCAAGGCATCGGCAAAGGGGCGCATGCCACGGCGGCGGCGGATGCCGCCCATTTGGGAGACGTCGAAGTTTTCCAAGGTTTGCGCGCCGCGCATGTAGACGTCCATGTCCGAGCGCAGGGCGAGTTCCGGTGACAGTTCTCCGCCATTGAAGGCCACTCTTTTCATGGGGCCATGATAGAGAGGTGTCCCGTGGCCGTGATATGCTCACGGTGTTAAATGTGGCGTTGACTAGGGAGATTATTGTTTCTATATTGAAAAAATGACCGAAAAAGAGTTTTTGAAGTTTATACAGGATTGCCTCAATGAGGGGCAGAGGCTTGTTAAATTATATCATAACAGTGAAATTACCCCGTGGGGAAAACAGTGGACAGTGTTTGCCATATTTGACGCAGCTACCCCTACTTTTTCAGTTACAACAGAAAAGGAAGCCATTGCAATTAAAGAAAAGGTCAGGCGCATGTGCCGATAGTTAAAAATATGTTTTATGCCATCGAAGAAACACGGATTCCCACCTTACGCCTGCGGATGTTCACTACCGGAGAGGAGCGCGATGAGTGGGTAGCAGCGAAGTTTACACGCCGTGCGTTGCCCGCAGAGTGGGCGAAGAAGTTGTTTCCGTGGTATTTAAAAGAAAAGTAGAAAGGTAGGCATCGTGATGGAGTTCAAGAATTTAATGCCCGTACCAGATTCCGTACATGGTTTCTGGTGGAAGGCTGCGCGATGGGAGGTTTTTTTAGCTCTTTTTCTGGCAGATGCTTTTTTTACGACCCGGTATTTCCTGAATGATTTTGCCGCTGTGTTTTTTTTACAGTTCGGGTTACTGGCCGCCCAATTGTTGTTAAGCTTGTGTGTTCCTGTTGGATTCCGACTGTATGCGGGTAAGCAGAGCAGCATTACCATTTCGGCGGTTTTTGCCTGCATTGCCGCGCTTGTCTTTAATATGTTTAATGTGTGGATGTATAACGGGAGTGTTCCACAAGGTTCTCCATTGATGATTTTGGATTTTATTTTAACGGTGTCTGCCGGATATAAAATTGTTCGAAGGGAAGTCGGGGTAAGGTTTGAAGGATTCCATTCTCAGAAATGGTGGTGGGTTGCTGCCATGATCACGGTCGGGGTGATTGTAGCAATGTGTTCCTGCCGATATATAGGGTTTGGCAGGTTGAAGACAATAGGATGTGTGATTTTTGGGCTGGTAGCGGGAGGGAGTTTTTTTTACATGAGCCGTTTCGTGCAGGATTCTTTCCGAAAGGCGAGTGCCGAGTATAAAAGGGATGATCCCAGCAAAGCATTGGCTTATGCTGCAATGGGGCTTTTGTGCCTGCTAGTTTGGATTGGTGCGCTGGCTGGAGTGTATTCAGTGATGCGAGGATTTAAGTGGTAAGGTTTTTGATAATTCCATATTTTACCGCTATTTCTAATCCTCTGTTGATAATAGGGTCCGATTTATATTCATCACTGCCTTTGGAAAAGGATAAAAACAGTCTTTCATTTCTGTTTAAATTGCTTTTGAGAAGTTCTATATATTTTTCTACTTCCCTTCCAGTTTTATCCCCATATTCTTCTATTCTTATTAATGTGTACATATATACAGTTATCCAAGATTTTATTTCACCAATGTCATATTTTACGCATTTTTCTACTTCTTCGTATTTTCGAGCATCTTTCCAAGCTTCATTTAATACATCTATTCCTGGGAGAATTTCTTCACATGATTTTATGTTTTTATATTTCTCCTTATTCTCATCTGAATAAATAAAATTATTTATAATTTCTATGAATGCCGCATTTCCCGTTATGAGAGTTCTTTCCCAATTGTTATCCCCTGCTCCTCTATATATAGAGATAGCTTGTTTTTTTTGATGAGCCAAATTCAGTAGATTTTGTATTTCTGCTTCAAAGAGTTGCTCTCTGTTTTGGTTTTCCGTTGATTGAAGTTGTTCGCGGTTATGCTTGCACTGAATTATTATGGTAACAATAATAGCCACAAAACCACAATATGCTATCAGAGTCCCAATGACCTCATGCGCACAGCTTTTGTATATTATCTCTATCGCTATAAAAATTAGCAATAAAATAAGAAAAAGCAAAGATTCTCCATAGTATTTTTTAATGAATTTTATCATTTCGCGAATTGTTTGTTCTATAGTCATATTTATCAATCGTGATATTGAAGAGGGTTACATCCTACCGAAGGAAGAAATATAGGGACGAACCAATAACTGTCTCTTATACACATCTCC
>ENA-UAMP01000846-UAMP01000846.1-human-gut-metagenome-genome-assembly--contig:-NODE-846-length-11779-cov-4.558683_pt1 | contig 11779 bp, 9 predicted proteins | sample MGYA00243285_ERZ654501 | MGnify/ENA primary metagenome ERZ654501 (study PRJEB26926, sample SAMN06164850) | human gut metagenome | biome: ENVO:00009003; feature: ENVO:2100002; material: ENVO:00002003...
AAACCCGCCGGATGCCAGCATACGACCGCCTGTTACCCGCGTACCGGGACGTCCGAAACTGATGTCGTGGGAAATTTGCCCCTGACGGGAAAGTACCAGCATCTGACCGCCCGGAGCGTCGCCGGTACGGTCAGAAGACGAACGTACCCCTGTCAGCAAAACTTTACCGTCCTTCAAAGGGAGCACATTCAGGATGCCGGTAAATTCATCCGGATTAAACGTGCGCGACAAAAGGCATTCGCCCTGACGGTCGAACCATGACACCATGACACGGCCTCCGTTTTCACCTATCGTCACCACATCCCCATTGGGAAAATCCGCACACAAACGGGTAAAACGGACGTCTTTACCATAAACATGGTCATAAACCGTGGGCATAAACTGGGCTTTCACTTCTCCGAGCAATCCCAGTATCAGGCAAACTCCCAGAGCCAAAAAGAAAATTTTGTTTGATTTCATATTGGAGTATATTTATTGTTTTTTCTTTACGATAATATCCACACGACGCGCTTTCTGGTAAGCCACGATACGCTCTTTGCGTGTCAAAGGCTTGCGCGGAGGTTGCACTTCCTTATTATCCAGTGAAAGGTAACCGGCCGGAGAAACGTAATCCTCCAGGGGAATATGCAACTGTCCGCGACCTTCCGGGAAAAAACGGGGCCGTGCCCGTTCTGCCTTAAAAAACTGTACAACGGCATTCGCCCGTTGCTCGGAAAGACGCAGATTGTATTCGGGTGTACCGAGTTCGTCGGCATAACCGATCACAGAAATCTCCGTGATATCGTCGAAACCGCGCATCGCCAGTATCTGGAAAAGGCGCTCTTTGGCCTGGGGAAGAATCCGGTAGCTGTCGAATTCGAAATAAATACTCGTCAGCAACTGGCCGGATTCGGGCAACATATAAACCGGAGTCTCTTTCACCTCCTTTTCGATGGAAGAGGTGTGTGTCTTAAGCAACCCTTTGACAAGGTTCAGGTTACCCACCATGGCCGAATATTCGTCGGAAACGCCCACGGCCGCTTTGCTGCTCAACGGCGTCGAAGCTGCATTGAATGTATAGATATCGTCTTTACCAGCAGCGCCACGGCGGTCAGAAACGAAGTAACCCGTTTCTCCGTCGAAAAACATCCCGAAATCATTGAATACCGTATTCACAGGCCAGGGATAATGATAAAGCGTCCCGGACATCACAATATTGTGACCGAAACTCACACGATAGATATCATAGCCACCGAAACCTTCCCAGCCGTTCGAACTGAAAAAAAGTGCATCACCGACGATACGCGGATAAACTTCATCCCCCTCCGTATTGATTTCAGGCCCCATATTCACAGGTTCTCCCCATTGCTGTCTCTCTTCGTCCCAGTGACACATATAAAGGTCCATACCTCCGTAACCTCCGGGACGGTCGGAAGAAAACATAAGTGATTTGCCGGCATTGAAAAACACCGGATGCGCATAGGAAACACCTTCCTGGTAGTTGAAAAGGGGAATGAAATCACTCCAGCCGCCACGCAGGGTATCGAAAACCGAATAATACAACTGATTGATAAATACGCTTTTATCCACTCCGGGTTTCAGGATACGCCCCTTATTCCGGTAAATGATCTTCGTAGCCACCATGATCTTGCCGTCATCTGAAAAAGCCACCGGACCGCTTTGCAATTCACGCGGGATATCCCGGAATATTTCGGGTCGCTGGCTGCGCATCGAGTAAAACTGGGTACGGTGATAATAAATTTTCTGAGGGTCCTGAATCATTCCGTGACTAACGGCATAAAAAGGTTTACCGTTCCATTCGCCCATCCAGTATTCCGCCTCCGGGCCACACCCTTCGAACAGCCGTACCTCATATTCCGCATCTCCCCGCCGGTAATAATGCTGCTGGTTAGCCAGCGAAAAAAGAGTGTTCAGATAACGCTGGTTGCGGCTGAAAGGCTGCATAAAAGCAAAATGACGCGCGATAACCTCCGCACGCTGATTTTCATCCCGTCCGCGCAGGGCATCGATATAATAGCACACATCACCGACACCCATCAGCGTATCGGCGGCATAAAAAACACGGTCGAAATAATCCACCGCCCTTTCATTCTGCTGTAAAAGCATATAAAAACGGGCGATTTTCAAGGCCAATACATTTTTACGCTCGTCCTGTTCGTCCAGCCGGTTATAAACCTGCTCGTAAGAACGCATGGCTTTGTCGTATTTGCCTTTGATAAAGGCCAGGTCGGCAGAGCTTTCTGTGGAACGAAACCAGAGGAAAGCACGCAGCCAGCTTTCGGCCCGGACATTCCCCGGAGCCAGAAGAAAAAGAAGGGTCAACGACCAAAAGATCACTAGTATTCGTAAATTTCTTATCATATTGCTTTAAATTAACGGAACAGATTATACACCAGATGCACCCCGAATTTGGTCGGACCTACCCAAGCCCTGGTATCTTTCAGGGAAAGCGGGACATTTGCCCATTCACCGCCCAGCTTATAGGTGTCGTACTGTAAATGGGCATATCCCACTCCCACATTCAGATCCAGGCGAAAACGCTTTGACAGGTAAAATTTATAGCCGAAGGACACTCCCGTAGAAATGCCCCAGCCCTTATAGCGTTTACTATTCCGGCCTTCCCCACGGTCCAGGCCTATATTGAAGTTTCCGCCTTCAATATAGGGACCCAGGTAAAAACCGTCATACTGGTCGTTGGTATAGTAGTATTTAGGGTTAAAATAGTAACGTACATCCAGGCTTCCGATCAGTGCCCGAAAAACCGTCTCGTTTTTCTTAAACATATAAGGAGCCCAGAGTATATCGGCATTCAAAGAAATCTGACGGCTGACCGTTTGTTCATAGCCGATGTTAGGCGTGCCTGCCAGAAGCAGGGGCGCATTCGTTTTGACAGCCTGACCGCTGACTTCACGGGATCCGAAAAAACACATCAATCCGGCGGCACACACACACAATACTTTTTTCATATTATAGTTCATTTAGTACAGAATCATTTTATTATACCGGAGTTGTTTCACCCTGTCCGATATCTTCCCATCCCACAAGCTGTACGCTTACCATCGTAAAGCCCTCGAAACAAAAACTGACCGTATGACGCGGCTCCAGAAACCAGGGTTTTGGCAACGGTTCACCGTTTCCGTCCGTCACCGGGCAATTTTCAGAGAGGTTTTTTTCAGTAAAATAACCGACCTGATCTTCCCCGCTATAGAAAAACACTTCCAGTCCGAGCGGAGGACGTTCGGGAGCGACCCCTTCCAATAAGGTTCCCGAAGAAGGCAGAAAACTATCCTTAAACTCTTCGTTGTCCGATTGATGCAAAGGCAAATAGGAAGCCTTCACCCGGTCGCCGGGCGTAAAAGTGGTGAAACTGCCGCTAAAACTCATCCGCGTCGCCAGTCCCGAATAAATCACCTCCACCCGGTCGACAACCTTCGGCAGCTTCTTAAATTTAAGTACGAGAGTCCCCAGATACACCAGGTCCTCTTTTATATCGACCGTATCGGCTACCCGGGCACCGGCATGTCCTATAGGCAACACCTCCGCCACTTTTTGCAGCATGCGGCAATCCAATTTTCCGGGAGCATAAATCCCGGCCTTCTTGTCCACCACCGGAAGAGCCAGCCAGGAATCTGCCAAAGGCTGTCCTTCCGTCACCTCGATCGTATTCAGTTGGGCGAAACACATCACATTTGTCTCTCCGGGCTTCAGTTTCGAACGGATAATACCGTCCGTCACGTAAGGCTGGTTAAAATCAGCGGCCGCAAACCGGCTGGTACGCAAATGATTGCCGGCAGCATCGTGAAAAGCCACATAGAAATCCTGGATACTGCGGTCCTTTATCTGGGGGACATAAATCCAGTAATTATTTTCGTCCAGGAAATAGTCCTTCGTACAGGATACGGCCATACAGCCAAGCAATAACCCGCCCAATAAGGTTCTGCCGTTTTTTATTATTTTATTCATTATCATCATTCCACTTTGAATTATTTGTATCCCCTGTTATGGAAACCGCCCCGCCCTTTCCGGCCTAAGTCCGCCGTCCGGAGTAATCAATATCTTACCGGATATTTCCCTTGTGCCGGCTTAAACGGGAATATCTTCCGATACGATTCCCGCCCACGGTACCAGCTCGATGTTCACATCCGCATTTCCGTACTGGCCCACCTCCGGAATACCGGGATTAGCGGGATCCTCCAGCCATATACCTCTCCGTTCGAGTGTCAGATTGATCTCCAGGATATAATTCGGGTTGACGGCCGTACTCACGGCTGCCGTCCACGCAACATCGGCTGCTGCTGCCAAACCCGTCGTATGTCCCATAGGCACATATCCGGCCGGGGCCTTGCCCGTCAGTACTATGTCAAATTTCTCGCTTCCGGTGGCAACGGAACCGCCCGGAAACATCCGGATGTCTTTCCACAGTGTAATGTGCCGGCCGGGATTCAATATCGTTCCGCCACTGTAACCGCTGGCCGGCTCCGCATCGTGAAAAGCTCCTTTCGTATAAAGTACGTCTTTGATGCCCCCGCGGACTAACGCACCGAGCGGATTCGCAGAAACGGTTGCGCGACGGATACGGAAACCGGCATCCGCATGGGTAAAATCGACAACATTGTTACCGTTTTTCGACTGATCGATACGCACGCGCAGCATCGAAATGATACGGGTCAGACGAAACGGCGCCGCAGTCAGGTCGTTGGTCTGGTCTGCCAGAATCCGGACCCCCGTTTTCTTCGCCACAAAAACCTCTGCAGACTCAAGGTAACCGGTAGACCCGGCCTCGGCTGCTCCCTGGGGGGTAAAAGCAGTATTCACGGCCAGTTTCATCAGCAGGCCCGTAACCGGCGAACCGACACAACTGTTCACATCCCAGGAGCCTCCCGTAGCTTTCTCGGCACGGATATCGGACTGCTGGGAATTGGCGATCACGTAAACGTCATACGTTTTACCCGTCGCCGACGCCTTGATGTTCGTTAATGCAAAATGCTTGGCCGCCATATCGCCGGAGACAGGAACCGGCAGTATACTGCGGGCATCCTTCACGGTTCCGTCTTCCACAAAGAGAATCAGCATATCTTTGATATTACCGTTCCAACTGGTCGTCGGCATGGCTGTTGACCGGGGTATCGCACGTATTCCGGGCTCGGATTCCAGGCTGAAAGCCATATTTACTTTACCAAAACCGTCGCCGGCAGCCCCTCCGCCGTTGTCTTCCTTGCTGCATGCAGCCGTCCCGACCGCCAACAAAGCGGTCAACAGTAACAAATAGATCGTTTTCATCGAATTCATTATTTTATGTGTCTGTTTATATGTCATTTTTTATAGATATGCACTTCTATCACATGGTCGGGAGCCATCAGGAAAACTTTCCTCCACTCGCCGGCACGACCACCGGGCCGGGTAAGGATAAAAATGTTTTCGTTCAATGAGTTCATGATTTCACCGTAGAAATAAGAAACATCGTAGGTGGAATTTACGCCCAAACCGATCCAATCCTCCGGAAGCCAATCCGCTTTATCAATCCGGCCGTTACCGGCCCTGAATTTCTGAACGGTCGCCCCGGAACGGGGTACAGCTTCTTTCACCCTGACTCTGATTTTTTTACGCAAAGTCCCGAAACGAAGAGTGATCGTATAAAAGCCGTCGGAATCCGGCTGGCCGGCTCCGTTATTTATAAAACTCAGCTCATATTTGCCGCCCCCATTATTCTTCAACTGCCAATTCGTATTACCGGTCTCGTAAATCATATCCAAAGCAGCACCCGCTCCGCCCTCCAGTACTTTCGTAACAACCTTAGTCAAAACCGTAGTATAATGACCGTCCCGGCAAAAATGGAACTCCGAAGCATTCAACCCCAGCTCATACAAGCCGTTTGTATACACCTCATTTATCCCATCCAGACCCGTCATATCCGGATCGATCACCACCGAAACGTCGTTCGCAAAGACACTGTTTTGCGCTTCGGCGAAAGTAGCATGACCGGCATTTTTCACGGCTGTAATCCGCAGACGGTAGTACACATTCCGTTCTATGTCGGCAAACGTGTTGGCAGGTGAAGGCAAAGCAATTTTATAGTAGGAAGGCAAAGTACTGCGCTGATAATACCCCTTCAGTATCAGATAAAAACCCGGACCTTTCCAGTTGACATCCCGCATGGAAGTCCGCTGTTCAAACAAATAAACCGGTTCGGACAAACGGGTGCCTGAAAAATCTACCCGCCCGGTCAGTGTCAAAGCCGCCGGATCGGGATTTGAAGCCGCCAGGCTGCCCGTTGTCGCCAGCGACATATAGCTGATCGTTTCGGCACGGAAAGTTGTATCTATAGTTGTAACCTCTACCGTAAACTTCGCCACATTCCTTTTGACCCGGACCGTTCCTCCCGTAGCCGTATAAAAAGCATTTACACTTAGCCGGGGCAGCACGATTCTTGAAGAACACATCACATAAGGAGGCGCCACCGATCCCGGAGCGCTTGCTTTTTTCAGTGCCAGAAAAGCAGATTCCCGGGATACGCCATCCTGCATACCGCCCAGCAAATCATTGGCATTAGCCACGACGTATACATAATGTTCTCCCTCCCGTTGAGGTACGGCAAACATTTGGTTGCTGCCATTGCCCGTAAACGAAACCATACGTTCCAGCACATTATCGGCGGCAGTGCCGGCTCCCGATTTTCTGAATATCAGTACCGCCCAGTTATTGATCCTGTTTTCCTCGGTTGCAGTCGCACGGGTAATCACCTCGCTCATCGATTCGGCTTTGCAGCCCAGGGAAAACAATTCCTCCCCGGTATCCGGACCGGAGACGATCTCTTCCTGACAGCCGCCAAGCAGCAACACCAGGCAGCAACACCCCCACCGGCAAATAGTTCCGACCGTTTTTTTCATAAAGCTTTCTTTCATTGTAAATTCTTTTTTGAAACTCTCCGACTTTTCAATCTTAAATCAAAAATTAAAATAGCTTCCCCATTCACCCGTCCCCTGTCTTATACTTTCATCCCGACTCATAAGCTTACCATCTGTTTCTGACACAACGGACATTGGCCACACCTCCCGGAGGCGTTGTCCCGCCGGGCTGAGTAAGACCGGCAGCCTGCCCGTTCGCAAGCCAATACAGAGCGGCATTGAAATTATTGGGTATCCCTTCACGCCCCGCCTTTAGCAAGGCATAGCCCGCTTCAGCAAGCGTAGGTAAACGCCACCCGGTTTTACCGCCCTCGGTCAGGTTCTGACAAATCCGTTGAGCCTCTGCAAAACTCACCTCCCCGGAATGATCGGCCCTGTTTACCTCCAAATGGTAATATTTTTCCAGTTTATCATCCTGCACACAAAGTACCCTGTAGCTGGACGTTCTATAATACAGCGGGATATAGAGATCACCAGGATGATGTAAATCTCCAGAAGGGAAGCCATATGTAGTACTGGCCGTATACGACTTATTGCTCCATCCCAACTCGGAAGACCATAGTATTCCATTAATCCTTTGAGCTCTCAAATAGTATAAACCTTCCCGAATCGTAGACATCCGCCAGCAGCCCCGACCTGTCAACGGGTCGTTAACAGTTCCCTCATAATAACCGGCACACCCCCTATATTCGTCCCCCTGTGAATACAACCGGATCATATCCTCCTGCGACATGCCATCATTAAAACCCGTATTCGCTTCATTCGTATACCCCATACCTTCGGCCCATGACATGGTGCTGCTCAAAAATCCGGCAGCAAAACGGGCTCCGACACAGTTGACGACCAACGTCTTTTCGATATTGTTCGCCCTAAGCTTTATCCGGACAGAAAAACCACCTCCCGTGCGCCAGTTGCCCAGTTTCAAAGCCAACTGTCCGCTTCGGTGGCTATCGTCGTCCCACACCACATCACACATAAAATCATTCCGGGCAACCGTATTCTCCCCGTTTAGCTCACGGGGCTCATCCACCCACACCTTTCCCGGCCCTGTAGCCTTAAAACTCACATACCGCGGCATACGGTAAGCTTTAAAGTCGTCGATTTTCTCCGTTTGCAGGAAAAAACCGTAGGCATCTCCGATTTCCGACTCCACAGTACGCTCATCCCAGGCTTCCACGGCAGCCTTTACCTGCCAGTCGTCCACCTGTTGCCCCAATCCGGTTACTCCCGTAAATTTGAATGTATATACCTTATTCCGGTTGACATCCCGACTTGTGTTTCCGTCAACAATATCGTTCCCCACGTTTACGGTATACTCCGAACTTCCCTCTTTCACGGTTCCCCGGTAACGGTCGGCCCGGACTGTCAATGTCATACGCCGGTTGTTAGCCGCAGCAAGCAGGTATTCGGGCACCAGCAACTGGGTTTCGAACTTATAACGGCCTCCGGTTACGGTTGAAGTCCCCAGAGGAATCGTTTTTTTCACGTAACCGGTACCGTCATAGGCTTTGGGATAAAGGTAACCGAACCCGGGTACGTTACTCAGTTCCGCTTCCCGGAAACGAAGGCTTACCCCATCCAAAACCGGATTAAGATCGAAAGACAAAAACACGCGGGCCATGGTATACACACTGCTCCGCAAGCCCGTCTTGCTGATATCGGCTCCGTTATAGAATATTTTGCCCGTCCCGTCATTCGGGGCATGTATATTTTTATATTCGTAATAACGTTGTTTAGTGGCAGTTACCGCCGGCAGGTTCCGGCTGATTTTCACGGCGGCAAAAGAAGACCAGCCGGCCACGGAAGAAAGGTCCTCCTCTTCGTCGATAACCGTATAAACATCGTTGTATTCCCCCGGATAAAGCGGTACATTGAATCCGCTGAGCCCGGTAAACAATTTATTATAACGGAAACTTTTGTTTCCGGCTTCTGTCGGAGCGGAAAACAGGATTACCCGCACTTTACTCTGTGACGACATGGCAGAGCCCAGATTAAAGGGCAGCATCCCGTTTATTCCCGGAACAGGATCAGGAGTCAGCTCTGCCTCTTCGCAGCCTGCCAGAAAACAAACGCACAGACAGAGTGCCATCCACCATTGTTTTTTACCGAATCGTTTATTCATCTTCGATTTCATATCTTTTAATTACATTAATGTAAATTCGGATCGTCAGCCGCAACTTCCTCCCAAACGGGCAAGGTTGTTACATTACATTCCAGAGACATATCGAGCGCATTCAGGATCAGTTTGACATCCAGAATCTGATTGCAGCGTACCACCGCAGGAAGCGTCTTCCGCAACCGGACAACCGTACCGTTTCCGTCTCTGAAATCGATCCCGACATCCATCTGCAGCGTAGTCAAATCCGTCGGATTGGGATTGAGTGTACCGTCTGTATTCCAGAAATCCGTGCCACGGTGGGCCGGAATAATAAATACCATCGTATCACTCCGGAAAGTGCCGTCCCCCCGGGAGGTAAAATTCAGTTTTCCCTGTAAAGGCAATGCCAGCGTATCGGGATTCGTTTTTGAGGGCAGCAATTTCCCCTCCCAATCCAGCCCCAAGGGCACCTTATAAAGACGTATGTTCTGCTCCCGCGCAGGATCGATATTACGCACACTTTCCACATACACACGCACCTTCGCCACATTGCGTGCCACATTGGCCGAATTGACGGTTACCGTCTGATCTTCCCGCACCTCAGGCAGACTGATTTTTCCGAAAAAAAACTCAGGGGCAAACGTACTTTTCCCGTTTACAACAGTCGGTACATACCGGTACATGGGTTGTCCTGACAGTGGCCGTCCGGCAACCGGATTACTCAAGGCAGCCCCCTGCGGGGACACCATCGTAAGATACCAGTTACCGGTACGTATTTTAGATGTAAGGGTCGTACCCGTGCGGTTGATTCCGTATATCTCGTAACTGAACTTACCGTTGTCCGTCCCTCCCCGGCGGGAGAGCAACAAGCGCATATCCCCGGCCGGCGAATTTGTCAAAGCCGTCCCGGAAGTTCCCACTTTCAGCGCCAGGAATCCCTGCTCCCCGTCCTCTCCCTTCTCGTAATAATCACCGCTACAGGACAACAGCCCCAGACACAAAACCATCCCCACGATTCTTTTCTTCCATAAATGTCGCATTGGTTTCAGTTTCATATATTCATATTTTATTTCAGCCGACAGATTGCTCTGACGTCTATTTTTTCTCTTCCCGCTTCCCCGTCCCTCGTTTAAACCTTATTTACAATTTCTATTATTCTTATCCATTTCACACACCCCGTCAACAGACTGTAAACCGTAAATGAAGCACACAAATCCACAATCAACTTGCGGAAACAATTGTTTTCCTAAAATCTCTCACCGGTGGCAAAATCTCCCACGGTCTGCAACCTCGCACTTTTCACTCTCTTATTTTTATCCTTTCCCGGAATACGGATTTCCCCGTCAGTATCAAAATACAATTCACCGTCCACCTGTCCGAAAACAAAAAGGGTATACCCTTCCTTCGTACGTTCGAATCCGGAGATATAAGTACCCGGATAATGCTCGGCGACAAGCATGCGGATTTTACCGGGCAACAATGTCCGGAGTCCTTCCGTCAGTTGTGTAAACAAATAACAAGCTTTGATCAATTCGCCCTGTTCGTCAAACCAAAGCTCACCGTTATGGAATACCACACAATATCTACCGCGGTACGTCAAATATTCGGGCGGAGAACAAACCCCGGAACAGGTTTCTTTCAGCAGATGCTGAATTTCGGCAGGCAGGTCCTCCAACTGGATTTTACGACCGGGCTTACTTTTCTTTGTACAGGTCACCGGCGAGGCAGCCACCACCGAAATGATACAAAGCAGGATCATTGCCAGCGTGATTATACTGATATCTTTCATAGCCTTTCCGATTAAAAAACAAGATAAAAGCCGCTTCTCCCGCCAAACCGCCTTTACGGGAGAAGCGGCAACACATTAAACAGGTAATTCCGTCATCGTCACATTACCCCACTCTACCAAATTTACCTTGATACTAAGGTTTCCGTAAGAACCCGGTTCATCCGGCGGAGTGCTATCTCCATGGCTCTGAACCGTAACGACAACATCCAGAATGTTGTTAGCCCCGATAGCCTGGCTGATCGCACCACTCCAGTATACAGGACGATTTGCCCCCAATGGTGCATCCGCACCGGCAGGAACATAAGTATTATCTTTGGTCGTACCTTTAATCGTAATATCGAATTTCTGGGCTCCCACGGTTGCAGAACCTCCCGGAAAGCAAATAAAATCCCGATAAAGAGTCACACCGTTAGCGGCATCCAGAATATCTCCCGTTCCGGTATATCCGGCAGCGGGCTCTGTATCTAAGAAAGGAAGGTTTACATAAACTCCGTCATTGCCGCCTCCGGAAATGGCCGTATAAGTATTCTCTACATTGACAGAAGGATTTATCCGACGCAAAAAGATCGATGCATCATTCTGGGTCGTAAATTTAATTTTAGTCGCATTGTCCCCCTTCAATATGAGGCGCACCCGGATCAGGGAAACAGCACGGGTCAGCCGAAACGGTGTCATGATATTATTGTCTGTATCGGGGGCAATCGTTACCTTCTGAGTGGCCATAAAAATTTCAGCAGGAGGAAGAAATCCCTCTCCAGCACCCAGTTCGGTAGGTTTAGTTGTTTTCACCAATTGCATCAGCAAATCATCCGCCAAGCGACCTTTGGCTGTCGTCACATTCCAGTCCGGACGATTGATATTAGCTGCCTGCCCGGAATTGGCAATGACATATATATCACAATTGGCAGTAGCCGGAACATTTTTCAAACTCACGGTTTTTTCACCTATATCTGCACCTGTCTCTTATACACATCTGACGCTGCCGAC
>ENA-UAMP01000852-UAMP01000852.1-human-gut-metagenome-genome-assembly--contig:-NODE-852-length-11739-cov-3.708319_pt1 | contig 11739 bp, 10 predicted proteins | sample MGYA00243285_ERZ654501 | MGnify/ENA primary metagenome ERZ654501 (study PRJEB26926, sample SAMN06164850) | human gut metagenome | biome: ENVO:00009003; feature: ENVO:2100002; material: ENVO:00002003...
AGGAGTCTCGTGGGCTCGGAGATGTGTATAAGAGACAGCTTCCTTAGCTACGGAGGAGATGTAGGTCTTTATGTTCAGGGTTACGAAATCATCGCCCAGGCAGTCCGTAAAGAGCTGCTTGAGAACGTTCGCGGTGTCCAGAGCGGTCTGGCTGGAACCCTGAATGTAATAGTCAACAACCACGGGGAAGGTCACGCCCTGAGCGGTGAGCTCTTCCATGGCCTTGGCCTTGTACTCGGCAGCCTTGGCGGCGTCTACGCGGGCGTAGTTCTCGCCATCGGGGCTGATGCCCAGCTTCTCCATAACGCGCTCGGTATATTCCTGACCGTTAGAGAAGGAAACCAGGTTGGACATGGTGTAGCAGTAGTTAGCGCAGTGCTGCGGATAAATGAAGTTCGTGCGGGCAAGGTACGGGGTGGCGTCAAGGCCGTAATACCAAGCCAGGCGGAAGTTCTCGTTGGCAATGGCGGTATTCCAGTTCACATCGGGATCGCCGTTCTCGTCGCGCTTATCCCAGCAAAGATGCAGCTGATAGGAATACTTGGTGGGGCGGGCTTCAACGATGTAATCATGGAACTCGTTGGACTCGCTGTTGTAGATGGTGCGCAGGTTGGATTCGGTCAGCTCGATGTAATCAAGCTCATCGGCCTGGAACATCTGGAACGCAACGTCGCCGGATTCTACCATCTTGTAGGTGACGGTATCGAACAGGGTGCAGTCGGTATCCCAGTACAGGGGGTTCTTGGTCAGAACCTTTTCATTGCCGTTGATGTAATGGGTGATGGTGTAGCAGCCATTGTACCACATGTTTTCGTTGGTGCAGGCATAGAAACCATCAACGCCAAGCTGGTCTATCAGGGCCTGGGGCGCGGGATAGAGGCAGTTGTAGGTGGCAACGGTGGCAAAGTAGGGCAGCTCGGCTACGCAGTGATAAATCAGGGTGTAGTCATCGGGAGCTTCGATGCCGACCATCTGCTTGAATACGGTCAGATCCATGCTCTTGGCTTCGTCGGCGGTGAGGCGGACGGGCTCGAGGCCGTACTTTTCGCAGACGGCTTCGAACTTAGCCTTGGCGTCTTCGTAATTCTTGGTCAGCTTTTCCTTGGTGGCGGCGTCGGCATCCGCGGGGATTTCAAGATCCTGATAGCCGGCCACATAGGCATAGTAATCGGCGGCGCCTTCGATCATTTCGGTAGGCATGGAGGTGTTGGCGGCTTCGTTCTTATGGAAGTTCAGTACCCACTCAAGACCAACCAGCCAGTCCTCGGCCTTAACTTCCTGCATGGGTTCGCCGTTCATGTTTACCCACTGAACGCCCTTGCGGAGGTTGAAGGTCCAGGTCTTGCCGCCGTCCTCGGTGCCCCAGGTTTCCGCGATGGCGGGAACGAGGTTGCCGTGGTTATCGTTGGACAGAAGGCCATCGATGCAGTTGGTAAGGACGCGCAGTTCCTTGTTGTTCTGGCTATAGAGAATGTTGAAGGTCTCCATTTCGTTAGCCAGGGTGAGGTAAGTTACCCAATCCTTTTTGGGCTCTTTGCTCACGCTCAGGTCAAGACCTTCAGACACCGGGGTGTTGGTCTGGGTCTGTCCGGGGTTCTCATTGTTGTTGTTGCTCGCCGGCTCATTGGTGTTGGCAGGCGTGTTGTCGTTTGTGCATGCGGCAAATACGCCAAGCATGAAGCATACGGTCAACAGAATAGCAAGCAGCTTTTTCATTGTACTCCTCCTTATTATTTGGTTTTCTGAGACAACTGTGCGCATGATCTTGCGCAGATATTGGTTATACTATAAAAGAATATGGCTCAAATGTCAAATAATATGTTCATAATTTGGGATTATATATAATACTGCAGGACGGCAAAGCGCGCCGTCCTGCATGTTTATAATTTACTTATTGCATATCCCGCGTAATAACTATGTCCACGCCCGTTCCTGCCGCGTTTTTAAGTGCAATATCGCCTATATGCACCGGTGCCGCTACGCTCACGCGGCTTAATTCCTTCATGCAGTCAAGCATTTTGCCCTTGGGTATTTCCCGTGCCGAACGCACCGGAGCAACGGCCGCGCCCGTTGCGCTTCCCGTGAGCCCAACGGTGCTGGTCAGCGTGCGCACAGGGTTCGAAAGTTCCGATTTTGCGCACTTTTCTCCCCTTGGACAGGAGTTGCCGCGCACGCTTAAAACATGGTTTCCTTCAAGCTCGGCCTCTATCGTGCAGCCTATCGGGCAGCATATGCAGGTAAGCGTTTTTCTCTCCATTTCACATATCCTCCGTGGTTATAAGTATGCTTTCAACTTTTGCATACTTATCCAGCATATCCTTCATTATGACCACCTGCTCCATCTCCCCCGGGGCCATCACCGGGCGCGGACGGCTGATTATTTTCTCCCCGTTAATAATTACATTCAGTCGTTTATTTTTCATAACGCTTCCTACACGCATACGTATTGTCAGACTACTCTGTATTCTGTCCGGCGCAATGGCGGAAGGAACGGCATAGCGTATGCCGCCGGAGAGCTCTATGCATATTCTTTGCGTGCATACTTCATTTGCATTTCCTGCAAGGGCGAATTGCGCGGCGTTGCGCCCGGCGGCAGCAGCCTCTTCGCTTACATAGTCCACCAAATCGTGCACATGCAGCGCATTTCCCGCGCTGAACACGCCTTCTATGCCCGTTTCAAGCGATTCGTTTACCATCGGCCCGCCCGTTACGGGGTGTATGCCCACGCCCATGCCGCGGGAAAGCTCGTTTTCCGGTATCAATCCGCAGGATAAAAGCAGCGTGTCGCACGGATAGTATTCTTCCGTGCCCGCTATGGGCTTCAAATCCGCGCCCACCTCGGCTATCGTAACGCCTTCCACCCTTTCGCGCCCATGTATGTCCACAACCGTATGGCTTAGCTTCAGCGGTATGCCGAAATCGTCAAGGCACTGCACAATGTTGCGCTTCAATCCGCCCGAATACGGCATCAGCTCCGCAACAAGCTTAACATGCGCGCCTTCAAGCGTCATCCTGCGCGCCATTATAAGGCCGATGTCCCCGCTGCCCAGTATAACGACCTCGCGCCCGGGCATGTATCCCATTATGTTCACAAGCTTCTGCGCCGTGCCCGCCGAATATATGCCCGCGGGGCGGAAGCCGGGTATGTTCAGCGCGCCGCGGCTCCTTTCGCGGCAGCCCATGCAAAGCACAATCGCCTTGGGCCGGATTGTAAACACGCCCCGTGTGCGGTTCATGGCGGTAATTGTCTTATCCCGCGCAATGCTCAGCACCATTGTGGAGAGCAGCATATCTATGCCCCGCTCCTTCACCCGCGTAATGAAGCGCGCCGCGTATTCGGGGCCCGTCAGCTCCTCGTTAAACGTATGCAGGCCGAAGCCGGCGTGTATGCATTGGTTCAGTATGCCGCCGGGCGCATCTTCCCTTTCTATTATAATAATGCTCTTCGCGCCCGCGTCGTATGCGGCGGCCGCCGCGGCAAGTCCCGCAGGGCCCGCGCCGATTATCGCAATATCATATTGTTTCATATTTTTCCGCCTCCTGCTTGGCAAGGCCGGTTATAAGCTTCGCCTCTCCGCCGCTTTTCGTTATGTCCGCAAGGCTCGCCTTCAGCTCCCGCGCCAGTATCTCCATCACCCTTGTGCTGCAAAATCCGCCCTGGCAGCGGCCCATGCCCGCACGCACGCGCCGCTTTACCCCGTCCAGGCTCTTTGCGCCCACTGGACGGCGTATCGCGTCCACAATCTCGCCCTCGGTTATGCTTTCGCAGCGGCAGACTATGCGCCCGTATGCGCTGTTTTGCCGTATGAGCGCGTTCTGCTCAGCCATGCTCAGCTTTTTCAGCTCCGTTATGCCCTTGCGCGTGGGTATGAACGCGGCGTTTTTCTCAAGCTTCAATTCCTCCGCCACTATTTCGGATATCATTCTGCCTATTGCCGGCGCGCTTGAAAGCCCGGGGGATTCAATGCCAGCGCAATTGAAGAAATTCTCCGTCCCTTCGGCTCTGCCTATTATGAATTCGTGCCCGTCCTCGTGCGCGCGGAGGCCCGCAAAGCTTGTTATTACCTGCTTGAGCGGCAAGCCCTCAACCGCAATATCCGCCCTTGCCCTAACCGCGTCAAGCCCCGCCTGCGTGGTATTCACGCCGTCGCGGTCGAATATATCCTCCGCCGTGGGGCCAACTATTATGTTCCCGTGTACTGTCGGGCTTACAAGCACGCCCTTGCCAAGCTTAGTCGGCAGCTGGAACACGGTACGCTTTACAAAGCCGCCCGCCGCATGATCCAGCAGCATGTATTCGCCCTTGCGCGGGGTTATGTGTATCTTTTTTGTGCTTACCATGTTGTGCAGCACGTCCGCATATGTTCCCGCCGCGTTTATGACGGCATTTGCGCGTATCAGCCCCTTATCCGTCTGCACGCTCCACGCGCCCCGCTCGTGTCTGAGCGCGGTAACGGCGGTATTGAATATGAACTCAACTCCGTTCGCCGTCGCGTTTTCCGCAAGCGCTATCGTAAGCCCAAACGGGCATATTATGGCCCCCGTGGGCGCCCACAGCGCGGCATAGGCTTCCCTGCGCACGGCGGGCTCCAATTCCCTCAGCCTTTCCCCGCGCACTATTTCAAGCCCCTCAACGCCGTTTTTAAGCCCGTTTTGATAAAGCCGCTCCAGCTTAGCGTAATCGGCTTCATCCATGCAAACAACAAGGCTGCCGTTGTTCATGTAGCTGAAATCAAGTTCCTTTGCAAGCCTTGGCATAACGCGGCTGCCCTCAACGTTCAGCTTTGCCATAAGGCTGCCCGTGGGCGCATCGAACCCGGCATGGACGATTGCGCTGTTGGCCTTGCTCGCGCCCGCCGCGCATACGTCCTCCGCCCGCTCTATCACCGCCGCATGCACATTATAGCGGCTCAGATATCTTGCCGCGGCGCAGCCCGTAACGCCCGCGCCTATTATAACAACGTCGTATTGTTTATTCATCCGTTTATTCATCCTCCTTCGCCCAGCCGTAGGCGCACTTTACCGCGCGGTTCCAGCCCGCCGTTCTTGCGCCGCGCTCCGCTTCGCTTATTGATGGATAGAACTCGCGCTCCGTTTCGCGGCTGTGCTTTATTTCCTCCGTATCGGCCCAGTATTTTACCGCAAGCCCCGCCAGGAATGCCGCGCCCATTGCCGTTGTTTCAACGCAGCGCGGCCGCGCGACCGGTGCGTTTATAATGTCCGCCTGGGTCTGCATAAGGTAATTGTTTGCGCTCGCCCCGCCGTCCACGCGCAGCGTGTTCAGCGGAATACCCGAATCCGCCTGCATGGCGGCAAGAACATCGTTCACCTGATAGCATATGCTGTCAAGCGTGGCGCGGATAATGTGATATTTATTGCAGCCGCGGCTGAGGCCAACTATCGTACCGCGCGCATACTGGTCCCAATGCGGCGCGCCAAGCCCTGTGAACGCGGGAACGACATAGCAGCCGTTGGTATCGCGCACCTTCTGCGCCATGTATTCCGAATCCGCCGCGCTTTCTATCAGCTTCATCTCGTCCCTGAGCCACTGTATTGCCGCGCCCGCAACGAATATGCTGCCCTCAAGCGCGTAGTTCACCTTTCCGTTTCTGCCCCATGCAACGGTGGTAACAAGGCCGTTATTTGAATAAACCGGCCTTTCGCCCGTATTCATCAAAAGGAAGCAGCCCGTGCCGTATGTGTTTTTGGCTTCGCCCGCCTCAAAGCAGGTCTGCCCGAACAATGCCGACTGCTGATCCCCCGCAACGCCCGCAATGGGTATCTCTCCGCCCAAAAACTTCGCGTCCGCATGGCCGAATATTCCGCTTGAGGGCTTCACCTCCGGCAGCATGCACGCGGGGATATCAAGCTCCTTCAATATATCTTCGTCCCATTTGAGCGCATTTATGTTAAAAAGCATCGTGCGGGATGCGTTGGAATAATCCGTTGCAAATATTCTGCCGCCGGAAAGCTTCCACATAAGCCATGTGTCCACCGTGCCGAAGCACAGCTCCCCGCGCTCTGCCTTCTCCCGCGCGCCGGATACGTTATCCAGTATCCATTTCAGCTTTGTGGCCGAAAAATAAGCGTCTATAACAAGGCCGGTCTTTTGCCTTATTACAGGCGCAAGGCCGCGCGCCTTCAATTCGTCGCAGAATTTGCTCGTGCGGCGGCATTGCCACACTATCGCGTTATATACCGGCTCTCCCGTTTGCCTGTCCCATACTATTGTTGTTTCGCGCTGGTTTGTTATGCCTATGGCGGCTATGTCCTCCGCCCCTATGCCAAGCTTCTGCATCGCTTCCACGGCAACGCTCAGCTGCGTGGCCCATATTTCGTTGGCATTGTGCTCAACATAGCCGCTTTTGGGGTATATCTGCGTAAACTCCTTCTGCGCTACGGCGCACACGCGCGCATAGCGGTCAAACAATATGCAGCGGTTGGACGTTGTGCCCGCGTCCAGCGCCATAATATATTCTGCCATGGCAAATGCCCTCCTTAACTTGTGCTGCTTTATTATATCAGATATGTTCATTTCATAAAAGATGCCGCGCAAAAAGCGTCTACTTCTGCCGAACATAATTCGTTCATTTGACGCATAAGGCTAAGTTTGGTAGAATGTTGCATAATAATTTTCTCCAAGGAGGTCATGCATGAAGCCAAAGCTTAGAACGGCGCTGTATTTTGCGGGCGCCATAATAATAGCGGCGCTCATATCCGCCGGCGTTACCATGCAGCTATATAATCAAAACCGAAAGGACGCGGTGATGCTTTCAACCGATGAATACGCCGCCCTTACGGACATACTGGCGCTTGATGAAATAATAAGCGATATACAGAGCGATTATTATTACGATGCCCCCTCGCGCGATGCACTCATCCGCGCGGCGGCACGCGGCATGGTAAGCGAGCTTAACGACCCATATGCCCAGTATTTTACGGATGAGGAATACCAAAAGTATCTTACCAGCATAAGCGGCTCATACGACGGCATAGGCGTGCTGCTGGGCCAGCCCACGGAGCAGGGCGCGGAGATACTGGACGTATATGAAAACACGCCCGCAAGCGAGGCCGGCCTTAAAGCAGGAGACATGGTTACCGCCGTTGACGGCATGCCCACGGCCAACATGGAACTTGAAGAACTGAGCACGCTGGTTGTTAAAAGCGGGGAGGAAAGCACAGAACTCACGATTCACCGCGAGGGCGAGGACGATTTCACCGTTGAGCTTACATCCGCGCGCATAAACGTGAAGCACGTTGAGCATTTCCTATATAATCACCACACCGGATACATACGCATAAGCATGTTCAGCGGCAGCTGCGCGGAGGAATTCCGCGAAGCCGTAAAGGACCTTACCGACAGGAACATGACGAGCCTTGTAATAGACCTTAGGAACAACCCCGGCGGGCTGCTGAAGGACGTTGTAAGCGTTGCGGACACGCTGCTCGGCGAATGCACGATAGTGACCGTGCGCGACGGCAAGGGCGGCGAGGAAACATATACCTCCAATAAAAAAGGCGTAAGCGTGCCGGTCGCAATAATAGTTAATGAAAACAGCGCAAGCGCAAGCGAAATACTTGCCGCCGCCGTGCAGGACAACGAGGCCGGCGTTGTGGTCGGCATGACAACCTTCGGCAAGGGCGTTGTGCAGAACACAAAGCGCATCAGCTCAAACGGCGCATGGCTCAAAATGACCGTCAGCGCATATTACACGCCCGGCGGCGAAAGCATAAACGGCACGGGCGTTACGCCGGACATTGAAGTTGACCTGCCGGAGGAGATGAAGGGCACGCCCATAGACCAGCTTGACCAGGAGCAGGATTCGCAGCTTTGGGCCGCGCTGGACTACGTGCGCGAGCTGGCCGGTGAACAGTAATATATTCCTGCCGCGCCTTGACAAGCGAAACAGGCTAAAATATAATTACATCAATATGGGAGCATAGCGTTATTTTGCCGTGTTTTCATATAAGAATTATGAAAAATAATGCCGCACGCACGCGGCTTAACGAAGGAGAATGAACATGGCTGAAGTAAGGCTTACCGCCGAAGGCGTGGAAAAGTATGAGAAAAGATTGGAGTACCTGAAAACCACAGCGCGCACCGAAATTGCGGAGCAGATAAAAACGGCAAGGGCCTTCGGCGACCTGAGCGAAAACGCGGAATATGACGCGGCAAAAATTGAGCAGGCGCGCATAGAATACGAAATAGTTGAAATAGAGGCCATGCTCAAGAACGTGGTGCTCATAGACGAGGACACGCTGAACACAAACGTTGTTGACGTTGGTTCAAACGTTACGGTAAAGATGCTGTCCGCCGGCGGCGAGGAGCGCACGTTCCAGATAGTCGGCAGTGCGGAGGCCAACCCCTACGAGAACCGCATTTCCAACGAATCCCCCGTCGGCAAGACCCTGCTTGGCCACAAGGTGGGTGAGCTTGTTGAAATTCAGACTCCCGACGGAGTGAGCGAATTTGAAATAACAGCCATAGGCAAATAATCTTCAAACGCAGGAGACAGGCGCATAAATGGAAGAAAACAACATTAAGGCTCCCATGGAGGAGCGCGAACAAACCGCCGAGGAGCTTAACGAGCTGCTCCAGATAAGGCGGGACAAGCTGAAGGCATTGCAGGAACGCGGCAAGGATCCCTTTGAAATAGTCAAGTTCGACCGCGATGCTTACAGCACAGAGATAATTGAAAATTACGACGCCATGGAAGGCAAAACCGTTACCGTTGCGGGCAGAATGATGTCCAAGCGAATAATGGGCAAGGCTTCCTTTGCGCACATTTTGGATTACAAGGGCGATATTCAGGTTTACATAAAGCGCGACGATGTTGGCGAAGAATCCTATGCCGACTTTAAGGCCATGGATATAGGCGACATAATCGGCGTTACCGGCATGGTATTCAAAACCCGCACGGGCGAAGTTTCAATCCATGCAACGAGCGTTACCCTGCTTTCAAAGTCCCTCCGTCCCCTGCCCGAAAAGTTCCACGGGCTGAAGGATCAGGAACTAAGATACCGCCAGCGCAGCGTTGACCTTATAGTAAATCCCGAGGTGCGAAACACCTTCATAAAGCGCGCCAAGATAGAGGCCGAGATACGCAGGAGGCTGAACGAGCTTGACTTTATAGAGGTCGAGACCCCCGTGCTCAACTCCGCCGCCTCCGGCGCGAGCGCAAGGCCGTTCATAACGCACCACAATACGCTGGATATAGACATGTATCTGCGCATCGCCACGGAGCTGCACCTCAAGCGCTGCATAGTTGGCGGACTTGAAAGGGTTTATGAAATAGGCCGCCTTTTCCGCAACGAGGGCATGGACGCTACGCATAACCCCGAGTTCACCACGATTGAGATATATCAGGCGTATACCGATTACCACGGAATGATGGAGCTGTGCGAGGATCTGTTCTCCCGCTGCTGCATGCTGGTAAACGGCACCACCAAGATAAAATACGGCGAGTACGACATAGACCTCCCCCCGCCGTTTGCACGGCTGAGCATGAACGACGCCGTGAAGAAATACGCAAATGCTGACTTCCTCGGCTGCGCAACGGACGAAGAGGCGCGCGAGCTTGCAAAGAAGATAAAGCTGCCCTTTGACGATAAAACAGCCACCAAGGGCAAGCTGCTGGCGCTGGCGTTCGACGAATTCGTTGAGGATAAGCTTATCCAGCCCACGTTCATAATAGACTATCCCGTGGAAAACTCCCCGCTTTCCAAGCGCAAGAAGGGCGTAAGCGGCATAACGGAACGCTTTGAGCTGTTCATTGCCGGCCACGAATACGCAAACGCCTTCAGCGAGCTGAACGACCCCATAGACCAGCGCGGCCGCTTTGTGCAGCAGGCTATGGAGCGCGCCAAGGGCGACGACGAGGCCATGATGATAGACGAGGACTTCTGCCAGGCGCTTGAATACGGCATGCCCCCCACCGGCGGCATAGGCATAGGCATAGACCGCATGGTCATGCTGCTCACCGGAGAAACCAGCATACGCGACGTGCTGCTCTTCCCGACTATGAAGCCCATAAAGTAAAGCATAAAAGAGCGGTTAGCGCCGCTCTTTTGAATTATAAAGGAGATATTTATGAAATACGCATTCATCGGCACCGGCAGCATGGCTGCCGCAATAATCCGCGGCATGGTCGCGGGCGGCGTTGCACCCGGCGACATACTTGCCTTCAACCGCACGCGCGAAAAGGCAGACGCTTTGGCAAACGAGCTGGGCATAGCCGTGTGCGATACGCTTGAAGCCGCCGCGCAGGCGGGCGCGATAGTGCTTGCCACCACGCCGCAGTCCTTTGCAGATATTCTGCCCCGCGTAGGCCGCGCCATGCGCACCGACGCGCTTGTTATGTCCATAGCCGCAGGGTACGGCATTGCCGCCATACGCGAAGGGATAGGCCGCGACGCGGGCATAATACGCATAATGCCCAACGTTAACGCAAACGTTTGCGCATCCACCACAGGCTATGCCACCTCCGCAAGCATTACGGCGGCGCAGCTTGATGCATTCCACTTCGCCTTCGGCAAGATTGGCGAGCTTATAGAGCTTGACGAGAGCGAATTTGAAACGTTCTCCGCCATAGCAGGCTGCGGCGTGGCGTATGTTTATATGTTTATCGACGCAATGGCACGCGCGGGCCTAAGGAACGGGCTTAGCAAGCAAAAGGCGCTCAGCATTGCGGCAAGCGCCGTAATGGGCAGCGCAAAGCTGGTGAGCGAAAGCGGCATGCATCCATATGCCCTTATCGATTCCGTCACCACCCCCGGCGGCACAACCATAGAAGGCGTGCTGACATTGCAGCGCTGTGGCTTTGAAAGCGCGGTGCACGCCGCCATTCAGGCCAGCATAGACAAAGAACTTGGCATGAAATAACGCCGCCAAAAAAGCTCCGTTTGCGGGCATATGCAAAAAAAGTAAAACTTGTCAAAAAAAACCTTGCATATATCCGCATATGATAGTATAATATATCCCGTTGACGCGGTAAGCGTCATGAACGGTTCGCTGGTGTAGCTCAGTTGGTAGAGCGCGTCATTGGTAATGACGAGGTTCATGGGTCCGACTCCCATCACCAGCTCCACGCAAAATACCATCCTTCACGGATGGTATTTTTGTATAGAAAGGTGACTCCATATGAAGCACATATTGATATGCGGCGCAAAAGGCGTTGGCAAGTCCACGTTGATACGCAGGCTGTACATGGACGCAAACGCCCCCATATACGGGTACTGCACAAAGATGCTTTCAACCGCGGATGCGGACGGGCTGTTTCCAATATATATTCATCCTGCTCGGCAAACGGAAGCGGAGCGCACATACGGCAGCGCTAATCTTATAGGCCGGTGCGACATTTGCATACGCGATGTATATACAAATGTGTTCAATACGCTGGGCGCGGAATACATAACCGCCGCAAAGCCGGGCGGATACATAATAATGGATGAACTCGGCTTCATGGAAAAGGATGCTGAAAAATTCAAGCGGGCCGTGTTCAACGCGCTGGATGGGAACATACCCATTATAGCCGCGGTAAAAGCAAGATACGACGTGGACTTCTTAAACCGCATACGCGCGCACGAAAAGGCGCAGCTTTATACCATTACGCCCGAAAACCGCGATGCGCTCTATGCCGAGCTTCTCGGCATCATAGCTCGCTGATGTTGTCTATGCCTTCCGGTCCGTGCTCTATCGTTATAAGCCGCGCGGCGTAAACATATTCCTTCTTTTTATAT
>ENA-UAMP01000878-UAMP01000878.1-human-gut-metagenome-genome-assembly--contig:-NODE-878-length-11493-cov-9.341406_pt1 | contig 11493 bp, 10 predicted proteins | sample MGYA00243285_ERZ654501 | MGnify/ENA primary metagenome ERZ654501 (study PRJEB26926, sample SAMN06164850) | human gut metagenome | biome: ENVO:00009003; feature: ENVO:2100002; material: ENVO:00002003...
TCTCGTGGGCTCGGAGATGTGTATAAGAGACAGCTTTGGAATACTTCTTCTTAACCGGCGGCGGCAGCAGATTATTCTTGGCGTAGTTATTTATCATTGTCTTGGTCAGGATCTTATCGTCCGATTTAATCTTGGAATCGGATAAGTGGGTATTCATAAAGGTGGTAACCTGATCCATATATAAATCTATGTTAGGAAATTCACCCGGCTTCACATAATCAATCTTAGTGAGCTCACGAAGAAGGCGGGTATAAAGATCCGTTGTTGAATCTGCCATAATATATGTCCTTTCAAATCGCAGTATGTGTACTGCCTTACTCTATTATATAGTATTGCAAACCATATGACAAGAAAAATAAAATATTCGTGACAGAAACGGGGGAATATGTTATACTTATATCAATTGTAAACAGCCCGGATATATGGGCGCATATTTTTAACCGCAGGAGGTAAGAGGCAATGGGTATTATTTCCAGATTCAAGGACATTATGTCCGCTAACATTAACGCACTTCTTGATAAGTGTGAGGATCCGGAGAAGATGATTGATCAGTACATGAGAAATCTTCAGAGTGATTTGGGAAAGGTTAAAGCAGAGACAGCATCTGTTATGGCCGATGAACAGAGAGCCAAGAGAGAACTCGATGAGTGTACGGCAGAGATTAATAAGCTTCAGGCTTACGCAGAGAAGGCAGTTGCAGCAGGTAATGACGATGATGCAAGACAGTTTCTTGCCAAGAAGCAGACACTTGTTACCAAGCAGCAGGCATTCCAGCAGACATATACACTTGCAGCCGATAATGCTGCCAAAATGAGACAGATGCATGATAAGCTTGTTAATGATATTAACGAGCTTGATTCAAGGCGTGACACCATTAAGGCTAAGATGAAGGTTGCCAAGGCTCAGCAGACAGTCAATAAGATGACATCTGGCATGGGTAAAGCAGAGAGCAGTCTTTCAGCATTTGACAGAATGGAAGCTAAGGCTGACAGAATGCTTGATGAGGCCAATGCAATGGCAGAACTTAACACAGCAGGCGCTGACAACAGCATCAAGGATCTTGAAGACAAGTATAAGGTATCAGCTCCGGCAGTTGATGATGAACTTGCAGCTATCAAGGCTAAGATGGGTATGTAATTTATTAATCTGAATATGATATAAGACCGGAGGGTGTCCTGTGGACACCCTCTTTAAGACTTTATTAATAAGAGAGGAAGAATTATGGGACTTTTTGGCGGACGTATGTCCAATGTCGTAGAATGGGTTGAGAACTCAGAAGATATAATTTTTTATAAATGGCCTGAGCCACAGTTGAAGAAAGGGTGCCATCTTGTGGTGCGCCCGGGACAGAATGCAGTATATCTTGTGAACGGACGTATTGAGGGAATATTTGAAGATGAAGGATGCTTCGATATTGACGTTGATAACAGATCCAGGTGCGAGGTTCTGTTTGTCAATACGAAGGAACTCACGATTAAGTGGGGAACACAGAGCCCGGTAACGATTCCGGTGCAGGGATTTGCAACCGGTCTTCCGATACGCGCTTTCGGTACATTCGGGTGTAAAGTATCAGATTATATTGCTGCCATGGATAAATATGCCGGGGTGCGGACTGTATATACCACAGACGATCTGCGTGACCGTGTGGTGTCCGTTCTGGGAAGCCTTCTTATGAAGTGGATTACGAAGGAAGGAAGGGATATATTTAATCTTCAGATGAATGCAAAAGAAATTGCGGCAGGCATTAAAGAAGACCTTGATATGGAATTGTTTAAGGACGGAATCAGCATAACATCTTTTACGATTGCCAATTTCAGTTATCCGGCGGAAGTACGTCAGGCACAGATTAATGCAGGATTTGGTAACGTTAATAATCAATAGGAAATAATAACATGAGTATATATGACAGATTGAATGAACAACAGAAAAAAGGCGTATTTACGACCGAGGGCCCGGTGCTTTTACTTGCCGGAGCGGGCTCTGGCAAAACAGGTGTCATTACACACAGAATAGCTCATCTTATAGATGACTGTGACGTTAATTCATACAATATTCTGGCAATTACGTTCACCAATAAAGCTGCCAGAGAGATGCGTGAGAGAGTTGATGACCTGGTCGGATGCGGAGCTGATGCGGCGTGGATAATGACATTCCATGCAGCTTGTGTGCGGATATTGAGACGTTTTATTGACCGGCTCGGATACGGGACCAACTTTACTATATATGATACAGATGACCAGAAAAGCCTTATGAAGGAAGTCTGCAAGAGTATGGATGTGGATACCAAGGTCTACAAGGAGAAAATGCTCCTTAGCAGAATATCCGCGGCGAAGGATGAATTGGTAACGCCGGATGAGATGTATACGCGGGCAAACAATGATTATACGCAGATGCGCATTGCAGAAGTTTACAGAGTATATGAGGAACGCCTTAAGAAGAACAATGCGGTTGATTTTGATGATATAATCAATCTTACTGTTGAACTATTTGAGAAGAATGATGATGTTCTGGATTATTACCAGGAGCGTTTTAAATACATAATGGTGGATGAATATCAGGATACCAATACAGCACAGTTTAAATTAGTAAGCCTTCTGGCGCGCAAGTACCATAATCTCTGTGTTGTGGGTGATGATGACCAGTCAATTTATAAATTCCGCGGTGCCAACATACGCAATATTCTTAATTTTAAAGAGTATTTTCCGGAAGCGGAGATTATCAAACTTGAGCAGAATTACCGCTCTAAGAGCAATATACTTGATGCGGCCAATGCCGTTATTAAGAATAACTCCGGCCGTATGGACAAAAGCCTTTGGACCGAGCAGGATGCCGGCGATAAGATAGCTTTTAATGTATATGAGACCGGTTATGCCGAGGCGGAAGGAATCGCATTCGGAATAGAGAAGAATATTAATGACGGATATGCATATAATGATTGTGCTATCCTTTATAGGACCAATGCGCAGTCGCGTGCGATAGAGGAGAAACTTCTTGGGCATAATATACCTTATCGTATATATGGCGGTATCAATTTCTACTCCCGCAAGGAGATAAAGGACATTCTGGCATATTTAAAAACAATCGACAATGGAATGGATGAGATAGCGGTAAGACGTATCCTCAATGTTCCGAAGCGTGGAATCGGCGCAACGAGTGTCGGTAAGATACAGGCATATGCCGATGAGCAAAATATTGGTTTTTATGAAGCACTTAAACAGGCCGAGGATATTCCGGGCCTTGGAAGAAGTGCATCTAAGATAACTCCTTTTACCGATCTGATAAGGCTGTTCCGCGCGGAATTGCACGAGTTGTCAATTGTCAGGCTTATTAACGATATTATCGAGAAAACAGGATATATGGATTATCTTGCCGAGAATGACAGCCCGGAGGAAGTTGAGGAAAGGCGTGCCAATATAGACGAACTCATATCCAAGGCGGCGACATACGAGGACGGAGAGGAGACACCGACTTTGTCGGGATTCCTTGAAGAAGTTGCGCTTGTTGCTGACATAGACAATATGGATGACAATAATAATGTAGTATCTCTTATGACACTTCACAGCGCCAAAGGTCTGGAATTTCCGATAGTATATCTTGCAGGCATGGAGGATGGACTTTTTCCGAGTTATATGTGTATTGATTCAGATGATCCTTCTGAACTTGAGGAAGAAAGAAGATTGTGCTATGTGGGAATTACGAGAGCCAAGCAGAAACTCATCATGAGTGCGGCCAAGGTGCGTATGGTGCGCGGTGAGACGCATATGAATAAGGTATCACGATTTATATCTGAAATACCTGCGGAACTCATGGTTAACAGCACACAGGGACCGGCCCATAAGATACTTACATCCGACGGGACGGACAAGGATCATTTCCATCTTCCGCCGCGTAAAGCCGGTGAATCCAGATTTCAGTCCTTCCAGCATGATGTACTTAAGGAAGATATATTCGATAAGAAACCGTCAGCAGGCAATGTAGGACTCGGATACGGCATAGGCGATAAGGTACGTCACATCAAATTCGGAACGGGTACGGTTAAAGAAATCAAGAGCGGTGGCAGGGATTACGAAGTTACGGTTGATTTTGAAAACGGCGGTACCAAGAAGATGTTCGCATCATTTGCCAAATTACAGAAAATTTGATTTTTGTGAAAAATTAATATATTTTCTATGGTAAATTCGAACTTTTTGTGATAAAATAAATATAATATTTTTAGTTAGTGGTCCGAAGGGGGCACGGAAAGGATGGAACTATGAAGAAGATTAATGAACTTTTTGCAGATTCCAGATTCTATGATTATTTCAAACCGGCAGCCGTTACAGAGAAACCGGAATGCAAGTGCAAGAATAAGGTATTGAAGATTTTTGCAATTGTTGGCGTTGTAGCCGCAGTAGCCGGAATCGCATATGCATTGTACAGATATTTTAAGCCGGACTACCTCGAAGATTACGAGGACGACTTTGAAGACGACTTCGATGATGCAGACGATTTTGAAGAAGAATAATTGATTCTGAACAGTGAATTTACAAGAGTGGGGATTGGTTACCTATAATCCCCACTCTTATATTGATTAATAACAGTGACATGGAGGCTGATATGAATAAGAAGGCAAGGAATGAACTTATCCGTGTTATTATCGGACTTGTCATGATTGCGGCAGGAGTAGGACTTTTTATATCTAAGACCAGCGTTAGTACAGAACTTTTGTCATTTGGCGGCGTGTATTCGTGGTGGATAACAGTGCTTGTGATCCTTCCGCTTGCAGCCGGAATAGTAATGCTTATAGTCAAACCGCATCTGATGGCTTCAAAGATTGTGGCCATAGCGGGCGCAGTGGTAATCGTGACTGCGATTCTGATAAATACAACGATTATAATCGAGAAGGACATTTCCACATTTGAGTGGATAATTTACGGAGTCCTTTTATTAGGCGGAATAATAGTATGCCTTTCGGCACTTTTTATAAAAAAACGAAATAAATAGCGGGGAGCGAGCAGCATGAAAAAAGGTCAGGAATACACAGGAACAGTTGCGTCAGTAGATTTCCCGAATAAAGGCAGGGTAATCTGCGAGGACGGAACAGTCACGGTCAAGAATGTAATACCGGGACAGAAGGTGCGTTTCGTCATCAATAAGAAGCATGGAGACCGATGCGAGGGCAGGCTTTTGGAAGTGATTGAAAAATCACCGCTTGAGTGTGCCCCGGATTGTTGTGCCCATTTTGGCATCTGCGGAGGCTGCACATACCAGAGCATTCCTTACGAGGAGCAGCTTAAAATAAAGGCAGCCCAGGTAAAATCAATGCTTGATGAAGCGGCAGAGGATTATGTTTTTGAAGGAATAACAGGAAGTCCGATAACCCGTGGTTACCGCAATAAGATGGAGTTTTCTTTTGGCGATGAATATAAGGACGGACCGCTTTCTCTCGGCATGCACAAAAGGGGCAGTTTCTACGACGTCACCGCAGTTGATGAATGTCAGATAGTGGATTCCGACTACCGCGCTATTCTCAGCGCAAGCCGCCGCTATTTTGCTGCGAGCGGACTTAAGTTCTATCATAAGATGCGCCATGAGGGTTATCTTCGTCATCTTCTGGTGCGCAAAGCACATAAGACCGGCGAGATAATGATCGACCTTGTGACTTCAACCCAGGAATCCCCGGACCTTCAGGAATATGTCAAACTCCTTCTGGATCTTAAGCTTGACGGAACAATAACCGGTATTCTCAATACACATAATGACAGTCTGGCCGACACGGTACAGAATGACGGAACCGATATTTTATACGGCCGCGATTACATATACGAGGAGCTTCTGGGCTTACGTTTCAAAATTACGCCTTTTTCGTTCTTCCAGACCAACACGCTCGGCGCTGAGGTCCTTTATTCCAAGACACGTGAATATGTCGGAGAGCTTAAGGATAAGGTCGTGTTCGACCTTTACAGCGGCACCGGTACGATCGCACAGGTGATGGCGCCTGTCGCTTCCAAGGTTGTGGGTGTTGAAATCGTGGAGGAGGCCGTTGTGGCTGCGCGCGAGAATGCACATTTTAACGGTCTTGACAACTGTGAATTCATAGCGGGTGATGTCCTTAAGGTTGTCGGAGATCTCACGGACAAGCCCGATATAATCATACTCGATCCGCCTCGTGATGGAATCCATCCGAAAGCAATCGGCCCGATTATTGATTTCGGCGTCGATACGATAGTTTATGTATCCTGCAAGCCTACAAGCCTTGCGCGTGACGTGAAGATATTTGAAAGCCGTGGGTATAAGCTTGTGAAGGCATGCTGCGTGGACATGTTCCCGGGAACCGGAAATGTGGAAACGGTGGGGCTTTTGAAGTGGAGATAGGAAAAACACATGAGTAGATAAAGGCATATGTATGGAAAAACAATGTTGATTTATGAGGACATTCCAGAACACTAATCTTACCGGTTTTGGAATGTTTTTTTATGATTTGTGAATTGTATGCGCAGATTGAAAAAAAAGTATTATTATGATATGATTTATAACATATGATGAGAAAATAATAACGGAGGAAAAGAGAATGGTTGATACCAAAAAGGAACAGGAACGTGATGAACTGCACCGTGCAATATGGGCAATTGCAGATGAGTTGCGTGGAGCAGTCGATGGTTGGGACTTCAAAAATTATGTTCTTGGCACGATGTTCTATCGTTATATTTCTGAAAATCTGTGTAATTACATAAACAGCGGTGAGATAGATGCAGGTAACACCGATTTTGACTTTGCAAAAATGCCGGATGAGGATGCAGAAGAAGCAAGAGAAGGACTTGTAGAGGAAAAAGGATTTTTTATCCTTCCGAGTGAACTTTTCTGTAATGTCCGTGCCAATGCTGCGAATGATGAAAACTTAAATGAAACAATGGAGCGTGTGTTCCGCCACATCGAGGAATCAGCGAAAGGCAGTGAGGCAGAGAGCGACTTTGCCGGACTGTTTGATGACTATGATGTAAACAGCAATAAACTGGGTTCTACCGTTGCAAAGCGTAATGAAAAACTTGTAAAGCTGCTGAATGGCGTAGGTGAAATGAATCTGGGAGATGTGAAAGACCATTCCATTGATGCCTTTGGTGATGCGTATGAGTACCTTATGACCATGTACGCATCGAATGCCGGAAAATCTGGTGGAGAGTTCTTTACTCCGGCAGATGTGTCCGAACTACTCACACGCCTTGGAACTGTTGGAAAAACGGAAATCAATAAAGTATATGATCCAGCTTGTGGTTCTGGGTCATTGCTTTTGAAGGCAGAGAAAATTCTTGGCAAGGATGCTATCCGTAACGGTTTTTATGGACAGGAGATCAACATTACAACCTACAATCTGTGCCGTATTAATATGTTCCTGCATGATATAGGATTTGATAAATTTGATATAGCTTGTGAAGATACATTGCTCAGTCCTCAGCACTGGGATGATGAGCCATTTGAGTTGATCGTGTCTAATCCGCCATATTCTATCAAGTGGGCGGGAGATGAAAATCCGTTGCTCATCAATGACCCTCGTTTTGCTCCGGCAGGAGTTCTGGCACCTAAGAGCAAAGCGGATATGGCGTTTATTATGCACAGTCTGTCATGGCTTGCATCCAATGGAACTGCTGCCATCGTATGCTTTCCGGGAATTATGTACCGTGGTGGTGCAGAGCAAAAAATCCGTAAATATCTGGTAGACAACAACTATGTGGATTGCATTATTCAGTTGCCGAGTAATCTGTTCTTTGGCACTTCGATTGCAACCTGCATCATGGTAATGAAAAAGAATAAAGCAGATAACAAGACACTGTTTGTTGATGCCACAAGCGAGTGTGTGAAGGTTACCAACAATAATAAGCTGACCCCAGAGAATATCGACCGTATTGTGGATGTGTTTGCAAAGCGTGAAGAAGTGGAGCATTTTGCACACCTGGCAAGCTATGAAGAAGTATCCGGCAATGATTATAATTTGTCTGTATCCACTTATGTTGAAGCCGAAGATACCAGAGAAAAAATTGACATTATGAAGTTGAATGCAGAAATTAAGGAAATTGTTGCTCGTGAGCAGGTGCTCCGTGATGAGATTGATAAGATCATTGCAGAAATCGAGGTGTAATTATGAATGAAAAAGAAGCGTTGAAAAAATTGATTGATAATCCCAAACAGCCTAATGTTAGTGAATGGGTTTATGAAGTCGAGGCGTTTTTGGAAGAAATTAATGAAAATAACGAAGAAGCGTGGATGCTTATTGATGGCATAAAAAAGCAAGGGGATGCTTTTCAGCGTTGTGAAAATTTAGTGGCATTATTACGCCAACTTTATAAGAAAAAATATGATAAAGTGTCTATTCCACCAATAACGAAAAGAAATCAAATATTTGTTGCTATGATGTTTGCGGTGGAAACTGCTTCTACATACGAACAGGTATATAAGCCTGTTATTCAATCGTTGAATTATTCAGCCATGAGAATTGATGAGAAACAATTCAATGGATCTATTATTGGAGAAATTACTGCAGAAATAACAGATTCTGTTGCTTTGATTGCAGATTTAACAGGAAATCGTGGCGGTGTTTATTATGAAGCCGGCATTGCCAGAGGACTACAGTTATGTAATCATCCAATCAAATTGATTTTAACTTGCAAACAAAGTTTTTTTGATAGTGAAAGAGTTCATTTTGATGTAAGTGGTGACAACATTGTTCTTTATGCAAATGATGACGATTTGAAACAAAAACTTGCAAAAAGATTACAAGCTGTTTTGAGCAAGGAGATTGAAGCATGAGCAAATTAGATGAATTGATTGCGAAGTTTTGCCCAAACGGTGTGGAATATAAAACAATTGATGAAATAGCAGTGGATATATACAGAGGTTCTGGTATTAAAAGAGATCAGGTAACAGAGGAAGGAATACCATGTGTGCGTTATGGAGAGATTTATACAACGTATGGTGTCTGGTTTGAAAAATGCAAGTCTCATACAAAATTGGAGTATGTAAAAGCACCAAAGTATTTCGAACATGGAGATATTTTATTTGCAATAACTGGAGAAAGTGTTGAAGATATTGCAAAGTGTTGTGCATATATAGGAAATGAGAAATGTTTAGCGGGTGGAGATATAGTTGTACTGAAACATAAAGAAGATCCCAAATACATAAGTTATGCTTTATCAACAGTAGATGCACAAAGACAGAAAAGTTCTGGAAAGGTAAAAAGTAAAGTCGTTCATTCTAGCGTACCATCTATTAAAGCTATTAAGCTTCCTGTACCTCCTCTGGAGGTACAACGTGAAATAGTTCATATTTTGGACTCTTTCACGTTACTTACAGCCGAGCTTACAGCCGAGCTTACAGCTCGGAAGAAACAGTATGATTTTTATTGTAATAAATTGCTGACTTTTGAAAGTGATATCCCATTACTTTTATTGGGAGAAGTTTGTGATTTACAAGCAGGCAAAGCAATCAAAGCCACAGAAATCTATGATGTTGAAACAAATCAAGCAACCATTCCTTGCTATGGTGCAAATGGACTTAGAGGCTATGTAGAAAAATCAAATCAAGAAGGTGATAAATCAATTATCGGACGGCAAGGAGCGCAGTGCGGTAATGTGTGCTACGCAACCGGTAAGTATTATGCCACAGAGCATGCGGTTGTTGTTACTGATAAAGGCTATTTTAACAGTAGGTATCTTTTTCATGCATTAATACATGCAGATTTAAATCAGTATAAAACTGCAGGAGCACAGCCTGGATTATCGGTTTCACGATTAAATGATGTGAAAATTGCTGTTCCTAATAAAGAAGTTCAAGATAGAATTGCGGATGTTTTGGACAACTTTGAAAAAATCTGTACTGACTTGAATATTGGCTTGCCAGCAGAAATCGAAGCACGCCAGAAACAATATGAATATTATCGAGATTTGCTCTTGACATTTGCTGAAACAGGAAGCACGCTATTGACAGACAGACAGACAGACAGACAGACAGACAGACAGACAGACAGACAGACAGACAGAGCTGAGCGCAATTAAGCTCATACAGTATGTATTTGGTTATGTTATGTTACCACTGAGTAAAATTTGTCGCTCGATTTCATCTGGGAAGGCCAAAACAAAGGATAATATTGGTAAATATCCAGTTTATGGATCCACTGGTATAATTGCAAAAACAAATGAGGCAGTTTATAACAAGACAAATATTCTGGTCGCTAGAGTCGGAGCTAATGCCGGATATACACATTTAGCAGAAGGTTGCTATGATGTATCTGATAATACGCTGATTATAGATGTAAAAAATGAATATAATCTCAAATATGTTTATTATCAACTTGTAAACATGGGGTTGAATCGCTACGCAAAAGGTGGTGGACAACCGCTTGTGACTGCTGGACAAATAAAGGAGGTTGTTATTGCAATTCCAGCAATGAGGGAACAAGAAAGAATCGTATCCATTCTCGACCGTTTTGACACCCTCTGCAATGACCTGTCCGCAGGACTTCCGGCAGAAATCGAAGCACGTCAGAAGCAGTATGAATATTACAGGGATAAGTTACTGTCTTTTAAAGAATTATCATAACTGTTCAGAGCCAGCCTCCCAAATGCTACGCATTTTGGAGGTGTGGCGTATTCGCCAAATAGATTTCTGGATAAGAGTGTTCGCTCGTGCGAGCACGGCTTTCACTCTCATCGGAAATCTGCTTGGCTCTGAACAGTTACAAATTACCAAAGTAAGGAGGCGAGGATGTGTCGTACTTTAATATTGTAGCGGAGACATCGGAGAATACCGTTGTCACAGAATATGAGCCAGTCAAGAAGCGTTCTGACAGTTACCAGAGCGAAGCAGAACTGGAACAGGAGTTTATCCGTCTGCTCTGTGAACAGGGATATGAATATCTGCCTATTCACACAGAGAAAGACCTGATTGCCAATCTTCGTAAGAAATTAGAGGAACTGAATAACTATCAGTTTTCGGACACAGAATGGGATGATTTTTTCAAAAATGCTGTTGCCAATCCCAATGAACATATCGTGGAAAAGACCCGGAAGATACAGGAGGACAATGTCCAAGTCCTGACTCGTGATGACGGTTCTTCCAAGAATATTACACTCATAGATAAGAAGAACATCCATAACAACAGGCTGCAGGTCATCAATCAGTATGTGATTGGCACAGAAAATGGTGCGAAGCATGACAATCGCTATGATGTTACAGTATTGGTAAACGGTCTACCTCTTGTACATATTGAACTGAAACGCAGAGGAGTTGCTATCCGTGAAGCATTCAATCAGATCAACCGCTACCAGAGGGATTCTTTCTGGGCGGGATGCGGATTGTATGAATATATTCAGATTTTTGTCATTTCCAATGGTACAAACACAAAGTATTATTCCAACAGCACCAGACGGAATGCGGAAAAGGAGCATGAAAAACGGGGAGCAAGTAAGACCAAGACCAGTAACAGTTTTGAGTTTACCTGCTTCTGGGCAGATGCCAATAACC
>ENA-UAMP01000885-UAMP01000885.1-human-gut-metagenome-genome-assembly--contig:-NODE-885-length-11423-cov-3.731263_pt1 | contig 11423 bp, 9 predicted proteins | sample MGYA00243285_ERZ654501 | MGnify/ENA primary metagenome ERZ654501 (study PRJEB26926, sample SAMN06164850) | human gut metagenome | biome: ENVO:00009003; feature: ENVO:2100002; material: ENVO:00002003...
AAAAGGCTCCCCTTTACGGGGAGCTGTCGAACGAAGTGAGACTGAGGGGTTGACGTAAACACGCATAGCCACGGGCGGGCCGCCGATGACGGCCCCTGCAACGCCTAAGCGCAATTTCCCTGTATGCGTAAGCATGCTTTATCCTTCCAATTCCTTTATGAACAGCACATAGCTTTGCGGGTCAACGTATTTTTCGTCCTTGAGCAGTTCGAAGTGGACGTGGCTTTTGTCGCCGCATTCGCTTACGGCGGTGTCGCCAACGTAGCCCACTATGTCGCCCGCGTTTATTCGCGCGCCGACTTTCACGGGCGGCTCGGCTTTAAGATTGCCGTATACGGCTATCATGTCGTTTGCCCCCTTTACCTCTACCATAACGCCGAGCGAATCATCCGTGAATATCTCCGTAACGGTTCCGGCGAAAACGGCATAAACCTCGCTGCCCTTTGGCGCGGCAACGTCAACGCCCGTGTGCGTTGTCCATTGGTCAAGCGTGCGGGAATAGATAAGCTCGTTTACCGCAAAGCCCCATATCACCTCTCCGCGTACGGGCGGGCTGAGTTTTTGCACCGCGGTGGGCTTGGGCGTGGGCGGCGCGGGGGTAAAGTCCGGCATGGGCGTAGGCGTGGCCGTGGGAGAAGGGGTAGGCGTGGCGATGGGAAGCTGAGCATCGGTCAGCCTGTCGCCAATATCCGTATTCACCTCGCTCGCGGGGTCGTCAGTCTGCGCGGGGTCGGCCCCGTTCGGCTGCTTTACCGTAAGCACGGCCGAAAGCGCCGCCGCGCTTATCAGCGCCAGTGCAACAACGTATATGCCCCTTTTTTTCAGGAAACCGGCAGTAGCGGTAGTTATGCCCTTAAGGGCCGCTTTTATGGTCTTTTTCATAAAAATAGATCACCTCGTCGCATAGTATTGCCCAAATTTCATATTTTCAATCTTTTTTCACATTAGTTTGAATTGCCGTGCCGTGACGGGGCGCATTGTGTGGTATAATAACATTGCGGAGGATTCCGCACTAAGCAACCGAAAGGATAAATATATATGGCAAGAGTCAGCAGCGTTGGCGGTCAGGCCGTTATGGAAGGCGTTATGATGAAATCCCCCACGGGCGTGGCGCTGGCGGTAAGACGCGCGGACGGCACAATAGCCACGCGCTACGATAACTGGACCACCAAGGCGCAGAAGGGCACATTCTGGGGCCTGCCCATAATAAGGGGCGTTGTAACGTTCATAGAATCGCTAACAACGGGCATGAACACATTGACCGAAAGCGCAAAGCTTGCGGGGGAAGATATAGAAGAAGAACCGACCAAGTTTGAAAAATGGCTCAGCGAAAAGCTGGGCAAGTCGGTTGAAAGCGTTGTTATAGGAATCGCGGTTATATTGGCCGTGGTGCTTAGCGTGGGGCTGTTTTTCATGCTGCCGCTGGGCATAAGCTCGCTCATATTCGGCAAGGCGGCAAGCGTTGCGGGCGTGTGGAAAAGCCTTACGGAGGGGCTTGTAAGGCTGATAATATTCATTGGATATATCGCGTTCTGCTCAAGCATAAAGGACGTTAAGCGCACATTTATGTACCACGGGGCGGAGCATAAAACAATAGCCTGTTACGAGGCGGAGGAGGAGCTTACGCCCGAAAACGCCGCCAAGCATTCGCGGCTGCATCCGCGCTGCGGCACAAACTATCTGTTCCTTGTTATGGCGGTGAGCATACTTTTCTTTGCGGCGATAGGCTGGAACGCAAACTTTGCCGTCCGCCTTGCAATGCGCATAGCATTTCTGCCCGTTGTGGCGGGGCTTTCATATGAGGTGCTGCGCTTTGCCGCGCGGCATGATAACTGGCTCACCCGCATAATCCGCGCGCCGGGCATGGCGTTACAGCGCATAACAACAAAGGAGCCTACGCCCGATATGCTGGAGGTTGCAATAGCCGCCTTCAATTTGGCTATGGATCCGAATTATAAGGTTGAGAATGCGGCGGGGGCTGCTCAGTCCGCCGAATGAGGATATAAAAGCGAATACAGCGTTGGCTCAAGCGAAAATTCTTCCATAAGGGCCTTTGCTTCATCAAGCGCAATGCGTCCGGCGTTATCCAATGCCGGGCGTTTTTTTATTGCCCGTATCAGCAGATTCTTCGGCGTGTGGCTCAGGTCAACAAATTCAAGCACCTGCGTTTTGTAGCCGCGGCTTTCAAGCAGGTTTGCGCGTATTGCGTCCGTCATCAGCGCGGCAAAGCGCTCCTTTATTATGCCGTATCGGGTGATGAGCTTCAATTTGTCCGATGCTATCTGCCCGTTCAGCTCATGCTGGCAGCAGGGCACGGAAAGTATCATCCGCGCGCCGCGGCATACGGCGTTGTGCAGCGCGTAATCTGTCGCCGTGTCGCATGCATGCAGCGTAACAACCATGTCCGCAGGGGCGTTTGCGTCGTATTCTGCAATGTCTCCGCGTTCAAATTTCAGCGAATCGTAGCCGTAGCGCTTGGCGGCGTCCGTGCATTTTGCAATAACATCCGCCTTCAGGTCAAGCCCCGTCATGCTCACCCGTATGCCCAATATGTTCACCAAATAATGATACAGCACAAACGTAAGATATGATTTGCCGCAGCCGAAGTCTATTATCCTCAGCGGCTCCGCGTTTTTGCGCTCAAGGTAGCCGTCCTCGTTTATGGCGTCGCGCACTATTTCAAGGAAACGGTTTATCTGCACGAATTTGTCCCGCATGGGGGCGGCAATGCGCCCGTCCTTGGTGAATATGCCCATGTCTATAAGCGCGGGTATTGGCTCATCCTCGCTCAAAATATATTGCTTCTTTCGGTTATGCGCCTGCTCCGGCGGCTTCGGCGTGGTGGAGGAAAGGGGCTTGAGCATATATGTCGCTTCGTCATAGCCCTTGTTCAGCATTATAATATGCTCCCCGTCGGCGGCAAAGGCGTTGGCCTGCCTGTATGTACGGCTTGAAAGCTCCGCGGCAAGCGCGCGTTCAAGCTCCTCCGCTGCAATATTTTGATGAAAAGCCTGCTTTTCGCTGTATCGGCTTATGTGGTACGCGCCGCCTTTAAGCTCGAACGTGCAGCGGCGGTATTGGGCGGACTTCGGCGCCTTTGAAAGTATTATCCTTGTTGGCAGGGCGGCGGAGGCAAGCTTCGCGGCCTGAGCTATGCTCAGCTTCATATTATAAAGCGTCCTTTCGTTTATGCATGGCAATATAATACGCTAAGGCATGCCGCCGTGTCAAACGGGGCGCGAAAAAGATACATTATTGTGAAATAACGGCGCAGCTATTGCATAATGCGCCAAACGATGGCATTATAAAGAAAAAAGAACAAGGAGGATGAATATGGATACGACTAAGCATGGCTTCAGGCTCGTTTCTTCAAGCCCGCTTAAGGAAATAAAGGGCACGGCCGATATTTATAAGCACGATAAAAGCGGCCTTACAATGGTGCATCTAAACTGCGAGGATACGAACAAGACATTCTCAATGAGCTTCTGCACCCCGCCCGAAAACAGCACAGGCGTGCCGCACATATTGGAGCACAGCGTGCTTGCGGGCAGCGACAAATACCCCGTGCGGGAGCCGTTTGTGGAGCTGATGAAGGGTTCGCTCAACACTTTCCTCAATGCCTTAACCGCAAGCGACTGGACGGTGTATCCCGTAGCGAGCCAAAACATGCAGGATTATCTTAATCTTGTTGACGTTTATATGGATGCGGTGCTTAATCCCCTTATCCATTCCGTGCCCGAAATATTCCGGCAGGAAGGCTGGCATTATGAAATAAACGACGGCAAGCTTAGCGTGAACTCGGGCGGCGATCCCGCCGTTATACCCGAGCTTTCCTATGAAGCGTTCTGCAACTTCCATAAAAAGCTTTATCATCCGTCAAACGCGCTCATGTGCCTGTATGGCGATGTGGATTTGGACAGGGTGCTTGCCCTTGCGGACAGCTATCTTGGTAAATACACGCCCTCCGCGCGCGAGCACGTTGGCGACGCCACAAAGCTGACCGCGCCTAAGTCGGTAACAAAGGCATACCCCATAAACGCGGGCGACGACCCCGAGGGCAAGGCGTTCTATATGCGCGGTTGGGTAATTGACCACCGCTGCATGAGGGAGATAAGCGCAATGGAAATAATTGCCGATGCGCTTTTCAATGCCGAGGCCGCCCCCGTTAAGCGCGCACTTATGCAGAGCGGGCTTTGCGGCAACGCGGAAGCGTACAGCAGCACTGAAATAAAGTATCCCACATGTTATCTTATGCTCAGAGATGTTAAGGCCGATGGTTTTGATAAACTGAGCGGGATTATCGATTCCGCAATAAAGGATATAGCCGAAAAAGGCCTTGACAAAAAGCTGCTTGAGGCGTGCCTGAACCGCTATGAATTCGGCCGCCGCGAGGAGCCCGCATATTATCCCAAGGGAATAGAGCTATGCATAAACGCCGCATCGGGCTATATTCATGACGGCGACCCGCTTTCCATGATACGCTACGAGGATACGCTTGCATTCCTGCGCGAAAAGCTGAACAGCGATTATTATGAGCAGCTTATAAAGAAATACTTTGCCCAAAACACATGGCAGGCGGAGATGAGGCTGGTGCCCGAACCCGGCCTTGGCGAAAAGAGGGAAGCGGAGAACGCCGAGAAGATGGCTGCGCTTTACGCCGCAATGACGGAGGATGAAAGGGCGAAAATAATCGCAAACCAGGAAAGGCTGAAAAAGCGTCAGTCCACGCCGGATAGCGAGGAAGCGCTTAAAACCATTCCGCAGCTTAAGCTGAGCGAAGCGGGAGACGGCCCCAAGCCCATTGAGGCAGAGCAGAGGGACATACTGAGCGTTCCCACATACGCAAACGATATGTTCACCGGCGGCATATCCTATCTTACGCTGATGTTCGATGCATCCTGCCTGAATGCGGAGGAAATTCCCTATGCCGGCCTTGTGTGCCGCCTTATGGGCAAGCTGAGCGCGGGCGAATACGGCTTTGAGCAGCTTTCCACCGAGCTTATGCTCAACACCGGTGCCGTTGAAACCGCCCTTACCGCGTTCCAGAAGGCGGGAGAGGAGCAGGCGCAGCCGTATATACTTATGAACATAAAGGCGCTTACCGCAAAGCTTGGCGACGCCATGCCCGCAATATGCGCAATGCTGAAGGATACGCATTATAACGAGCGCGCAAGGCTCAACGAGGTCATAAGCATGATAGCCGCCAACAACCGTTCCATGCTTGCAAACGAGGGGCATATGATCGCCATGACAAGGCTCGGCTCTTATTTCAGCGCGGCAATGATGTACAGCGAGCAGACGATGGGCCTTAGCTTCTTTGAATTTATAAAGAAGCTTGCCGCCAACGAAGCGGAGACGGATAAGCACATTGAAATGATTGAAACCGTGGCTAAGAAGCTTTTCACCCGCACGAACATGAGCGTTATGCTTTCGGGCGATGAGGAGCAGTACAGCGCCGCAAGGCTTGCGCTGCCCGCCGTTATAGACGCGCTTGAAGCGGGCGAAAAGCAGGATAACCGCCCCGCGTTCGTGAAGAATGCCAAAAATGAAGGCGTAATGACCCCGGGAGACGTGCAGTACTGTGCCGAAGGCTACAACATGGCGGAGCTTGGCTTCGGCTACGATGGCGCAACCGCTGTTATGAAAACCATACTTGCAACGGATTACCTGTGGAACCGCATACGCGTGCTTGGCGGCGCATACGGCGCAATACTAACAATAAGGCCGAACGGAACCTTCCTGCTTAGCAGCTACCGCGACCCCAACCTTGAAAACACATATAAGGTATATGACGGCATGGCCGAATATCTTGAAAAGTTCGACCCCAGCCGCAGGGAGATGGATAAATACATACTCGGCACACTGCAGGAGCTTGACGCGCCCAAGGTGGGTCAGCTTGCGCACAGCGCGGCGCTTAGCAATTACATGACGGGCTTCACCAAGGCTATGCAGCAGAAGCTTCGTGCCGAGGCCATAGCCGCCGACGCAAAGGCTATCCGCGCCAAGGCTGCCCTTGCCAACGCAATATGCGAAAAGCATTATATCTGCACCGTTGGCAACAGCGAAAAGATAAAGGCTGCCAAGGAACTGTTTAAGGACATTATAGACGGCTAAAACAAAAAGCGGCATAACTGCCACAAAAAAGCCTCCGCATAGGTAAAGCCCGTGCGGAGGTTTTGTTATACGCTGTATTTTTCCATATCCACCCTGCCGTCGGGCAAAAAGCCTACGCCTTCGGCTTCAAGCAGGGCACGGCGAAGTTCTGCATGTTCCCCGCCGGCAACGGCGCCGTCCGCCTTTACAACGCGCTGCCAGGGGATATCGTCCGGGCTTTGGCGCATGGCCCAGCCCACCTGCCGCGCCGCGCGGGGGCAGCCGAGTATTTTTGCAATTTCGCCGTATGATATAACGCGGCCCTTCGGCACGCGGCGCACAACGGCATATACCCTTTCAAAAAAGCCCTGTTCCATAGTATAAATAACGGGCGGGAGGTGATCCCGCCCTGTTGAAGGTTGGTTTTGTTATATTGCGCGGGTGTACTTGGCAAGCCATTCGCGCTCTTCCGCATCCATAAGCGGGGAAAGCGTATCGTACACAAAGCGATGGTATTCATTAAGCATATGCTTTTCGTCCGCGTTGAGAAGGTCGGGGTCAATCGCGTCAAGGTCTATTGGCGCGCAGGTCAGCGTTTCAAAATACATGAACTGGCCGTATTCGTTCTTTTCGCCCTTGCGGCAGACAATAAGGTTCTCGGTACGGATACCGTGGCTGCCTTCAATGTAAATGCCCGGCTCGTCGCTGGTTATCATGCCCTCTTCATATACGCAGGAATCCACCCGCTCCGGCACCACCTTCCAGCGGAAGCCGTTGGGGCCTTCGTGCACGTTAAGAAGATAGCCCACGCCGTGGCCTGTGCCGTGCTTATAATCAAGCCCTTCGTCCCATAACGGGCCGCGCGCCAGTATATCAAGGTTCAGCCCGCGGCAGCCATAGAGGAATTTGGCGTTCGCCAAGCGCAGCATGCTGCGCAGCACCAGCGCAAAATGCTTCTTTTCATTCTCCGTCAGGGGGCCTACGGCTATGGTGCGGGTTATATCGGTGGTACCTTCGTAATACTGCCCGCCGCTGTCCACAAGCAGGAAGCCGTGCGGTTCAACGGTAAGGTCGCTTTCCTTAGTTGGGGCGTAATGCGGCAGGGCGGCATGCTCGCCATAGGCCGATATTGTGCCGAAGCTGAGGCCAAGGTTGCCGGGCGTTGCAAAACGCAGGGAGTCTATCTTTTCCGCGGCGGAAAGCTCGGTCATCTTCTCCTTGCCAATGGTGTCCTTTACCCAGCGCATGAAGCGCGTTACGGCAAGGCCGTCCTTTATATGCGCCTTGCGCATGTTCTCTATCTCAACGGGGTTCTTTATGGCCTTCTTGAGCTGTTCCGGGTTCACCTCGTCCACTATTATGGCCTTTTCGGAGAACTTTTCATAAAGCGCGTAGTTCACGGCATCGGTGCTGAGCAGAATCGCGTCGCCCTCGTCATAGCGGGCGGCGAAGGAGTAAATATCGTTATACGGCAGCAGCGTAACGTTTAGCTGCCTTAAATATTCCTGTACGCAGGCATGGAATTTGCTTTCGTCCGCGAATATATAGGCCGCGTCGCGCTCTATCACGGCATAGGACAGGAACACGGGGTTGCATTCAACATCCCCGCCGCGTAGATTGAACAGCCATGCGATATCGTCCAGCGTGCTCAAAACGTGCGCATCGGCATCCTTTTCGGCAAGCACACGGCGTATGTCCGCAAGCTTATCCGCAGCGCTTACGCCAACGCTGTCCAGCCCCAGCACATATACCGGCGCGGAGGGCAGGGCGGGGCGATCCTTCCAAATTTCGCCGACAAGATCCATGTCCTCTTCGATTGTCATGTTCTTTGCGGCAAGCGTCTTTTCCATGCGCATTGCCGTTGCGGCGGATACCGTGCGCCCGTCCATGCCTATAACGGTGCCTTCGGGCAGGGAGGCAAGGTATTCCATGGTGGTAGGCACGCCCTCCTCACCCATCTTCATAAGCTTTACGGGGGTACCCTTTATCTGCTCCTCAGCCTGAATGAAGTAGCGCCCGTCTACCCACAGCGCGGCTTCCGTCATGGTTACGATAAGCGTGCCTGCTGAGCCTGTGAAGCCGGTAAGATACTGGCGGGATTTGAAATACGGATTCACATATTCGGAAAGGTGGAAATCCGCCGTGGGAACATAATACGCGCCCACGCCCTTCCGCTGCATAAGCGCACGAAGGCTATTCAGTCTTTCGGCAATCATCTGCGCGGCAGCTCCTTCCTTTTAAGGCAGGCGCAGAGCAGCTTCACGGCGTTGTCCACGTCCTTCATGTCCACGGTTTCAACGGGGGTGTGTATATAGCGGGCGGGTACGGATATGCAGCCGGAGAGTATTCCGCCGCGGGTGCGCTGTATGGCGCCGGTATCCGTGCCGCCTGCGCGAAGCACCTCGCGCTGATAGGGGATGCCGTCCTCCTCCGCCGCGGCTTCTATGAACGCGCGCACAACGGGGGGAACTATAACGGAGCTGTCCATGACCTTTACCGTGGGGCCGCAGCCAAGGGAAACAGCCATGCGGCTGCATTCGGGAATGTCGCCAACGCCCGTAACGTCAAGGCTTATGTTAAGGTCGGGCTCTATGGCGTATGCAGCGGGGCTTCCGCCGCGGCAGCCGACCTCTTCCTGCACGGTGAACACGGCGTAAACGTCATGCTCGCTCTTCATTTCCTTCATGGCCTCGGCCACTATCGCGCAGCATATCCTGTCGTCCATCGCGCCGCAGGCCGCGCGCTCGCCCAGCTCCACATAGTTGGTAACGTAAACGGCCATATCGCCTATGGCAACCTTCTTTTCGGCTTCCTTGCGGCTTGCGCAGCCAATGTCTATATACAGCTCGTTAAACGTGGCCTCATTCACGCCGTGCTTGGCGGTGTTTTCAAAATAGGTAACGCCCTTTACGCCGTTTTCAAACACAACCTCGCGTGCGGTGGATATTATGGGATTAACGCCGCCAACGCGGGCAACGCGCAGGAAGCCTTTTTCATCTATTGCGACCACTATGAAGCCAATCTGGTCCATGTGCGCGCTGAGCATTATCTTCTTTCCGCTTGTGCCGCGCTTGTGGGCGATAAGGTTGCCCATGGTATCGCGGTATACCTCGTCCGCATAGGGGGCGACGTATTGCTTTATAGCCTCGGCAGCCCTATCCTCGCGTCCGGAGGGGCCGTATGCGCCGAGTATGTTCTTTATCATAGTTGTATCCATAAATCAAAGCACCTCGTTGAATTTTTTGTTCTTTAGGAAAGCGTCCGCCAATGCGTATGCGCCCATAATATCGTCTATATCGGCAATGCAGGCGGGGGAGTGGATATAGCGGCACGGCACGGAGATGCAGCCGGTTTTGCAGCCGGCGCGCATACGCTGCGCGGGGCCTTGGTCGTTCGCGCCGGTGGTGCCCTGCCTGGGCTGCCACTTTATGCCGGAGGCGTTGGCGGTTTCGGTAAGCGCCTTGAACATATCGGGCGAAACTATGGTTGCGTTATCCATGAAGGATATTGCCGGGCCGTGGCTCATCTTTGTAACGAAGCCAACGTTTTTGACCTCCGGCATATCGTTTGCGGTGGTGCCCTCAAGCACTATCACAACATCGGGTGCAACGCTGTATGCCGCCGCGTACATTCCGCGAAGGCCGACTTCTTCCTGAACGGTGAACACGCCGTAAAAATCGCATTCGTAATCGTTGGCTAAAAGCTGCATCAGTATTGCGCAGCCCACGCGGTCGTCAAGCGCCTTGCCCATAACGCGCTTTTCGCCAAGGCGTTTGAACTTGGTGGCAAAGCCTATCCTGTCGCCCGGCTTAACGTATTTCAGGGCATCGTCCTTATCCTTTGCGCCAATGTCAACAAAAAGCTCGCTGTGGCCGAGTACGGTTTTGCGGTCCGCGGCGGTTTGCAGGTGTATCGCCTTTGCGCCTATAACGCCTTCTATCATTTCGTCGCCCACAAGCACGCGCTTGGATACCACAACGCGGGAATCTATGCCGCGCTGACCGTAGGCTATAAGGCCGTTGTCAAGCGCGCCTATAACTATCATGCCGACTTCGTCCATATGCGCGGCAACCATCACCTTGGGGCCTTTTCCTGCCTTATGCACGATTAGGTTGCCCATGGCGTCGGTTTTCATATCAAGGCCGTCTATATTGGCAAGCTCGGCCTTTATATAGCGGCGCACGCGGCCCTCATCGCCGCTTACGCCTATCAAGTTGGAAAGTTCTTCTAATCGTCTAAGCATAGCTTTTCCTCCCAATCCGCGCCGATGTTCTGGGCAAAGCGGGCAATTACCTTGGCGCAGTTTTTAAGCGTGGTGAGCGATATTTCCTCTACGCTCGTATGCATATACCTAAGCGGCAGCGATATAAGCCCCGTTGCAACGCCGCCCATCTGTATCTGGGTATCCCATGCGTCGGTTCCCGTATGCGCGGGGGCAACGTCGTAATCCCAGGGGATGTTCTGCTCGTCCGCGGCTTCGGTTAACATTTTGAACATCTTGGGGTGTATGTTCGGGCCGCAGGTTATGGAAACCTTGGTTATGTCTATTGCGTCAAACGGCTTCACGCCGGGTGTGGGCGCATGGCAAACGTCCATGGCTATTGCCATATCGGGCTTGGCGTTCCATACGCTGGCGCGCGCGCCGCCGCCGCCGCATTCTTCCTGCACGGTGGCGCAGAATATGACCTGGCAGTCCAGCTTGGATTTTTTAAGTATATCCATGGCCTCGAGCATAACGGTTATGCAGGCGCGGTCATCGAAAGTTTTGCCGGCAACTATGTTGTTCTTCAGCTTCATCGGCGGCAGCAGCGCGAACGTTACATTGTCCCCAACGCGCACAAGCTGACGCACCTCGTTTGCATCAAGTCCCGTATCGCACACCATATCGTCTATCGAATAGGGCTTTGTATTGTCGCCCGATTGCTGAAGGTGCGGCGGAATTGCGCCCACAACGGCATTGAGCACCCTTTTGCCGTGCACCAGTACCTCGCTGCCGGGCAGCACCCGCGGGTCAACGCCCGCAACGGAGCGTATGCGGAGCAAGCCGTCCTCCTCAATATCGGTCACCATCATGCCGACTTCGTCCATATGCGCCTGCACCAGCAGCACGGGGCCGTGGTCGCCTATATGCGCATAGGTGTTGCCCATTGGATCGATGAATATATCGTCCGTATAGGCTTTGTAATATCCCTTGACAACCTCGGACACGGCAACCTCATTGCCGGTTACGCCCGGGGTGGTGGTCAAAGCGGATAGCGCCTCAAATACATCCATAAGCGTGTCTCCTTCTATTATAATATATATCCTGTCTCTTATACACATCTGACGCT
>ENA-UAMP01000887-UAMP01000887.1-human-gut-metagenome-genome-assembly--contig:-NODE-887-length-11415-cov-6.825528_pt1 | contig 11415 bp, 9 predicted proteins | sample MGYA00243285_ERZ654501 | MGnify/ENA primary metagenome ERZ654501 (study PRJEB26926, sample SAMN06164850) | human gut metagenome | biome: ENVO:00009003; feature: ENVO:2100002; material: ENVO:00002003...
CCCGAAACACAAACTTGCTACCTCCCAATCCTTAAGGAATGAGTTTCGGGCATCTCCCGTTTTTCTCATTCGGGATGTCATAATCCCAACCCTTTCTTCTTGGGTTTTACGATAGTTCTTGGCGGTGGACTAACGGCTAATTTCTGCCGGATTCCACGCAGGTAATCGTTCAGGTCTTTATGCCCTTTGTAGTTGTCGGAGAAGTCGCGGATGCGTCCGGCGAACTTCCTTTCCAATTCCCGATACGCCTTTCTTCCCGCCTCGTCATTGTCGAGCATGCAGTGGATACGTCCATACCCGTGCAGCACATCTATAGCTTTGGAAACATTGGCGGTCGAATTGAGGATGACGTAATCCTGCCTGTCAAGGTCGGGCAAGTTCGAGCAGTTCCTCTTCCGCAACGTGAGGAATGAAAGATAGTCCATCATGCCCTCGAATACAAGGCATTTCTCTCTCGCTTCTCCCTGTTGCCGAATATGGCTGATGTCTTTGGGTGCGACACAGCCTTTGAAAAAACGGTTACGCACTTCAAATCCTCCCGCCACATTCGGAAAACCGATGGCGAAATAGGGCTTGCCGTTATGGGTGAAGTGGAGCTCTTTACATTGCGCCTTTGCCAAAGCGATGTTTATGCCCCGTTCCTGCAAGTATCGGAGCAATGCCGGATGGGTGAGTTCGCCCACCTCCAAATGTTGGAAACTCGGTTCGGATGCCTGCTGGCGAAAAGAGAAAGATATGGGACGGATGTGTGGTGCCTGTTCCGCTATCTTGCCAAGCAGATAAGGCACATGGTCGGATGCGTACAGTACCCCTGCAAGTGCGATGATGTTACCACCTCTTCCCAGTCCATAATCGAACCACAGGTTGCGGTCGGTGTTCACCTTGAACGAGGCTTCCGTTTCCTGACGGAACGGGGATTTATACCACAGGCAGTTTCCCTGTTGCTTTACGGGCGAATAACCCAAACTTTGCAGATAGTCCGCAATTTTGATTTGTTTTGCTTCTTGGATGTTCATGATATAATTTCTATGGATTTGATGATGACTGTAAAAACGTTGATTTGATGAATGAGATATGTATTGTCCTATACGTTAATGCTTTATATTCTCAACATCTTCTCAACAAACCACTCACAAATAGAGAATCCAACAAACTGATGCTGTTTCCCTCTCAACTTTTCTTTTCGATTGTTGAGAATTTGTTGAGAGTGTATGCTGTTTATTATCAGTATGGTTATATCATTATTCATCAATTCAACAAAAAAAGAATAGTATTACAGGGATTCAAGTTGTTCCCTTGTGACGGTGTAGAAACGACCGACTCTTTTTATCGGCTCATATCGGCACTCCCGATTGTAATTGAATTGGTAAGTGGTATATGTAAGCCCGTTAGAGGCAGGAGTAAGTTTCCAACATTCCTGCAATACCTTTCTGACTTGGTGCTTCTCCACCTTTACCTGCGAATGTACCAGCAAAAGAAGAATGTCGTTGTGGCAGAACGAGAATGTGTCCGTGCCGACACTTTCCATAATGTCAAGGATAAGTTCGCACATCTCTATCTCCAATCGGTTGCGGTTGCTGCGGATAATCTTCTGCAAGGCTTCGGTATGCAGCAAAGAGGGCGCAAACCACATACGGCTTTCCTTTTCGGTGGAAAGTTGTCTGTATTGCAGGTAATACAGAAAGGCAGGTATCTCAGCTTTCAGCTTTTGCAGGAAGTCTGTGTCATCGGATTGCAGACGGTCTATCTTGCGCACCCAATAGCGTGTTTCACCTGCATCAATGATAACAGGCAGATACTCGTTGTTGGAGCATAGCACGAACTTGGCAAAGAACGCTATCTCGTCACGGTCTTTGCCTTTGGCTTCCACCTTGTAGGAAAGTGTGGTGCTGAGGTTCTTCAACCGCTCGCTGTCCTCCCTGCGGTTGAGCAATACCTCGTCCACCACGATGAGCAGTTTTCCTGCCCAGTCGGAATTGAACTGGCTGCGGAAGTCCTCGTTGGTATTGAAAGTGACATTGTTTTGAAACACAGCTTTCAGGAAGTTCAGGAATGTACTCTTGCCCGTGTTGCGTTCTTCTGATACCAACAGCAGGATAGGCAGTTTCTGCACGGGTTGCAGGTAGAGCAATTGAAGATAGTCCATGCCCAATTCATACTGTTCACCGAAGATATGGCGCACCAATGACCGGATACAGGGAAACTCGCCTTGTTGCGGACGGTGTCCTATCGGCTCGTAGAGGTTCAGGAACTTGTCCACCACGGGACGGTAGTCCACATGGTCGGGGACGGTGCAGAAGCCGTCGTACTTCGGCACGGTGGCGAGATAGTCCTTGCCGTAGTCCTGCCGCAGTGTTTCGTTGTTCCACACGATGCGCTTCTTCACATAGCCTCCGTTCAGACGGGGCTGGTTCACTAACTTGTAGAGGGTAGTACCCACACGGATAAACTCCTCATTTTCAAAGTTGCCTTGTTTCATTAGCACTTCATTTTTTTGTTTAATCAGTGCAAAACTCGGCAATTAGCGCAGAACGGATTAACAACTCACGCATACCTCACGTAAGATTTTCTTGGATTTGGCTTTATGACATACAACAAAAGCCCGAAGAAATGCCATTCTAATGGATTTTTCTTCGGGTTTGTCGTAATCGTACGTATGAATGGCAATACACCTATTCACATACTCGTATAAATACATTGTTGGCAATGGGAATACGCATAGGTCTCACTACTTCATGTCGTCATATCATTAGAACTTATGCCTGATAATTAGACATATCCCAACCATTTATACCCAGCGAAAAGAAGATATTTGTTTTCTCTTTTCGCAAGTACAGCCTTTTAAATATGGCATTGCGCACCTGTTCCGCACCGAAGCTGTCAATGCGGAAAGCAAGTGCGACTATCATCGGAAAGCTGAACACATCGGCATGATACCCGTTCTCCTGCCGAACATACTTCTGTACCTCGTATTCTTTTAATGCTCCACTGTTATAGATGTTTCTGATGGCAGAACGAAGTGTCGGAGCAATTACTCCGAACAGTTCCACCAATTCCGGCTCGCTCATCCAAATGTTTGAGACATTCTCCGGCATGATGATATTGCCGGATTCATTCACTGTTATGCTGTTTCTTCTCATACTCATGACATCGTTATTCCGTTAAACGTCTTACTCAGTTTGTCGCCGAACATGGTCAGGTCGTTGTCGAGCTTCTGCGTGGTTATCTTTGCGTAGAGTTGGGTCGTGACTATATTCGTATGTCCCAACACACGGCTTACGCTTTCAATGGGCATCCCCTTGCTCAAAGCTAATGTTGCGAAGCCATGACGACTGCAATGAAATGATATTGACTTGGTTATGCCACATTCCCTTATCATCCGTTTCAACGGTTTGCAGATAGACCAATAGTTCAAGCCGGGGAATATACGATTGTCTTTCTGCATCGGTCGGTAGCGTTCGACTATCTGCAAGGGTATATCCAGCAGCTTCACTTGGAAGGCGACTTTTGTCTTGTGGCGTTTGGACAATATCCACTTCTCGCCGTTCACCTCCACGATGTTGTCATTCGTCAGTTCCTGAATGTCCACGAATGACAAGGCGGTGAAACTGGCAAAGATGAAAATGTCACGGATGTATGCGAGCTTGCTGTCTGCAAACTCATGTGTCATGACCGCTTTCAGTTCATCCTCCGTCAGATATTCCCGTTCTTTCACATTGGGGCTGATATGAAACTGGATGAAAGGATTGCGCGGTATCAACCCGTTATAATGCGCTTTCATGACCACGCCTTTCAGCCACATACAGTTTGCCCATATCGAACCGTTCCGCAATCCGGCTTCAGTCGAGAGGTATGCGGCGAACTCCTTGATGAAATCGGGAGTAAGTTCCAACATGGACATATCGCTGCGTCTGTAAAACGACTTGATAAAGGCGGCTACATGGTTTCTTGCCCGTACACGTGCCCGATAGGTAGCCATTACCCTGTCTTTGCCTACCCGTTTCTTGAACACTTCGTTCTCACGGTCGAATGCTTTTAGCAGCGTCTCATACTCGCTGCCGATTCCCTGATAGGCGTTGCGCACCATCTCAGCCGTAACAAATGCCTCGCGGTCTGAAATGCGCTGGTAATGTTTGATGATTTGCGCCTTGATGTTGTCAAGGGCAAGGTTGATGTCTCGTGCCTCGCGGCTCTTGCCTTTCGCCTTGTTTCCTTTCACGTCCCAAAGCGTTTTCGGGATGTTCTGCTTACAACTGAACTGCGCCACAGTCCCGTTGATTGTCACTCGTCCCATGATGGGGACAATACCGTTTTTCTCCTTGCTGCCGTTCACGTAGAACAGAACCTTGAATGTGCTTCTTGCCATACTCGTTTTTTGTTTGCAAAGTTATTACTCAACGAGTTAGACCTTGATATGCCAACCTGTGCCACAAGCTGCCAAATACAACACGGTGTGTTAAAAATCACCATTCGGCGGGTAATGATTTGGAGACCGTTCTTCTTCATAAATCCGCTTTCCTTTACGTTACCTCGATTTTTCGCCTGTCCTCATTTGTCTTCGCAAACGCCTTATTGACAGGCATTACGAAGACATTTGTCCCTTTTTATTCGTCTTTTCCAGAGATTTTCAGTAACTTTGCGCTCGGCGAAGTGACCGCCTACGGCCAGCTCGACACGCGGACGCGCATGCTGTGCATCCTGGCCTCGAACATCGCCTCGCAGGGCCGGACCGCTTACCGGACGACGCTCGAAGGCGCGCTGAACGCCGGAGTGACGCCCGTCGAGGTGAAAGAGACGCTTTATCAGGCCGTTCCCTACGTCGGCATGGCGAAGGTCGCCGACTTCGTAGGGATTACCAACGAGGTGCTGGAGGCGCGCGGCGTGACGCTGCCGCTTGCGGGGCAGTCGACGACCTCGTCCGCGGACCGCTTCGAAAAGGGGCTGGCGGTGCAGCGGTCGATTTTCGGCGCGGAGCGTATCGACGGGATGCGCGAGGCGGCCCCCGCGAACCAGAAGCACATCCAACGTTACCTGTCGGACAACTGCTTCGGCGATTTCCTGACCCGCGGAGGCCTGGACGTGAAGATGCGCGAGCTGCTGACCTTCTCGATGCTCGTCTCGCTCGGGGGCTGCGAATCGCAGGTGAAGGGCCACATCGCCGGAAATGCGAACATAGGCAACGACAAGGCCACCCTGCTGGCCGTCGTGACCCAGTTGCTGCCCTATATCGGTTATCCCCGCACGCTGAACGGCATTGCGTGCCTGAACGAAGTTTTGCCGGAAAAATAAAAAAGTAGTGAGGTATGGAATACGTAAAATTGAACAACGGCGTCGAAATGCCGGTCCTCGGCTTCGGCGTTTATCAGATTTCGGACCCGGAGGTTTGCGAACGGGCGGTCGGCGACGCCCTGAAGATCGGTTACCGCTCGATCGACACCGCCGCGGCCTATGGCAACGAGGAGGCCGTGGGACGTGCCGTCCGCCGCAGCGGCATTCCCCGCGAAGAGCTGTTCATCACCACGAAACTGTGGATCAGCGACGCGGGTTATGAGCCTGCCAGAAAGGCGTTCGAGGAGTCGATGTCGAAGCTGGGGCTGGACTATCTGGACCTCTATCTGATCCACCAGCCTTACGGCGACGTCTACGGTTCGTGGCGCGCCATGGAGGAGCTTTACCGCGAGGGCCGCATCCGCGCCATCGGTGTGTCTAACTTCTACCCCGACCGCCTTCAGGACCTGATTCTGCACAACGAGGTCGCGCCGGCGGTCAATCAGGTCGAAACCCATCCGTTCCACCAGCAGACCGCCGCCGCGGAGTTCATGCGCACGAAGGGCGTGCAGATCGAGTCGTGGGCGCCTTTCGCCGAGGGCAAGAACGGGCTGTTCTCGAACGAAGTCCTGCTGGCGGTCGCCGCCCGGTACAAAAAGACGGTGGCGCAGGTGGTGCTGCGCTGGCTGATTCAGCGCGGTGTGGTCTGCATTCCCAAGTCTGTGCACGCGGAGCGCATCGCGGAGAATTTCGACGTGTTCGGCTTCGCGCTCGACGCCGAGGACATGGCCGTGATCGCCTCGCTGGACCGTCCGGAGAGCAGTTTTCTGGATCACCGCGATCCCGAAACGGTTGAATGGTTGAGTAATTTGCATTGAAATCAATCCGCTGGCCCTATTATTCGCCGACGACGTCGCTCCCGAATCCGGTCCACCTCCAAACCCCCGTCTCGGGCGGCCCGGCGGCCACGGCGACGGTCCGAGACGACATGAGTTCCGAAATAAATTCACTTGATTCAGACTTGAATCTATGTTACGAAAAATCAGAATTGCGGCCGCGGCCTTTTTCTTCGTGCTGACGACGCTGCTGTTCCTCGATTTTACCGGAACGCTTCACGCGTGGTTCGGCTGGATGGCGAAAATCCAGTTCCTGCCCGCCCTGCTGGCCCTGAATGTCGGCGTCGTGGCGTTCCTGGTGATCCTGACGCTTCTTTTCGGCCGCGTGTACTGTTCGGTCATCTGCCCGCTGGGGGTGATGCAGGACATCGTTTCGTGGGCCTCCGGGAAGCGCAGAAAGCACCGGAACCGCTTCGCGTACTCCCCCGCCCTCACCTGGCTGCGCCGGGGGATGCTCGTCGTGTTCGTCGCCGCGATGCTGGCGGGTGTCGGTTCGCTGCTCGCGCCTTACAGCGCCTACGGCCGCATCGCCTCGAACCTGCTGGCCCCGGTCTACGCGTGGGGCAACAACCTGCTGGCATACATCGCCGGGCGCATGGACAGCTACGCCTTCTATTCGGTCGACGTCTGGATGAAGAGTCTCTCCACGCTGCTTGTTGCCGTCGTGACGTTCGCCGTGCTGTTTGTTCTTGCGTGGCGCAGCGGCCGCACCTATTGTAATACGATCTGTCCGGTGGGCACGGTGCTGGGATTCCTCGCCCGCTACTCGCTGTTCAAACCGCGTTTCGACACCTCGAAGTGCAACGGATGCAAGCTCTGCGCCCGCAACGGCAAGGCGTCGTGTATCGACCCTGCGGCGCATAAAATTGATTACAGCCGCTGCGTGGCCTGTATGGACTGCCTCGAAAACTGCCGCCAGGGGGCCATCACCTATACGCTGCGGCGGCGGAAACCGGACCCGGCTCCCGCGCCGCAGAGACCGGCGGCCGACGCCGCAAAGACGCCTTCCGACGCTTCGCGCCGCCGGTTCCTCGGCCTGGCGGGCATCGTGGCCTACTCTGCGCTCCGGGCGCAGGAGAAGAAGGTCGACGGCGGGCTGGCGGTGATCGTCGACAAGAAGATTCCGAACCGTGCCACGCCCGTCGTTCCGCCCGGAGCGCAGAGCCTGCGGCACTTCAACGCCCATTGCACGGGATGCCAGTTGTGTGTTTCGGTGTGTCCCAATCAGGTGTTGCGTCCGTCGGGCAAGCTGATGACCCTCATGCAGCCCGAAATGTCGTTCGAGCGCGGATACTGCCGTCCGGAGTGCACGAAGTGCGCCGAGGTGTGCCCCACGGGCGCCATCCGCCTGACCGACCTCGCCGGGAAATCGTCGATCCAGATCGGCCATGCCGTGTGGATTGCGGAGAATTGCGTGGTCAACACCGACGGCGTCAGCTGCAACAACTGTGCGCGCCATTGCCCTGCCGGAGCGATCAAGATGGTGCGCCGGGACCCCGACGACCCCAAGTCGCCGCGCATCCCCGCCGTGAACGAAGAACGCTGCATCGGCTGCGGGGCCTGCGAGAATCTCTGTCCGGCGCGTCCGTTCAGCGCCATTTATGTCGAAGGCCATTCGCGCCACAGAACCGTCTAAACGTAAGAAAACATGGAGAAGAAAAAGATAGACCGCCGGAAATTCCTCAAAACGTTCGGTGTCGGCGCGGCCGCCGCAACTGCCGGCCTTTACGGCTGTAAGACGAAAGGTACGGCGCCGAGCGCTGCCGCTGCGGGTGAGGTCCCGACCGATCGGATGACCTTCCGGACCTGCCCCTCGACGGGCGACCGCGTGTCGCTGCTGGGCTACGGCTGCATGCGCTGGCCCCTGCTGGAGTCGCCGGCGGCCGACGGCAACCCGATCGACCAGGAGGCCGTCAACGAGCTGGTCGATTATGCCATCGCCCACGGGGTCAACTATTTCGACACGGCCCCCGTCTACATACAGGGCTTTTCCGAAAAATCGACGGGTATCGCCCTCAAACGCCATCCGCGCGAGAAGGTGTTCATCGCCACGAAGATGTCCAATCACCGTATGGCAGGGCGGGGAATGTCTCCCGCTCGGATATTCAAGGATTCGGAGGAGATGTACCGGCGGTCGCTTCGCGACTTGCAAACGGATTATCTGGATTACTATCTGCTGCACGCTGTGGGCGGCGACAAGGGCATCGAGACGTTCAACGAACGTTTTATCGACTGCGGCGTGCTCGACTTTCTGCTGCGCGAGCACGAGGCCGGGCGCATCCGCAACCTCGGGTGGTCGTTCCACGGCGATCAGAAGGTCTTCGACCACCTGCTGGCCATGCACGACAGCGGCGAGGCGCGGTGGGATTTCGTCCAGATCCAGATGAACTACGTCGACTGGAAGCATGCTTCGGACAGAAACGTCAATGCCGAATATCTCTACGGCGAGCTGGAGAAGCGCGGCATCCCGGCCGTGATCATGGAGCCGCTGCTCGGCGGGCGCCTTTCGCGGCTGAACGACCATCTGGTCGAACGGCTCAAGGAGCGCCGTCCGACCGAGAGCACCGCTTCGTGGGCCTTCCGCTACGCGGGTTCCTGGCCCGGAGTGCTGACCGTGTTGAGCGGCATGACCTACATGGAGCACCTGCAGGACAATATCCGCACCTATTCGCCGCTCGAACCCTGCACCGGCGAGGAACTGGCGTTGCTCGAAGATACCGCGCAGCTGATGCTCAAATACCCCACCGTGCCCTGCACCGAGTGCCAGTACTGCATGCCCTGCCCCTATGGGCTGGACATCCCGGCGATCTTCGCCCACTACAACCGCTGCGTGAACGAAGGCAATGTGCCCAAGGACCGGCAGGACCCCGGCTACCGGGAGGCCCGCCGGGCGTTCCTCATCGGTTACGACCGCTCGGTTCCCAAACTCCGGCAGGCGAGCCATTGCATCGGCTGCAACCAATGCGTGTCGCACTGCCCGCAGTCGATCAAGATTCCGCAGCAACTGCGGCGCATCGACCGTTTCGTCGAGCAGCTCAAGCAGGGTACGCTCTGATTCCGGCTTGCGAGGCCCCTCCCGTCGGAGGGGCTTTTTTTACCAAATGTTAACTTTCGCCCGGCCGGAAGCGAGTATCTTTGCACTCCAAAAAACGAATGCGATGAAAGACAGTATTGATTTCGGCAGCATGGAGATTCCGAAGCTTTTTCGGAAACTGCTGATCCCCACCGTTCTGGGAATGGTTTTCTCGGCTGTTTTCGTGATCACCGACGGGATTTTCGTGGGACGCGGCATCGGCAGCGACGCGCTGGCCGCCGTCAACATCACCGCGCCGCTGTTCCTCATCAGCACGGGCGTCGGACTGATGTTCGGCGTCGGGGCGTCGGTCGTGGCGTCGATCCACCTTGCGCAGGGGAAGGTCAAGGCGGCGCGCATCAACGTCACGCAGGCCGTCGCGGTGTCGTCGCTCCTTCTGGCGGCGTACAGCTTCCTGATCACTTCCTGCGCCCGTGAGGTGGCCCTGCTGCTGGGCAGCTCCGAACGGCTCCTTCCGCTGGCCGTGGAGTACATGCACTGGTTCGCGCCGTTCCTGCCCTTCAGCGCGTTGTTAAGCTCGGGCATGTTCTTCATCCGGCTCGACGGGTCGCCCAACTACGCGATGCTTTGCAACGCCGTTCCGGCGGTCATCAACATCGTGCTGGACTACGTTTTCATCTTCATCCTCGGCTGGGGCATGACGGGTGCGGCGCTGGCCACGAGCCTCGGTTATATCGTGGGTGCGGGGATGATCCTCGGCTACCTGGGACGCCGCCGCAACGTCGTGCGCCTGTGCCGTGTGAAGACGAGCCGCAAGAGCATGCGCCTGACCCTCCGCAATGTGGGCTACATGTGCCGGCTGGGGCTTTCGACCTTCCTCTGCGAGGGGGCCATCGCCATGATGATGTTCGCCGGGAACTACGTTTTCATCCGCTATCTGGGCGAGGACGGCGTGGCGGCGTTCAGCATCGCCTGCTACTTTTTCCCGATCATCTTCATGGTCTACAACGCCATCGGGCAGTCGGCCCAGCCGATTTTGAGCTACAATTTCGGTGCGGGAAACGGCGCGCGCGTGCGCAAGGCCTTCCGGTTGGCGCTCCTGACGGCCGTGGCGGCCGGACTGGGGTTCTTCGGCCTTACGGCGCTGTTCAGCCGCTGGATCGTGGCCATGTTCATCGACAGCTCCTGCCCCGCCTGTGCGATTGCCGTCCGGGGGCTTCCGTTGTTCGCTTCGGGATTCGTTTTCTTTGCGGTGAACATCGTCTCGATCGGCTATTTCCAGAGCGTCGAGCGGCCCCGTCCGGCGATGGCCGTGACCGTCCTGCGGGGATTCGTCTTCATGGCGGCGTGTTTCTTCGGTCTGCCCCTGCTGTTGGGTGTGGAGGGCATCTGGCTGGCCGTGCCGCTGGCCGAGGCGCTCACCTTCGCGGTCGTTGCGGCGATTTACGGGCGGACCCGCTTAAAAAGCGCGTTTTAGGAGGGTCGCAGCGTGGCTTTGCCGCTGAAACGAAACCGGAAATTTGTTTTTTGTGCTATCTTTACGGCCTCAAACCTGTAAGGCATGGAGGCGTTTATCGAGAAATTCAGCAGGAAATACAACCTGCCCGCGGCGGACTGCCTGCGGCTGATCGGGCTGATGGAACGGCGCGTGTTCCGCAAGGGGGAGTGCGTCGTCCGTCAGGGCGAGCGGAATTCCGGTTTCTACGTCGTGAGCCGCGGCATCTGGCTGGGGCACTATCTCGACGACGGCGCGGATGTTTCGGTCTGGTTTGCCGGCGAGGGCGAGGCGCTCTTTTCGACGTGGGGCTACGTGGGCAACGAGGTTTCGAAAATCTCCATCGAGGCGATGTGCGACGCTGAACTTTACGGCATCTCCAAAGCCGACCTGGAGGCCTTTTTCGCCCGATCGGCCGGAGCGGCCAATTTCGGGAGGAGGCTTTTCGAGGAGCAGTTCCTGGCGCTCGAAAACTGGATGCTCTCGGGCGGCGCTCCGCGGGCCGAGGAGCGCTATCGGACGCTGATGGAGGAAAGCCCCGAACTGCTGCAATACGTGCCGCTGAAGCACATCGCCTCCTACCTCTGGATCACGCCGCAGTCGTTGAGCCGCATCCGGGCCAAACTGGGGAAGAAAAAGGGTTGACCCCGAAAAGGTTCGGTATTTGTAGGTAAAGAGAAGCGCAGAAAAGAGCAAGTATCAAGTTCACAGATATTTAATTC
>ENA-UAMP01000897-UAMP01000897.1-human-gut-metagenome-genome-assembly--contig:-NODE-897-length-11312-cov-4.289775_pt1 | contig 11312 bp, 9 predicted proteins | sample MGYA00243285_ERZ654501 | MGnify/ENA primary metagenome ERZ654501 (study PRJEB26926, sample SAMN06164850) | human gut metagenome | biome: ENVO:00009003; feature: ENVO:2100002; material: ENVO:00002003...
TGTATAAGAGACAGGTCTTACCGGTCTTCTGGGATCCGGACGTTCTGAACTGGTACGTTCCATTTACGGAGCTGACAAAGCTGACAGTGGTACATTGAAGGTAAATGGAAAAGAAGTAAAGATCAACAGTCCACTGGATGCCATGAAGCTTGGTATGGCATATCTTCCGGAAGATCGTAAGGCAGAAGGTATCATTGCTGATCTTTCCGTAAGAGAAAACATTATCATTGCAATGCAGGCAAAGAAAGGCATGTTCCATCCGATGAGCCGTAAAGAGATGGAAGAGGCGGCAGATAAATATATTGATATGCTGCAGATCAAGACTGCAAGCCGTGAAACTCCGATTAAGAGTCTTTCCGGTGGTAACCAGCAGAAGGTTATCTTCGGAAAATGGCTTGAGCGTTCACCAAATGTATTCATGATGGATGATCCTACAAGAGGTATCGATGTAGGAGCTAAGTATGAAATATATGAACTTATAATCAACATGGCAAAACAGGGCAAGACTATCATAGTTGTCTCCTCTGAGATGCCGGAGATCCTGGGTATCACAAACCGTATAGGTGTTATGTCAAATGGACACCTTGCCGGAATTGTAAATACCAAGGAGACCAATCAGGAAGAATTGTTAAGACTTAGTGCTAAATATTTGTAATAGAGAGGAGCATGGATATGGCAGATAAAAATATGATCCTTTCGGCTGATGCAGAGGAAAAACTCCTTAAGCCGATTGATGAATATGTTGGAAAGATACAGGCTCAGATCGATGAACTTCGAGTTGATGGATCTGACAAGGTTCGTAGTTTGAAGAACCATATAGCTATCGCAAAGGAAGATAAGAATTTATCAAAGGAAGAAAAGGATAGCGTAATCGCAAAGGATAAGGCAGCCCTGGAAAAGGCAAAGGCAGTTGAGGCAGCCAACAAGGATAAAGTTGCAAAGCTTATCGCTGACGCAGAGGGATACCTTAAGGAGCATTATGACAGCGAGTACTACAGCAAGGTAGTGGCAAGCTGCGAGGCTGAGAAGGCAGCAGAAAATGAGTCCTATGAGAGAGTAAAGGCAACACTCAAGACAGAGCATGAGCAGACACTTGCAAAACTCTCGGATCCGGAAGAGATCAAGGACGAGAAATATGTATACAAGAACAAGCTCTTTGATGCACAGATGACACATGAGTCAAGACTTCAGGAGATTAAGGACAGAAAGCATGATGCATTTTCACACAAGTATCATCTGATAGATCTCCTTAGAATGTCCAAGTACACATTCATGCAGAGCAGAGCACAGAAATTTGAGAATTACAAGTACACATTCAACACAACACAGTTCCTTTACAAGAACGGTCTGTATATAGTAATCGTGTTGATATTCATTGCACTTTGTATCATCACTCCAATTGTGAAGAACACACAGCTCCTCACAGTTACCAATATACTGAACATACTTCAGCAGGCATCACCTAGAATGTTCTTGGCACTCGGAGTTGCGGGACTTATCCTCCTGACCGGTACCGATCTTTCGATTGGACGTATGGTTGGTATGGGTATGGTTACAGCTACCATTATCATGCACAATGGTGCAAATACAGGTGGTGTGTTTGGACACATATTTGATTTCTCAAGTATGCCGGTTGTAGGAAAAGCAATATTTGCACTTGTTGCATGTATTATCCTCACAACAGTATTTTCAAGTATTGCAGGTTTCTTCATGGCGAAGTATAAGATGCATCCGTTCATTTCAACAATGGCTAACATGCTGATCATCTTCGGACTTGTAACATATGCGACAAAGGGTGTTTCATTTGGTGCTATTGATTCAGCAATACCAAATATGTTCATCCCAACAATAGGAAGTTTCCCAACTATTATCATTTGGGCAGTAGTTGCAATCGTAGTAGTATGGTTCATCTGGAACAAGACTACATTTGGTAAGAATCTGTACGCTGTAGGTGGAAACCCAGAGGCAGCAGCAGTTTCAGGTATATCAGTTTTCAAGGTAACACTTGGCGCATTCATCCTTGCCGGTATCCTTTATGGATTCGGATCATGGCTTGAGTGTAACAGAATGGTTGGTTCAGGTAGTGCAGCTTATGGACAGGGCTGGGATATGGACGCCATAGCAGCCTGCGTTGTTGGTGGTGTTTCATTCACAGGTGGTATCGGTAAGATCTCCGGTGTTGTAACTGGTGTTCTTATTTTCACATCACTTACCTACTCACTTACCATTCTTGGTATTGATACAAACCTTCAGTTCATATTCGAAGGTATCATCATCCTTGCCGCTGTAACTCTTGACTGTCTCAAGTATGTACAGAAGAAGTAAGGAATAACAAATTTAACTCTCACAAAACCTTTATATAAAAAGCCGCTCGGATCGTCTACAGGATTGATTGAGCGGTTTTTTTCATAAGGAGGGACCCGCATAAGCGGGAGGATTCCTTGTGAAGTGCACGAAGTGCACGCATGACGCAAGGCATGTGGATTGACGGACGCCTTCTGTGCATCTATGCCACTTTTTTATGCATGCCACCTAATCACGCAGCCGCTTCCTTCGCTCCAATGATTTTATCTGCATGCGGCGCCGCGCGCGATAAGGGCGTTTGCGCGCTCTGCCTTAGCAAAAATCATTGAAACTCAGTCGCGTCTAGCTATCGATTAGGTGGCATGCATAAAAGTGGCAGGCGCATGCACAGAAGGCTGGGCTGTGGAGATATTTATATATTGTGAATTTCTGGACGAGTGTTCCCCTTCCCTCACTTCAGCTTGCTTTTATCTGCACACTGCTCCGCCCGCGATAAGGGTGGTGAGGTTTTCGCTTTTGCGTGACTTTGCGGAAAAGATACAAGCTTTTGGAAGTTTGTGGCGGAATAGCTAATATTGGGCATAAAAGATACAATTTTGTGTTCAAAAAGAGAAAATCCACAAAACTACGACCACATTTGGTATAATGAACCTGCAATCGTTTGATGAAAGCCAGACAAAAGCGAGACTGTGCGGGCTTGCGAGTCTGGAAAAGACCGGTGAACCGGGTGGCATTTGATATATAGAAAGGACTTCTGTTATATGGATAAATACAAGGTTATCCTTGTCGATGACGAGGAAGAGGTTATAGATGTTATAGAGAGAAAGATCCACTGGGATATGCTCGGATTTGATGTTGTGGGAAGTGCCAACAACGGTGTTAAGGCTCTTGAATTAGTGGAGAAACTGCAGCCGGATGTGGTCATAACGGACATCAAGATGCCGTATATGGACGGTCTTGAGCTGTCCAGGCGGCTCAACAATGATTATCAGAATATACACATCATCATATTCACAGGATTTGATGAGTTTGAGTATGCCAAGGAGGCAGTGCACCTTGAGATAGAGGAGTACATGCTCAAGCCTATAAATGCCTTAGAACTCTCAGACTGCCTGAAGAGGGTCAAGAACTCTCTGGACAAGGAGAGGGAGGAGAAACTGAATGTAGAAAAGCTTGCAAATTATTTCAATGCATCTCTGCCTGTTCTTCAGACAAATCTGTTTGTATCCCTGATAGAGGGCAGAGTGAGTGAGTCGGATTATGAGAAATTCCTTGCAGCATATCAGATAGATATGAAGGGACCGCTTTATTGCTGTGCAGTTTTCCATACATCGGAGCATCACGTTCCAGATGGAATGAACCCACTTCTGTTGTCAATGTCTGTGGAACAGCAGATCAAGGACAGAATTGCTGATACATGGAAATGCAAGGTATTTACATATTTGGGCAACACAGTGCTCATCATCGAGATAGCCTCAGAGGATGCCATGGCAGAGCTGACGGATGCCTGTGACAGATTCTGCAGATGGGCTTACCGAGTCATGGGCGCAGTGGTTACTGCCGGGATTGGCAGAGTGTGCGACAGTCTTCTGAATATCAACAATTCGTATGAGGGTGCCAGGGAAGCTGTATCATACAGGGTTTTATACGGAACCCAGAGGGCTATAAACATTGCTGAGATCGCACCGAAGGAGCAGAAGGCAGCAGTACAGTATGAAGATGCAAATATGCATGAGCTTATCAAGTCAATATATCTTGGCAAAAGAGATGCCATTGAGGGCGCAGTACATGATGAGATAGAGAAACTGCACAGATCTGCACAGACCATGAACAGGTACAAGCTGACACTCATGGAGATGGTAGGAACATTCTACAGATTCTGCGCAAATAATTTTATAGATTTTGACAATTTTTCAGGTGGAATCAGTAACCCATACGAGAAGGTTCCGGAGATGGATGAAGTCACACTCACAGCATGGCTCATAGACACATCCATGGCGATCAGCGAGGAATTGAAAAATGCCAGAAATAATACGTCCAGAAGAATGGTAACGGATGCCCAGAATATGATAGTTGACAGGTATATGGAGCCTGATCTGTCGCTGGATACGGTGTGCTCAGAGCTTGGTGTGTCCAATTCGTATTTTTCATCGGTGTTCAAGAAGGAGACAGGCAAGTCATTTATCTCATATCTGACGGATTACAGGATGGATCACGCAGCCAATCTCATACTTGAGACAAATGAGAAGAGCTATAAGATAGCAGAGCAGGTTGGATATCAGGATGCAAATTACTTCAGCTATGTGTTCAAGAAGAGATTTGGAATGTCGCCATCAAAGTATAGAACTGAACATACGGGGAATAAGTAGAGCAGAGAAAGTATAATGGGAGTAGAATTGTTTTGAAGATCAGAGAGAAAAAGAAGGGTGCTCAGGGCAAAAAGCAGAAAAATAAATATTCTCTGCGCGCGAGGCTGCGAGGCTGGTTTCATCATGGCAGATTTATAGGATTTGACATACAGTCAATAATCATGGCGGTGCTCACAGGACTGACGATAACCACAACTGTTGTTATGGGATTTCTTATTTACAATAGATTCAAGCTTGCGATAAAGCAGACTGCAGTGTCAAATGCAGAAAGCATGATAGAGAGTACTGTGGATAAAGTGGATACAGACCTGGCAGGCATCAGACAGATATCTAATGGAGTGAATTATAACATTATCCAGGAATATGACATCTCCAGTCAGGAGTTCAGCAGACAGTTCAGCCTTTTATATGAGGTGAATGTTGACAAAGTGCAGAGTATGGCGTTGTACGACAATTCCGGGAAGCTTGTTGCTGCGGAGCCGGTTGCAGTGCAGAAGGATAAGGTTAATGTCGAGGAACAGGAATGGTACAAGAATGCATCTGAAGATATAGAGAATATGCACTTTTCTACACCTCATATACAAGATCTGTTTCAAGATGGCGCCAACAGGTATTATTGGGTCATATCCCTCAGCCGTTCCGTTGATATCAATGATGGAGATAAGCCGGTAAACGGCGTGCTTCTGATAGATATGAAGTATTCTGTGATCGAGGAGGCTCTTTCAAGGATCAATGATTCTTCAAGTGAGACTTATTATTATCTGTGCAACCGTGACGGAGATATCATATACCATCCGCGAAGAGCAGAGATAGACAGAGGCTTTTTCATAGAGGAAAGTACAGAGGCAGCGAGATATGATGACGGTACATATGAGATCAAGATGTCGAGAGGCAAAGAAAATGTTGTTGTCAGTAGTATAGCCTATACTGGATGGAAGATCATAGGAGTTGTCCCGGAAAGTGTTCAGACTGCCAGCATCAATCAGTACAGATATTACATCATAACTACGGTTGTGATATTGCTTATGATGCTCTTGTGGGTAAACAGGATCATAACAAAGAAAATCTCAAAGCCTATACTTAAGCTGAATGAATCAGTAAAGTCATATGAGACAGGTGGAACCACGGATATATATATTGGAGGATCATCCGAGATAAGGCATCTGGGATATTCGGTCAAGAAATCCTATGAGCAGATAGAGGTTCTGATGCAGGAGATAATCAGACAGCAGAATGAGCGGAGAAAGAGTGAGATGGATGCGCTCCAGAGTCAGATCAATCCGCATTTCCTGTATAATACACTGGAGTCCATAACATGGATGGTGGAGGCGAACAGAAATACAGATGCAGTATTTATGATATCTGAGCTTGCAAAGCTGCTCAGAATAAGTCTGTCAAAGGGCAGAACCGTCATAAGGATAGCGGATGAGATCCAGCACAGCACGAGTTACATGAACATACAGAAGGTAAGATATAAAGAAAGATTTGCAACAGAATTTATCATAGATGAAGAGATAAATGACTATTGTACAGTTAAGCTTATCGTGCAGCCAATCCTGGAAAATGCAATATACTACGGTGTGGGCAACATGGATGAGGACGATGGCGGCAAGATAACTGTCCGCGGTGAGAAGAAGGGCGACGACATATACATTTCAGTTGAGGACAATGGCATGGGTATGTCGGAGGAGGTTGCCCGGAACATCCTTGTGGACAACAATAAGGTGCCAAAGCATGGCTCCGGAGTGGGTGTTATCAATGTTCACTCCAGGATAAAGCTGATGTTTGGCAGTGAATATGGATTAAAGGTGTACAGTGAGCCGGACGAGGGAACAAAGGTTGTCATTCACATTCCAGCCATTCCTTACACGGAGGAGAACAGAGAGAGACTTGAGAGGCAGGATTTTGGAAGGGGGATGGTGACAGATGAAGAAGAGTAAGATAACCTTTCTGATCGCGGAGCTGTTTCTGGTGGTTATAGCCGGATTCTTTATACACCAGATATTCCGGGAAAATGTACCTCAGAAAAGAGTAGCGGTCATACTTTCAAATTCCGGTGATAAGAGGTGGGATGGACTTATAAATGGACTAAAACAATCAGCAAATGTCAATGATATCCATCTTATCATATGCAACACTGATGATATCGAGTCAGCCCAGGATGAGAAGGAGCTAATAGATGAACAGCTTGAAAATGATGTAGATGCATTCATAATTTGTCCGGCACCGGGCGAGGATACATCGGATATGCTGGGACAGCTTGGCGATGTACCATTTGTACTTATAACCCAGGATGCATACAGTGAAGATGGCGCCTCGGGATTTGTTACGATCAAACCTGACAACTACAAGATAGGATATACCCTTGGAGAACAGATCAGGGCAAATGATGCGGACGGACTCCGTGGCAAAAGCATAGGCATTATAACTGGATATTCCCAGACAGAGGGAAGTGTGAGCGGAAAAGCAGGACTTATGGATGCGATAGAAGGAACCGGATGCGAGGTGAGCTGGGTGTACAGCCGATGTGGCAATCAGAACATATGTGGCATTGTGGATATTCTGGGAAAGGTGGACTACATGGTTGTGATGGACACATATGCGATTGATGAGATGGGAGAGAATGCGGATAACGGTATGTACAATGGTGCCCAGATATATGGAATGGGAACCAGCGTAAAATCTGTGGCGCTGCTTGATGCGGGCAAGATAAAGTGCCTTGTTATTCCTGATGGTTACGGTGTTGGCTATGCCAGTGTGACAGAGGTAGCAAAGGGTCTGAACAGCAGATTGTATACGATGAAGAGTCGGGAGGAGGGCATAAAGATAATATACAGTGACGATTTGTTCTCCGATGATGTAGAGAGGTTTTTATATTCATATGAGTAGACAGAAACGAAGAAAAATATATGTGCTTTTGCTGGCAGCTGCGATGATAGTCTCGCTTATGGGCTGCGACAGCAGCAAACAAAAATCAAACAAAACCATGAGAGTCGGGGTGGTCACTTATACAGCAGATGATCCATTCATAAATGCCATGATTGAAAAGGTGAAATCTCAGCTTAAGACTATGGAGACCACAGACATGAATGTGATAGTATCGGTGAGAAGTGGTGATAATGATCAGCATGAGCAGGATGAGATAGTTGATGAGATGATAGATGCAGGCTGCGATGTGCTGTGTGTGAATCTTGTAGATAGAACTGCACCGGCAAATATTATCAAGTCAGCAAGGCAGAGTGATATACCAGTGATCTTTTTCAACAGAGAGCCGGTGCGTGATGACCTGATGCAGTGGGAAAAGCTCTACTATGTTGGCTGTGACGCAAAAGAATCCGGGGATATGCAGGGCGAGATTGCGGCAAATTATATAAAGAATCACAGCGAAGTGGACCGCAACGGTGATGGCAAGATACAGTATGTTCTTCTGGAGGGCGAGGCCGGACACCAGGATGCCATAAGCAGAACGGACTGTTCGGTGAAGACAATAATGGATAAGGGAGTGGAGCTTGAGAAACTCAGTTATCAGTTTGCAGACTGGAACAGAGGCCAGGCGGAGAACAGGATGACGCAGCTCATAAGTCAATATGGCAGTCGGATAGAGCTTGTCATATCCAACAATGATGAGATGGCGCTGGGCGCAGTTGAGGCGTACAATAACTCAAATATAAGCCGCGACAGATGGCCTGTGATCTTTGGAATAGACGGACTTGATGATGCTCTCCAGGCGATAAAGCAGGGAACCATGCAGGGAACAGTTTACAATGACAAAGAGGCCCAGGCGGGAGAGATAGCGCGGTTGGCAGTTGATCTCTTCAAGGGAAACAGCCTTGATGGTCATAATCTTGACGAGGGCAAATATTACGTGTCGCCTTACTGGAAGGTCGATGTTGACAGCGTGGATGATTTCCTGCACAGATAAGTGATGGCGAAGATCTGTCTGGAAAAATTATAGAGAACTAATGTAGAGATACAGATCTAATTATATATTCGGGAAGGATACATATGGAAAATAGCTGGATAGAAGAATTTTACAAAGAAACGGATGCAGATAAGAGACTTGAACTGCTAGAAAATAACAGCACGGATATAGACGGTGACAGCGCCGGTTCGTCTACTGTCTTCCGTCAGAGATTGTGGACGGCGAGATATGGCAAGAGAAAGCCGAAGAATGATGCATTTGTGGGCTGCCTTATGGAGCTCAAATACATATCGGAGGGCGGCTCTGTTGATATCGGAGGTCAGAAAAAGAAACAGGCTGTGGAGATCATAAGCAAGCTCTGCCTGTTCGACGCAGACAGGAGAAGTGCCGAGGAACAGGAGATACTGCTATATGAACTCAGGAATGCGTTTTTAAGGTTCATCGAGGTGAGCAGAGGCGGCAGAGGTTTCACATCCATAGCATTTGGCATGGGGCAGCTCTCGGATGAGGGCGTGGCGAAGAAGATCGCAGATCAGATAAGCTCCATCGCATTTGACGCGCCGCACATGCTGCACATGGACAAGGAATTTGCCATACTTCAGAGTGCCGCACTGGCGGCGTTCAGGCAGGAGTATCCTAACAGGGAGCATTTCTTAAGAAAATGATAGCATAGACGGAATGGCTATGCGTGAACAGATCAAAAGACCATCATGTATTTAGTGTTAAAATGCATGATGGTCTTATCTATTGTACCTGTTTTGGCGTTATCTCATGAATGTAAGGATTCGAAGATAGAATAAGTATCATCAGAATCCTTAGTGTTCATAAATATTACTTCATCCCTTGTCTTTATCATGATGATGGGATAACTGTCTGCGTATACATACAGCTCACATTTGCCGTAGGTGCTGCTCTTGAAATGGCCGATCAGGTATTCATCGGTGGCACCTCCGTTTGTGCGAACAAAATCATCGTCTGGCAGTTCATTCAGAAGCTGAACCTCCTCGATGTCATCAAAGTAAACCTCTGACGAGTATATGGCGGCGGAGACGATGAGTCTGTCAGAGTCAAGCTGGGTGTCGATACGCACGTTTATGAATGGCACAAGCACGCCTATCGTCCAGACAATGCAGGCGGTGATAAGGATATATGTAAGTCCTGTAAAAATCTTTGCGCTCCTGGTGGCATAGTTAAATGTATAATTTCCACTCTGCAATCTGTTCTGAACCAGCACATGCGGGTCGGAAGGATTGTAGTAATATCCGGTTTTCCAGTATTCGTCGTCATCCACGTAGAGAGGCTGGGTGTCGGCTGCCAAGAGTTCACGTTTTCTGCTTTGAGCCATGAGGAGAGGCGTAAACAATCCGATGGCTGCGAGAGTCTGGATAAATATATAGACATAGAGTGCGGAGCTGCACAGCGAGACATCTACAAGCGCACCCTTGAAATTTAGGATATCAGAAAGCGAAATTTGCCGGGACTTACTGGCTGATGATATGCAATGAATCAGGGTGTCAATAGTGATATATACCCATGCGACAGCATTTGTTGCCGAAAGAATCAGCATTGCAAGTCCCTTGTATATCTTCATGGTTCTATTGACGGTCTGGTTGAGCTGGGTATCCGAGCTGTACACAGTTCGCTCGTGTCGGTTTACATATATGTGGAATATCATGGATGTAAGTGATATCAGGACGGAGCAGAGTCCCATTATTATCATTGTGGTTGATATGACCGCACTTTTCCCTATCACAAATGGCACTAGGCAAATGAGCTCTACAAGGATTATTATTCCATGATAATTGAAACTGATCTCACTTTTGCCGATCTGGGTTGACACATTTGTATCAATGTAACGTTTTCTTCTTTGATCAGGGACCACCCAATCATTTTTCATCTTTAGGGCATGCATTTTCCTGTGCGCGGAGTTGTTTGCATATGTTATCCAGAAACAGAATGCGATCATCCAGACAGTGTATGCCAATATGAATATAATGATCTCCCAGAACACGACAAAGCACAGGGCTGTTCCAAGGATAAGATTTATCCAGATAATCCGGTTCATCTTACGTCTGGCAGCATCAATAATATTCAGGACGGTTTCGTCTTCAATGTGTTCCTTTGGAATGTGGACACCCAGGAGCATTCCTTCGGTATACGAATAATTACTTGTATATACGAACTTCATTATGAGCAGTATGAAGAAGTTCATAAACAGGAATATGATAAATAATGCTATGCTCATATGTTGCTCCTTTCTAGTAATTTAAGTGGATATTTGGATTGGAGAAGACTTCATTTTGGAATATACTTCATCGCACAACTTGAGAAAATCTTCCCGGTTCATACCGGTTATGCTTGCCTCGGCGGACAGAAGTTCCAACTCTGACTCCAGCTTGTCACGGAACTCGGCGTCCATATTGATATTTTCTGATACAAATGCTCCAAGTCTTCGGTCAGTTCTGATATATCCCTCGTTTTTGAGTATCTGGTATGTCTTATTCACAGTCATTGTGTTCACGCCGGCATCCGCCGCAAGCTGTCTTACAGTGGGAAGCTTTTCGCCTGGCCGTATCTCGCCTTTGCCGATTCCCTTTACTATCTGATTGCGCAGCTGTACATATATGGGTGTGTCACTGCTCATGTCAAGCTCGATGATCATGTGGTGTCCCTCCTTTTTGTATTATCTGTATCTGTCTCTTATACACATCTCCGAG
>ENA-UAMP01000905-UAMP01000905.1-human-gut-metagenome-genome-assembly--contig:-NODE-905-length-11250-cov-5.475837_pt1 | contig 11250 bp, 2 predicted proteins | sample MGYA00243285_ERZ654501 | MGnify/ENA primary metagenome ERZ654501 (study PRJEB26926, sample SAMN06164850) | human gut metagenome | biome: ENVO:00009003; feature: ENVO:2100002; material: ENVO:00002003...
GGGCATGGCAACCACCCTCCCCGGCTCCCCTCCTTCGTTTGACCGCAACGACGTAAACGGGACCGTAAAATCTCTGTGCAACTACACCAGAAACCTGCAAGAAAATCTGGACTTCATGCTGGGGCAGCTTCAAAAGAGCATGACCGCTATACAGACCAGTGTGGAGGGGCTGAACAGCAAGGTCTCCAGTCTGCAAACCACCCTCTCCGGGGTGCAGCAGAGCGTGAGCGCGCTGGGCAGCGAGTACAACAAGCTGGCAGCCCGCGTGACGGCGCTGGAGCAGAAAACCAACTGAAAGAGGAGGTAATCCGACATGGCAAAACCCGATATGTCCAGGAACAAAGACCTGGCGGGCAAGACCGTCTCCAAGGGCGGCTACAACATCAGCTATAACGAGAACGGCTATGCCACCAGCGCCATCAAGACCGGAAGCAAGACCGGCAAGGCCGCCGCGCCCAGCGCCGACACGGTGGGCGGCGGCAGCGACCGGGGCAGCTACGGCGGCAGCGTATATGACCAGGAGCATTTTTCCGATGACGAGCTGCGGAGCGCGGCGGAGGTCCGGGCGGCAGCGGCGGCAGGCAAAACGACCTGGGCAGACGCCCACGACTATGTGGAGCGCATCCGCAGCAACTACGGCTATTCCGGCGACAGCGACGGCAGCCGCTACATCCCCCTGGAGATGGGCGGCGGCGGACGAGGAAACGGAGGCGGCGGCTTCTCCTACGAGGCGGCCCCCACCTACACCAGCCGCTACCAGAGCCAGATCGACGACCTAACCCGCCAAATCCTTAACCGGGAGGCGTTCAGCTACGACCCGGAGAAGGACCCCACCTATCAGCAGTACAAGGAGAGCTACACGCGCAACGGCGAGCGGGCGATGCAGGACACCCTGGGGCAGGTCAGCGCCCGCACAGGCGGCCTTGCAAGCAGCTATGCGGGCAGCGCAGCGCAGCAGACCTATGACAACTACATGGGGGCGCTGGCCGATAAAATCCCGGAGCTGAAACAGCTTGCCTACTCCATGTACCAGGACGAGGGCAACACCCAGAGGGCAAACCTGGAAATGCTGGTGGCCCTGGAGCAGGGCGACTACGCAAAGTACGCCGACCTCCTGGCCCAGTACAACACGGACCGGAGCTTCGACTACGGCGTGCATCGGGACAATATCGGCGACGAGCGCTACAACAACGAGTGGAACTATTCCGTGGGCCGGGACCAGATCGCGGACAAGCGCTACGAGGACGAGACCGCCTACAACCGGGAGACCTACAAGGACGAGACGGAGTACAACCGGGCGCTGGCAAAGGCCCAGACCCTCGCGGCGGGCGGCGACTTCTCCGGCTACAAGGCCCTGGGGTACACGGACCAGGAAATCGCGGGCCTCAAGAGCGCATACAACAAGGCACAGGCATCCGTTCGCTCCGACTGGATGAAAAACCAGGGCGGCAGCGGAGACAGCGGCAGCGACGCCCAGATCGGCAACCGGCACGGGGATAGCTGGATTTATATTCCAGGCCATGGCCGCTTCACCTACGACGAGGTGGAGAACTACGTCAACAGCGGAAAGGTCATCGAGACCTACGACAGCGCGACCAACACCTACACCTACAAGTGGAACGGCAATAAGAAGTAAGGAGGCGGCCCTATGGCAAGCGCAAGCGATTTTTTGAAGAAGCGGACGGCGGCGCGGCAGCAGGCCGAGAGCATCCAGAGCAGCGACAAGACCCCTCTGGGCAAGAATGACGACGGCACCGTAACGCGGGCGAGCAACTTTCTGCGGAACAAAGCCGCAGAACGCCGGGCCGTCATCGACCAGCAGTACGGCAAGGATGCCTACGGCGGCAGCGGCAGATACGAGGCGGACAAGGCCCAGGGCTTCAATTCCTGGCTGGAGAGCGTGAACGGCCTCTCCAGCCAGTTGGGCAGCGACTACCAGAGCCGGGACGGCAAATTCCAGAGTGCCGCAGACTTTGGGAAGTACCGGGATGACAACGACGCCCGCATCAGCGTGATGCAGAACAGGGCCAACGCCTACCGCACCTACTTCCAGGACAACCGGGAGATATACGGAGAGGATGCCGTGAACGGCGTTCTCTCCACCCTGGACCAGGGCAGCAAGTACCTGGAGGAGCTGCGGGGCGGGCTGAACAGCGAGTATGACTTCTGGTCCCAGTTCAAGGACGAGAACGACTACAACACCTACCAGCGGGGCAAGGAATATGCCGCGCTGGCGGAGAAACCCGATTTTGCAGAGAAAAGCCAGTACAAGAGCACGGCCAACGGCCAGGAGAAATTCAACGCATGGAGCGGGACCTACTCCAACAGCGGCTTTGACGACATCGCCTACGACTACATCAACCGCAACGAGGAGGCCCGCAGCCGCCAGATGCTCTCCGACATCCAGAGCAACGCGTCCCTGCTGGGCCTGGACAACAGCGAGCGGCGGGAGATGACAGATGACGAGATCGCCACCTTCAACTACCTGTACGCCCAGGACAGCGCCAACGGCGACGCGGAGCACAAGAACGCCTACGCCTACATCGACTACCTGACCAGCGACCTCAACTACCGCCAGCGGGCCAAGGCAGAGGAGGAATGGGCCGCCTACGCCAAGGAGCACCCGGTGGGGTCCTCTGCGTTCAGCGTGCTGGAAAGCCCCCTCAAGGGGCTTTCCTACCTGGGCCAGGCGGCGGATTACCTCTCCGACGGGGAAATCGACCAGAACGCAGGCTACAACAAGTTCAGCTACATCAACAGCGCCATCCGCAACGAGGTGAACACCATCGTGGAGGACAACTGGGGCGGTGTGGGCAGCTTCGCCTACCAGACCGGCATGAGCATGGGCGATTTCCTGCTGAATACTGCCATCACCGGCGGCAACCAGGCGCTCTCCCTTGCCATCATGGGCACCGGCGCGGCGGCGGATGCCACCATCTCCGCAAAGGACCGGGGCCTGTCCGATAACCAGGCGTTCGCCCTGGGCACCATCGCAGGCGCGGCGGAGATCATCACCGAGAAGGTCAGCCTGGATGCCCTGCTGGACAAAACTGCGCTCACCAAGAGCGCCATGGGCTACTTCCTCAAAAACACCCTGGCCGAGGGCAGCGAGGAAGTGGGCAGCGACATCATCAACCTGGTGGCCGACGTGCTCATTTCCAAGGACAAGAGCGAGTGGCAGACCTCCATCGACGCCTACGAGGCCGAGGGCATGACCGAGAAGGAGGCGTTCTGGCGGGCCGTTCGGGACCAGGCGGAGAACATGGGCCTGGACTTCCTGGGCGGCGCTGTCTCCGGCGGCGTGATGTCCGGCGCGGGCATCGCCATCAACGCGGGGCTGAATGAATACGGCGCACGGCGCACCGGCGCGGAGTTCCAGGCGATGGGCGACGACGTGGTGCAGGCCACCATCCAGGAAGGGCTTGCAAGCGACCCCAGCACCCAGAGCTACAAGCTGGCCGTGCAGCTCCAGCAGAAGCTCGACGCCGGGCAGACCCTCACCAACGCAGAAATCGGGCGGCTGTACCAGGCCAATGTGCAGGCCATCGACGCGGAGGACGGCAGCGGCGACCTGCTGCTGCGGGCCGCCGAGGAAGTGACCCAGAAGGGCCGCGTGACCAACAACACCGCCATCGACATTTTGAGCAACCCCACCGCCATCAACACGCTGACGCAGGAGGCTGGACTGAACATCAGCGAGGACATGAGCAAGTCCCAGCAGCGCAAGGCCGTCAAGAGCGCCGTGGAGGCCCTTGCAAGGACGCGGAGCGACGTTTCCGCGAACACGAGGGAAACTGCCCCCGCCGCAACGGAAGCCCGGCAGGCGGCCACGCAGGAGACCGTGCGCCCATCCATGCAGGTGGAGCAGCAGCGCCCTGCGGCGCAGCAGGCGTATGACATCCGCCGCGTGCGGGACGCTGCGGCCAGCCTGGGCGAGAACGGGGCCAAGGCCCTCTCCGTCAGCTACGACGGCAGCGTGCGGGCCGACGACTACTACGCAGGCTTCGCTTCCTACTACGAGGCGGGCATCTCCGGCATCGACATGGACAAGGTGCAGAGCCGCTATGCCGCACAGCTCAACCAGGCGCAGCGCTTCGCGGCCTACTCCGCCGGTCAGAACGACGCGGCGGCCTCCCTGGCCCTGGAGCGTGAGGGCGTCAAGAGCGCCACGGTGTACGGCGACGAGGCGGGCTTCGTGCAGTCCGAACATTCCGCCAGCCTGTCCAAGGAGACCGTGCGCTTCTACGACAGCCTGGCCCGCGCCGCCGGAGTGAAAATCCAGATGGCAGAGGCCACCGGCAAGGGCGGCGCAAACGGCTGGTACAGCAACGGCATCATCCACATTGCCAACGACGCAGAGAACCCCGGCACCGTGGTGGCAAAGCACGAGATCACCCACCGGATGCAGGAGATGGCCCCGGAGGCATACCGGAAGTACCGCGACTATGCCATGTCCGCGCTGACCGAGCGGGACGGCTCTACCGCCTCCATCGTGGAGCAGTACAAGAGCCGCTACGCCGAGGCAGGCGTGAACCTCTCCACGGAGCAGGCCATGGACGAGATCGCCGCCGACTTCACCGAGGCGCTGACGGTTGACCCGGCCAGGTTTGAGACCCTGGCAAAGGAAAACCGCAGCGTGGCCCGGAAGCTACTGGACGCCGTGCGGGACTTCATCCGCAAGGTCAAGTCTCTGTTCAAGGGCAACAAGACCGCGCAGAACCAGGCTGCCGCCAACGCCTACGGCGTGAGCATCGACACCCTGGAGGAAGCGGCCTGCCTCTGGGAGGAGGCACTGAAAGCGACCAGCGAGCAGACGGCAAACAAAAACGCCGCCCAGACGGACGGCGGCACAAAATTCTCTATCAAACGGACCTCTCAAATGACGCTGGCCCAGCAGCTCAAGATGTTTTACGACGGGAAGATGGCCTCCAGCGATGCGTTCTACTTCGGAGTGACCCCTGCGGTGCTGGAGAAGTCCGGCTTTGATGCGCTGCCCCTGGCTATGGCCATCGGAGACTTCCGCAAATCCACCCAGAAGAAGCACAACATCCCCCGCCGCGTTCTGAAAAACCTTATGGGCAACCTGGCTTCCCCTCTGTTCTCCTTTGGGAGTGGAGACCGGGCCGGTATCGTTCTGAACGACATCGACGGCGACGGCTACACGCTGCTGGCAGCGCTGGAGCGCGGGACCGATATGGACCGCAAGCCTGTCAATGTCATCAACAGCCTGTACGGCCTGGAGCACCCGGCGGAATGGATTAAGAACCAGATCGACAGCGGGAACGAGTTTGTCCTGTACGATGAAAAAAGAGCAAATGCGTTTCTCCAGACCTACGGCTACATGGCCTCGGTGGGAGATGGCATTCGCTCTACGGGTGAGAGTGTAACCCAGAACGGGGCGGAAGTCAAGAGCAAATTTTCTCTCAAGACCCCGGTGGAGGAGACGGACAAGCTGCTGGCCCTGCACAACAAGGACGAGAACAGCATCCTGGCTGCCATCAAGCTGGGCGGCCTGCCCATGCCCTCCATCGCCATTGTAAAAGCCAGGGACGGGCACACCAAGTACGGCCCCATCTCCCTTGTGTTCAGCAAGGACACCATCGACCCGCAGCTATTCCGCGCCAACAAGGTGTACGGCGGCGATGCCTGGACGCCGACAGCTCCGCGAGTAGATTACCCCGTGAACAGCAAAAAGGCATCCCAGGTGGAGCACGAACTGCACCGGCTGGCCGGGGATGTCTCCGTGGCCGGGGGCATCTTCGGGAACAGCGCCGCCCTGCGCTCTATGGGCATCGACGACACCAGCACCAGGAGCACGGCAGAGCTGGCGGAGAAGCTGGCCTCCACGGACACGGTGCGGGCGGCCTATCTGGCAGACCAGGGCAAGAGCCTGGAGCCGGTGAAGATGGACAAGGTGTGGGACAAGTTCGGCAACGACACCCTGCAAAAGGTGGTTGACCGCCTGGGCGTGAACACGCTGGCTGAAATCGAGGCCAACCTGGAGACCGGCGAGAGCGTGAAGGACGCCCTGGGCGAGAATGCCGAGGTCATCCGCGACATTCTCCGGGACTACTACCGGGAACAGGGCGAACCCATGCTCCGCAGAATGGCCGTCAAGAGGCATTGGACCGACGCGGAGATCAACGAAAGACGGCAGACCCGCATCGACAATTCCATGGACGGCGTTTCCATCTTCACCCTGGAGGACATCGTTCACCACGCATGGGATATGTACTGTCTCTTATACACATCTCCGAGCCCACGAGACTCCTGGGCTCGGAGATGTGTATAAGAGACAGCGCATGGGATATGTACCAGGACGGCGGCGCGACCAAGGGCGAAATTGACCGGATGGCTACCTCTGACGCTCTGCGCAGCGCCGTGGATGACCACGCCGTTGAGGAGTGGATTGCCGGGAAGCTGGACGGCCTGCTGGGCGAGGCGGGCATCTACAATGGCAAGGACCCCTACACCCCCTCCGGCAATCTCCGCAGCTTCTCGCAGCTCCACTATGCCTACACCCTGGAGAACATCGTCAAGGCGATGAAGGAGGGCCAGGAGGAGCGCGGCGGCAACACCTGGGGCGCAAGCGCCAAGACCCTGCAATCCGTGGCGACGCCGGAATACCGCAGCATCCAGGAGATCAAGGCGGACAGCGGGCGGCTGGGCATGGACGAGGGGGCCGAGTATGAAGCAAAGCTCCAGGCCATTGATGACCAGATCGGCAGCATCATCACGAAGATCAAGCAGGGAAACAAGGCTCATTCCGACAATTCCTTCGTCGAGAGCGACATCATCGGCAGCATCCTGATGGAAACGTCCAAGGGCAAGAGGACGGTGGACGCTATCATGCGGGCTTTCTCCAAGGAGGGGTACAAAATCAGCAGCCAGACGGCCCAGGACATCCAGGCTGTCTACCAGGCGGCGGCGGAAATGCCCACCGGCTACTTTGAGGCCAAGCCCCAGCGGGCCGTCGGCTTCGACGAAGTGCTGGCCGCCGTCATCCCTGATGACAGCAGCAAGAAACTGCGGGACGGTCTGGAGCAGGCCGGTGTGCGGATGCTGGAATACAAGACCGGAGACGACGCGGACCGCCTTGCCAAGATCAACAGCGTGGAGGGCGCACGTTTCTCCCTCAAGACCGTTCCCCCTGTGAAGCCGACAAGCGACGACTGGAAGCCGGGGGCAACCTTCGACGAGGTTAAGGCCGCCCATCCGACCCTGTTTGCCCTGGACGCCGACGAGGCGGACACCCGCAACCCGACACAGATTTCCGGCACGGTCAAAAGCTACCGCAAAATTTACGACGCCCTCCAGGCGGAGAACTTCGACGGGACCATCCTGGATGCAAGCTCCGGCCTGGGCTACGGGACCAGAGCCGGGCGCGAGGAGTACGGCTTTGACGTGGACGACATCGAACCGTTCCCGGATGCCAAGTACCAGCCGAACTACACCGATTACTCCGCCCTGGACAAGACCTACGATGTCATCATCAGCAACGCGGTCCTTAACGTCATGCCCCAGGACCTCCGCGACGCTATGGTGGTAAAAATCGGTGAAATGCTGAACCCTGGCGGGCGGGCGTTTATCAACGTGCGCGGCACGGATGTGAAGAACGCCGGGAGCAAGGTTGCCATCAACGACGATCTGATGGAGTATTTCATCTCCAACACCGGCAGCTATCAAAAGGGCTTCACGTCCAAGGAACTGGTCTCCTACCTCAAGGACGCCCTGGGCGACGGCTTTACCGTGGAACCGACCCGGAAATTCGGCGCTGTCAGCGCCATCGTGACCCGCGACGGAGACAGGCTGTCCCTCAAGGGAAGGGACATTCTCCAGGAGAACGCCGCCTTGCAAGAGGAGAACCGGCTGCTGCGGGAGCAGATGAAGGACTATATCGCCATCCAGCGCCGAAACGGGAAGCTCCAGGAGAGCCGGGACTACTGGCAGGGCCAGACCCGGCGAACCCAGCGCGTGACCACGGACAAAAAGGCCGTGACCGCCGCCGCGAAACAGCTTATCCAGAACTACGGGGCCGACATCGCGGTGAAGGACATCCAGGGAGACCTCCAGAGCCTCTATGACTACATCGCCAGCGGCTACGACGGCAAGGACGAGCTGACCTACACCGAGGCCCGCCGCCGGGCGGAGGACATCGCGCAAACCCTGGTGAGCAACGCGGTGGCCGTGGACAGCGATATGTACGATGCGTACAGCGACCTGCGGGACTACCTGCGGACGACCAAGATCATCTACGGCAAGGAGTACCACGGGGACATCGCAGACTACGGCGATTTCCGCAAGCGGCAGTTCGGACGGCTGAACCTGGGCAGCGAGGGCCACACCAACATCGACCAGGTGTACCAGGAGCTTTCCTCCCGCTGGCCGGAGTTTTTCAGCGAGCAGGAGCAGACCCATCCGACGGACCAGCTCCTCCACATCGTGGAAGTGCTGGACGGCATCAGCGAGATCAACGAGTACAACCCCTTCTCCCGCTACATGGACCAGGCCGTGACCGGCGCGGCGAACGAGATCATGGAGACCTTCTTCGACCTGCCCCAGACGCGAAAGACCTTTGCGGACCGGCAGGCATTGAAGCTGGAGAACGCCAAGGCCAAGGGCCGGGAGCAGGTCCAGAAGGTGCGGGAGCAGTACACCACCCGCCTGGCGGAACTGCGGGAGCAGAACCGGCAGCGGGTACAGAACGCCATCGCCAAGGAGCGGGAGGCCCGCGAGCGGCAGATGGGCGCCCTGAAAGACCGCTATGCGGCCAAGGACGCGGCGGGCCGGGAGCGCCGGGCGGCCCGTGAGCTGCGGGCCAAAATCACCCGCCATGCAAGTGCCCTGTCCCAGAAGCTCCTCCGCCCCAGCGACCAGCACCACATCCCGGAGGCCATGCGCGGAAGCGTGGCCGCTATGCTGGAGAGCATCAACCAGGAGAGCCAGTACACCCTCGACGAGAACGGCAAGCGGGTGAAGGACGGCGGCGGCACCCCCACCAAGCGGACCGAGGCGTTCCGCGCCCTCAAGGAGCAGTACGCCAAGATCGTGGCCGAGGGCGGGGATATGGTCATCGACCCCTCCCTGCTGGGCAGCGACGCCGACGGCATCAAGGGCGGCTTCGATGCGGTCATCGCCATGAAGGACATCAAGCTGGCCGACATGAGCGTGGCGCAGCTTCAAACCGTGTGGCAGGTGGTCAAGGCCGTGGAGCACAGCGTGAACACGGCGGGGAAAGTCCTGTCCAAGGCCAAGTACGCCAGGACGGCGGACTGGGCGCAGGCTATCTCCATCGGGACCAGCAGCCGCCGGGCCAAGAACAGCCTGACCCGCAACCACGCCCTCATTGACCTGGAGACCCCGTACACCTTCTTCTCCCATTACGGAGAGGCGGGCAAGGCGGTCTACCGGATGCTGCGGGACGCGCAGGACCAGCAGCAGCTCATGGTGGACCATGTGGCCGAGGAGGTCCGCAAGATCGTGGACCCCAAGACGGTGAAGAAGCTGGAGGCGACCACGCATACCTTCACCACGGAGCGAGGCGAGAAGCTGACCCTTTCCACGGCCCAGGTGATGGAGCTGTACGAGCTGGTGAAGCGCAAGCAGGCCCACGACCACCTGCTCAAGGGCGGCGTGGTCCAGCCAGAGATCAAAACCTCGCAAATCCGGCGCGGCACGGACAGCATCCGCCTGACGGAGGGCGACCTGGTGAACATCACCGGGACGCTGACACCGGAGCAGGTGAAGATCGCGGACGGCCTACAAGGACTGACCCGTGGCGTGCTGGCCGACTACGGCAACAAGGCCAGCATGGAAGCCTACGGTTATAAGAAGTTCACCGAGAGCGACTACTGGCCCATCAAATCGGCCAAGGAGGGCCTGCACAGCAACATCGAAAAGGGCGGAAACAACACCCGCTCCATTAAGAACATCGGTATGGCAAAGACCACGATGCCCCACGCGAGCAACGCCCTGGACCTGGCGGGCATCTTCACTACCTTTGCCAACCACGCCTCCGACATGACGGACTATGCCTCCTGGCTCTGCACGATGGAGGACATCAACCGCCTGTTCAACTACCAGTTCCGGGACGAGGAGGGCAACCCAACCGGCAAGACCATCAAGGGCCTGCTGGACCGCGTGGGCGGCCCCGGCAGTCAAAAATACTGGCACAACCTGATGGAGGACATCCAGAACGGCATCAACGCCCCCGGCGACAGCCCCATGTGGGACATCGCCGGAAAGACCATCGGCGGCTTCAAGGGCGCAGCCGTGGGCGCGAACATCCGCGTGGTCATCCAGCAGCCCACGGCGTTCTTCCGGGCGGCGGCGGTACTGGACCCCCAGGACATGGCGCGGGGCCTTGCAAGAGGCGTTACGCGGGGCAGCGGATGGAAGAAAGCCCTGCAATACTCCCCCATCGCCATGCGGAAGGATGCGGGCGGCTTCGACATCTCCAGCCCCTACAAGATGACCGAGACGCTGTTCGACAACCGGACGAACGTGCGGAAGCTGAACGACGCCCTTTCCGCCCCTGCGGGCGCTGCGGACGCCGTGACCTGGGGTAAGCTGTGGAACGCCTGCGAGTGGGCCACGGCGCGGGAACACCAGGGCCTCACCAAGGGCAGCGAGGCGTTCTACCGGCAGACGGCAAAGCTGTTCGCGGAGGTCATCGACCAGACCCAGGTGGTAGACGGCGTGCTCCAGCGGTCCAACATCATGCGCTCCAGCAACGCGGTGGTGAAGCAGGCGACCAGTTTCATGGGCGAGCCGATTATGAGCCTCAACCTGCTGATGCGGGCCTATGACCAGGTGCGCTACGAACAGAACAGCCAGAAGCGCGGCAAGGCCATCAAGACGATGGGCCGGGCAGCCACGGCCCTGGTGGTGACGAACGTGGTCAACGCTCTGGCCCAGAGCCTTATCGACGCCATGCGCGACGATGACGAAGATAAAAAATACTGGGAGCGCTTCCGGGCTGCGTTCACCGGCATCTCCGGTGACGAGGAGACCCCCTGGGAGAAAGCCTGGAACGCCATCATGGAGGGCAACGTCGGCAGCAACATGAACCCCCTGGGGCAAATCCCCTTTGTGAAGGACGCGCTGTCCATCATGCAGGGCTACGACGTGTCCCGCACGGAAATGGAGATCGTGTCCGACCTTATCCAGGCCGGACAGACGGCCATCCAGAGCGCCGACGGCCGGGGCCTGTCTCTTATACACATCTCCCAGCCCACGAGACTCCTGAGC
>ENA-UAMP01000918-UAMP01000918.1-human-gut-metagenome-genome-assembly--contig:-NODE-918-length-11097-cov-11.189640_pt1 | contig 11097 bp, 10 predicted proteins | sample MGYA00243285_ERZ654501 | MGnify/ENA primary metagenome ERZ654501 (study PRJEB26926, sample SAMN06164850) | human gut metagenome | biome: ENVO:00009003; feature: ENVO:2100002; material: ENVO:00002003...
TATGCGATCGTCGGCAGCGTCAGATGTGTATAAGAGACAGGGCATACGCCAATAGTTCAGATTAAGACACCATAAAACCACATCTACAACAACCATAATTAGTAGAATAGCATTCATCCAAAATACATATGGCAAGCGTTTCCTTATGCGAGTTATACCACAACACGCGGGAGCACCATCTTCTCCACAAGTACAATTTTCGCTTTTGCATCGGGCATATATGTTTCGACCTATAATCTTCCCAACAATATACATCATTAAGAAGATTGAGTTAAAGATAATTAGTCCACACAACAATACGAAGAAGGCCGTTTTAAAAAGGCAAACCTCTTTTATGCCGCTTAATGTATTGCCCAGAAAACTTATATTCCCCGAAAAAGCAAGAACAATTGCCGCAAAGATGCTTAGAACAGCTATCAGCTCCGTCTGCATTGAAGATACAGTCTTTTGAGCTTTCTCAAGTTCATCAGTTGCCGTACGCAAATCTCTTTGGAGTGTCTGATTTCGTTTTTCCAAATCTTTTACTTGTTGTTCATTAATTGAATAATAACTATAGCGGCCAATCTCCAAGTTTATGTGATCACTTAATTTAGACAATGGTCTATACAAACCTCTAAACTCTTTTTCTCCGCCTATATAGTCCTTCTCAACCATTGCCCGAGCTGCTTCAATATTTTCGGACAGGTAATCCAGACTGTAATTATTGTCGTCTTTTGCAATTTCGACAATCAGCGGGAAAAAATCGGAGTAATTGTGCCGGAATCCATCTGTGTATAAAGCCTTAAGTTTTATTGATATGGAGCGAATCCCCGTTTCATCCATGCAAGTTGAGGCCATTTCATAAAGACAATTTCGCAATTCCCCCTGTCTTCTAATAGATTCCTCAATTAGCATGTGCCTACACACTCCATATCTTTGATAAGTGAGAATGGAATAATACCACGGTTTCCAAGTCCGTCTTGATATACGGTATCCCACGGACCACCTTTTCTGTGACTCCTATTCACAAGGGTACTCGCCGGTATTGGAATATAGTCTTCTATTATTTTGTTAATGATGGCTGTGTCTCCGCTTGAAAGCTCAACATCATATGTCCTAATGATGGGGGTGCCTGCGTAAGAGCAAAACTCATAATACGCATCAGGTACAACCGGTCCAAGTTGCCACGCACAAATTTCATTGAAAAAAAGTGCAGTTCCTGTTTTCTTGTAGTAGTCGATCCATGTATAGTAAAGCATCTTCTGAAGCTTGAGATTGCTCACAGGGCGGTGCTTTCCAGAACAGTAAGACACTATATATTTTGCTATATCAACTGCGGTGTAAGTCATCATAATACCTCCTCTCATAATAATTCCATGTTACTACTATTAGTATAGCAGCAATGCAAAATTAAATCTACATTTCTAAGTAATTTTCTCAATATATATTAATGGAGTTCCAGCGTTCAATACTCTCTTTATTATAGTTTGCACTTGCTGTAAAGTTGCATATTTCAATACAACCTTACAGCGACTAAACACACCATACTTAATGTAACAAAGACTTGATGTATTTATAGTTCTTTATTAACTTCATAGATGGTCCATAGAATTAAAATCGAATTTACGGAGGAACAGCTATGAGGTATAACAACTCCAAAAAGCAAGAATTGGTATCCCAGTATTACAATGGAAAGTCGGTTACTGAGATCTGCCAGGAGCACCAAATTTCCAGAAGCACCTTTTACTCTTGGATTCAGGCTTATCGGCCTGTTGAATCAAAAAACAGCGCCCGTACAGTTACCCCCAAAGATTTCGACAGCCTTCTCCGCCGCTGCGAAAAGCAGGAGCAAATTATTGCGGTTCTGAAATCCATTCCCGCGATTGCTAACGCGACAACGCAGGAGAAGCTTGCAGTATTGGAATCACTCTATGGCCAGTTTAGTGTCCATGTTCTTTGCGAAGCCTTAGATGTTCCGAGGGGAACCTTTTACAACCACATCAAGCGAAACAAGCGGGATAACAGCTCCTATGCCAAACATCGGGAAGAATTGCGAACGGCAATTCAGGAAATCTTTGAGGAAAGCCGACAGAGATTCGGGAGCGAGAAAATTTGTGCCGTGCTTCATGAGCGCGGTTATCGAGCTGGCACAACATTGGTACGGGAACTTATGAGTGAGATGGGGTTGAGCAGCGTATCAACCACCTCAAAGCGCCAATGGAAAAAATTCAGCAGCTACGAGCGGAAAGCCAACATTTTGAAACGGCAGTTTTATGCAGAGGCTCCGAACTGCGTGTGGGCCAGCGATGTTACCTGCATAAAACTGAAGGATCGATATTATTACCTCTGCGCCATTATTGACTTATATTCCAGAAAAGTAATAGCCCATAAAGTATCCACACGCAATAGTACACAGCTGATTACAGCAACGCTCAGGATGGCCTACGAGACCCGAACACCGGGAGAAAATTTGATATTCCACAGCGACCAGGGCAGTCAATATACTTCCCATGCGCTCCGTCAGCTGCTGAAGAAATTAAAAATCACACAGTCATTTTCCAATGCGGGAACGCCGCACGACAACGCCGTGATGGAATCCTTCTTCGCCGTGTTCAAGAAGGAGGAGTTTTACCGCAGTACTTACCGCTCTGAAGCTGAGATGCGAAAGAAGATCGACAAATACATTGCTTTCTATAATCAAAAACGCCCGCATACCACTCTGAACCTTCAAACTCCAGAGCAATATGAGGACGTATTTTTTAGGAAACAATAAAAGTTCTGTTTCTGGAAAGTGGGGTTCGGATTTCAGATTTTCTGCTGCTTCTGCCGTCATTTTCAACTGTTTGGATTTTAGTGTCCAGATTCTCACGGACAACTTGTCACAGCAAAACTCTTGAATAGCAAGGCTTTGAGGATAAAACAAGGGCCGGCTTTTAGGACAGTCCATAAAAACTGTTCCAAAAGTCGACCCTCGTTCACTTGGTGACCCGTCGGGGATTCGAACCCCGGACCCACTGCTTAAAAGGCAGTTGCTCTGCCGACTGAGCTAACGAGTCATATGGCTGGGATGGCAGGGCTCGAACCTGCGAATGCGGGAGTCAAAGTCCCGTGCCTTACCACTTGGCTACACCCCATCGCAGCAGGCTTTCGCCGCATCCGCAGCAACCTTGAGTAGGGAAGAAAGGGAGAATAGTGGGACTCGAACCCACGACATCCAGAGCCACAATCTGGCGCTCTACCAACTGAACTATATCCTCCATATGCGCGCCTGGAGGGTCTCGAACCCCCGACCCACGGCTTAGAAGGCCGTTGCTCTATCCAACTGAGCTACAGGCGCAGAGCCGCAAAATCAGAAGCCTGATTCTTTCCTTCCAGACTGCCAGCGAAGGAAACACCCTTGCTGACAGATACAAATTATATCATCAGCAAGGGCGTTTGTCAAGCACTTTTTTGCGTTTGACGGAAATTTTTCGCTGTTTTCGGTAGAAAACTTCGGGAAGCCTGCTGCACAGGCGGATTTAGCGCATTATCAATAGAATGGATTTTGTCCGTCGCCTTGAGCGCACGCCTTACAGGACAATATCCCCCGGCCGATAGCCCTTGGGCAAGGGCTCTTCCTCCAGAAACCGGAAATCTGAATCCTCCAGTGTCGGCAAAAAAGCCTCGAATGGAATCTGGTCAAACTCGCTGTGGTAGCTGCTTGCGCCGAACCAGCCGCCTTCCTTCGCCCGCAGGTTCAAATCGCGCGCGAATTTGGTGTGGTTCGAGCAGTCATGCACGACAATCCCCCAATGTTCCACGGCGCATTGGCGCATCAGCCGGAACGTTATCTCCCGGCTCCAAATCGGCGATACATAGCCGCGGCGCGTCATGTACATGGGCGTGCCGATGTAGTTCGGCAGATTGTTGGGGTTCAGGTGCAGCTCGGCACAGTTGATAAAATCAAGACCAGTGGCCAGAATTGCGTCCTTTTTCTGCTGGAAATGCTCGTAAAAATCGGGCGTCATGGGCGTTTCAATCGCGACGGTGGGGATATACTTCTTCGCCGTAGCGATGCTCTGGATGACGTTGTCGGCGCAAGACGTTGCGCCGAGGTTGAAGCGCAGTTCGTCCAGCCCGACCTCACCCAGCGCACGCAAATTTTCCTCTGTGCAGAGCGTGCCGTTGGTGTACATATGCTGATGAATCCCGGCGGCGCGGAACTTGCGGATGATATCGGGATACAGTTCGATTTCCATGAACGGCTCCAGATAGACGTAGCTGACGCCGGTCGGTCGGTTCGACGTGCTGAGCAGCAGGTCGATATCCTCCACGCGGAAGTACGTCCCGCCGATTTCCCACAACCCTTCGCCGATGGTCTCTTGGCAATCCAACTCGCCGTAATTGTAGCAGAACGGGCAGCGGATGTTGCACTTGTTCGTCCGGCGGATGGCGCTCAGCCCCGTGCCGGTCAGGCAGGACGTGCATCCCTTGGAAAATTTCGCTGGGTCGCCGACGAAGTACGTCCGCCCGCCGAGCGTGTGCAAATCGGGAATCTGCGCCATCAGTTCCTTGTGGCGCGCGTCCACCGCGGCTTCAATCTGGCTGATGACGGCCCACGCCAACTCCTGCTGATGCGGCATCAGCGGCTCATCTTCCGGCAGTTCCGCGAAGAAACGAAACCACATTAGCGCGTCTTTCTTGCTGATTTTCATGCGTTCATCATTCCTCCTGTGAATTTCGCTTCCATCATAGCACAATTTTGTACCGCGCGCAACCATTCAGCGCATCGGCTTGCGCTGCGGAAGCATCATTCTGCGTCCATTTCGTGAAAAAATTTCATTTTCCCCTTGACAACCCATCCACACCGTGCTATACTATTTTGTGTTGCGGGGCATTAGCGCAGCTGGTAGCGCACAACACTGGCAGTGTTGGGGTCAGCGGTTCGAATCCGCTATGCTCCACGAGCCGAAATCCTTGGAGATGCAAGGGTTTCGGCTTTTTTAGTGCTGCTGTATACCCACACCATACCCACAAACGCTTTCTTTTCCGTACCCACGAAAAACCGCTATGCGCTCAATTCTGCGTTTCTTACAGCGTGCCGATGAATTTCTCCATCTTGGCTGCTGCGTTTTGCGACATATGGTTGCTGACGTGTCCGTAGGTGTCGAGCGTGAAGGCGACGGTTGCATGTCCGAGTGACAAGGAAAGCGTCTTGAAGTCAATTTCGCTTTGAATAGCGAGGGTGGCGTAGGTGTGGCGAATATCGTGGAAGCGAACCTCCGGACGGTTGAGCTTGCCGACCAGCGCCTTGAAATGGACATACAGCGTCTTAAAACGGATGAACATGCCGTTGTCACGGGTGAAAACCATGTCGTACACATTGTCCCATGATGAACCTGCGAGCAGACGCTGCCGGTTCTGCTTCTCTTTGGCTTGCCTCAATGCATCCATCACGGATGGCGCGGGATGAATCGTGCGCTCTTTGTGGTTTTTCAGCGAAGTGAACATCATTTTGCCCTTGTCAGGCCCGGATGCAATGCGCACAAACTGACGGTACACACGGATAGTCCCCTTCGCAAAATCAATGCAACGTCGACTGCTCTTTTCGGTAAATTCTTTTGCTCTCATGTTTTATTCAGCTTTCAACAGACAGCATAGTCTGTTTTGCACATTACTGAAATCACTGCTTTTCGCAGCATAGACACGCCCTCTCGAATATGCTATAATACCCCCATCATCCCCCATACGAAAGGAAGAACACCGCCATGCTCCTATTCCCCGCAGCAATTCTGACCATCTCCGACGAAAGCGACCGCGACTTCATGAAGCACCTGTACATCAACCATGCCGCACGGATGTTCCGCGTGGCGCGGGCGCTGACGGACTCCAAGCAGGACGCGGAGGACGTGGTTGGCGAAGCGTGCGTGGCGCTGATTCGCAAAATTTCGCTGCTGAGGACGCTGGAGCGTAACGTTTTGGAGGGGTACATCATTTCCACGGTGAAGAACGCGGCGTATGCGCTGCACCGCAGGCGGAAATCGCGGAAAGAAGCAGACGACGGCGAGGCGATTCTGCCGCAGATTGCGGATGATGAGGCAGCGCCGGATGCGCGGATTTTGCAGCAATGCACGATGAACGCGCTGGTGGATGCCATGCAGCGGCTGCCCGAAGCGGATCAGGTCGCGATTCGGATGAAGTATTTCGAGCAGCGCAGTGCGCGGGAGATTGCGGCGGTGCTGGGGATTCAGGAGGGGCATGTGCGCGTGCGGCTGAATCGCGCGCGGAAGCGGCTCTACGACATGTTGAGGGAGGATGCGGAGTGAAGCAGGAGAAAATGCGGACGCCGGAGGAAAATTACGAAGCCGCCGCGCTGGAACTCGCCGCCTACCGCCTGATGCAGCGGGAGCAGGATGACATAGACACGCCGGATGATGCGGCGGCGGAGAGTATGCCGCGAATGCTGAAAATGATTGACCGTCAGCTGACGAAAAAGCAGCGCCACGATCGGTTCTGGAAGCAGACGGTGCGCGTGCTGAAAACGGCGGCGATGGTGGTGCTGGTGCTGAATATGGCACTGACGATTGTCGTCGCCAGCACGGGCAAGGTTCAGGTGCGCTTTCTGGACTTGGTGATGCAGGTGAACGACTCCTACATGGACATCCGCTATCAGCCGACGGAGACGGAAGCGACGATGCCGGAGGATTGGAAAACGAACTACTTTCCGTCGTACATCCCGGACGGGTACACGCTGGCGCAGTATGTGTCGGATGAAAACTTCGGCTTTCTGGAATATCGAAATGAACAGGGCGAGCGGATGGAAATCCACATCGGCGGCAAAGGCGCGGGCATCAACCTGAACTCGAAGGGCGCGGAGATTGACCACGTTTCCCTGCACAATACGGTGGCGACGGTACTGTATCAGGCAAGTGGGTCGGTGGATTTGGTCTGGTCGTATGGCGACCAATACTTCGTGGTGGAGGCGTGCGACTACGCAATCGCCTACGCGGTTGCGCAGGGGCTGAAAATTATCTGGAAATAATCGAATACGGCTGTAACGCTGCGCCTCTTTTCGCATTTACTGAGTAGATAACGAAAGGAGGCGTATTTTGATGCGCAGCAGGGAAAATCGGAAGTTTTTGCTGCTCTGTCTGCTGATGCTGCTCCTCTGCACGTCCTGCGCATCCTCATCACAGAATGCGGATGGCAGCCCGCTGGAATTTTTCAACCGGCGTGTGCTGGAAAATCCAGAATGGACGCTGAAAGCCGTGACGGAGCTGGGCAAGTACCGCGCGGAATCTATCTGCTCGGACGGTGAGCATCTCTATGTGCTGTGCCGGGAGCAGAATCAGATTTTGAAGCTGGATGCGGACGGCGAATTTCTTGGCTTCATCGGCAGTGTAGGCAGTCAGCCGGGACAGCTGTATCAGCCGGCGGCAATGGCGTGGGACGGGCAGTACCTCATTGTCGCAGAGCAGGGGAATCTGCGCCTGCAAGCCTTCACGCCTGACGGCGCGTCCGTTTTCACCCGCCCGCTGCCTGTGAACGCGGAACAGCGGGCGTTCGTCAGGAGCGTTGCGCCTTGCGGGGCGGACTATCTGGTCTGCCTCTTCTTTCCGTATGACAAGGACGCGGACACGGTCTGGCGCTTGAATGCGGACGGCACGGCGCAGCCGCTGATGAAGAACGTCCGCGGGATTTTCACGTGGAATCAGGAAAACGTGTACCTGCTGGAAGACCTCGTGTACGCCGGGGAAGAGAACGTCAGCTACCAGACGGGCGCGGGGACGGTGTGGCGGCTGGATGCGGGGGCGCTCGTCCGTCAGGCGGTGCTGCCGTATGGGTATGTCGCGACGAGCGCCGTGCCGGGGGATGGGCGCTGGTATGCCGTCAACAGCTCGTTTTATTCGCTGGACTGCTTTGATAGCGCTTGGCAGTATATTTCGACGGGGCTGATGCTGGCGAATCAGGAGAAAAACGTGCTGTATGAGGGGCAAAGCCTGTCGCTGGCGCGGTGCAAGGGGCAGCTGATGCTTCTGTCCACCAGCAGCGGCACGCTCTACCGCGTTCAGGAGAATGCCCATGATGCGCAGTGAACGGGCAAAGTTTCTTTTCGGGGAGACGGTGCGGACGTTCCGCAAGTGGCGGTATTACGGCTTGCTGCTGATGCTGAGCGTCGCATTCGGCAGCGTGATGATGCTGGTCATGCTGGATTTGTTTTCGCGGGAAATGAGCATGGTGGATGCGCAGTTTGTGCAGCCGGAGCGCATTATCCGCTATGCGTGGTGCGATTCAGCGTTTGACGCAGCATTTGATGCGCTGGACGATGACGGCATTGCAGCAAAATCGCAGTTTTACACACGAGACGAGTGGGTGATGAGTCCGACGGAGTCGCGCGTGCTGCGGGTGTCGCATGTGGACGATGCGTATTTGGCGCTGGCGGGGCAGGACTTGGTGGCGGACGCGGTGGCGCTGGATGAGGCGTACTTGTCCGTGTTTGCGGTGCAGGAGGGGGACACGCTGACCATCGGTGGGCAGGCGTACCGCGTGACCGTGCGGCGCGGCTTGCTGGACATGGAGCAGCAGGCGCTCATCCGGCGCAAGGACAGTGAAATCCCGCAGGGCGTGCCGTCGATGCAGTGCGCTTTGCGGGTGTCGGACGGGAAAATCCGCGAAGATGTGCGGCGCGACGTGGAAAATCAGCTGAACGGACGCGTGATTTTCGGCAACGTGCCGGAGATTCCGACGGGGATGATTCGCTGCGTGTACCCGGACGAAGCGAACCGCGCCGCGCTGGACAAACAGCGGGCGAATCTGCGATTGTACACCATTTTCGCCCTCCTGATTTTCCTGTACGTCACCTTGCAGACGACGAACACGGCGCGGTGCTTCGCCAGCCGGACGGCGCGCGAATGGGCAATGCTGCGCCTGTTCTGCGGGACGTGCATCAGCAGGGTGATTTTCTTTTGCGGTACGCTGATGTGCGCGTTCGCGGGCGTGCTGCTTGCGTGGGGGCTGCTGCCGCTATTTTTCCGCGCGATTGGGTCGGGATTCTATGTGCCGCAGGAGTCAGCAGCGGCGCTGCTGGAAATGCTGCCGCTGCTGGCGCTGCTCAGCCTCGTGATGACGCGGGCGGCGCTGTGCCCAAAGGCGCTCGTGCAGCAGCTTTCGGGCGCGTAAGGGAGGGAGAACATGCGATTCGCACTTTGTCAGGTGCTTCGGCGGCTGATGTCCCGGAAGGGACGCGGCATTCTGGAAATGCTCCAGATGATTTTGAGCTTCTTTCTGATGACTTGCTGCCTGAACCTGTTTCTTTCGACCTCGGCGCTGGGGGCGCGGGAGGACATCAGCGACCATACCGTTTCGCGCATCCAATGGACGCAGCGGACAAGTGGCGGGCTGCTTCAAAACGGCTATGCGGGGTTTTCGCGCGACGATTACGAAGCCGTCCGCACAGTATCATCCGCCGAACTGGTTTATGCGACGTGGTACAGCACGCTCGTTCAGCCATCCGCGCGAACGGAAGCGTTCAAGGAGATTTTTCTGATTTTCGCGCCGCGTGATTCACTGCCGCTTCTGGGCGAAATCACCCTCGCCGACGCGGATATGCCGATTTACCACGCATCCGCCGTCGGACTGTCTGCCGAAGCCGCCGATGCACTGGCGCGGGCGCAAACGGCAGGCGAATGCTACGCGCTGAACCCCGGCAGTATCGCCCAGAACCTCCTGCGCAACGGCTACGCGCGCGAGGACATTTCGCTGACGAACATGTTCGCCGTGCCGATGGAGTACATGGCGGATTTCGACGCGGCGGACACGCTGAGCATTTACCTCACGGCAGATTTTGCATCAGCGGACGCGCAAGCCATCGTCTGCCTGCTCTACCAGCATCACCCGACCGGCATCGAATACTGCGTCCTGCCGATGAACAGCCGGATGACCGTCAGCTTAGACCGCGCGAGCGATCAGGCGCGCGATTTTATGATGTACTCGACGATTCTGCTGGCAGCGGTGTCGATTGGGCTGATTGGCTCGATGCTGACGTGCTGGTCAAAGCGGAAGAAGGAATACGCCGTGCTGAGCTGCCTCGGCGTGCCGGAAACGACGCTGGCGTTCGAGAGTGTGATGGAGATGGTGATTCCGTTCCTGCTTTCGGGGGTCATCGGCGCAGTGCTGGGGGCGATTGCGTCACCTCATATCACAGTGGGAGAAGTCGCCGTGCATGGGAACATACAGGCGATTGCCGCACCGATTCTCTTTGCCACGGTGGCTGGCGCGCTGTTGTCCCTGATTCTCCTGCACCAGCAGCGGCATGTCGTGCTGGCAGCGGTGCTGCGGTACAATGAGTAAAGGAGCAAATCCATGATTCAGCTTTCAGAAGCAAAGAAAATCTACGGAAAAGGCGAAAGCGCCGTCCACGCGCTGTCCGGCATCAGCCTGAACATTCAAAAGGGCGAATTTGTCGCCATCACCGGCAAATCCGGCTGCGGCAAAACAACGCTGCTCAACATCATCGGTCTGCTCGATAATCTGACCGAAGGACACTATACCCTCAACGGTCAGGACGTTCGCCACCTCTCCGACAAGGCAAAAGCCCGCCTGCGCTTTCAAACCTTCGGGTATATCTTCCAGTCCTTCAACCTCCTTTCCTCCCACACCGTGGCGGAAAACGTGGCGCTCCCGCTGGGTTACGCGGGCGTGCCGAAGCAGGAGCGTCTGGCGCGTGCGGCGGAAATGCTGCGCAAAGTCGGTCTGCTGGATAAGATGAAGGCGTATCCGGACGAGCTTTCCGGCGGACAGCAGCAGCGTGTGGCGATTGCGCGTGCGCTCATCAACCACCCGCCCATCATTCTGGCGGACGAACCGACGGGAAATCTTGATAGCCGCAGCAGTGCGCAGATTATGGATATTCTGGCAGAACTGACTGATGAGGGGGCGACGCTGCTGCTCGTGACGCACGATGCGGGGGTGGCGAAAAGGGCGGGGAGGAGAGTCGGGATGGAGGACGGTGGAATCAGCGAAGAGGGCTGATACGTCCTTGTTATTGCGGCTGTGTTTAACGAAATTGTGTAATAACAAATGAGTGTAGGACACATATTTGCTGGAATTGCGGAGCTGATGGATGATGCAGTTCTGAAT